>ERZ773241.714-NODE-714-length-36520-cov-8.082079_pt1 | contig 36520 bp, 20 predicted proteins | sample MGYA00580989_ERZ773241 | MGnify/ENA primary metagenome ERZ773241 (study PRJEB29015, sample SAMEA2737804) | human gut metagenome | biome: human gut; feature: human-associated habitat; material: faeces | place: China | collected 2012 ... | reverse complement strand
GGTGGGCGATCTCGTGCGCCAGCGTGTAGTTTTTCCTGCCGACAGTCTTGGGAGACGCGCACAGCCGCACGTCGATCAGGATGGTGTTTCCGTCGAGGTAGTAATAGCATTCCTCGCCGTCGTAATACACCGGCACATACTGTTCGTCCGGCGACGTAACGCCCAGAATGCTTCCATCCGGAGACGGGATCTGATAATCGACCTCCAGCCCCAGCACATCGGCCAGTTTTTCCGGGTCAACCCGATAGCACAGATGCTTTTTCGGTACATATGCCTCGGTGTAGATGGAAAGGACTCTCCCGGCGATTTGCTCAATATCCTCTCGGGATAGGATCGGTGCCGTCATATGACCCCCTCCGTGAAACGCCTGCCGCATTTAATACGAATATTTGTTCGTCAATCGGCTGTGGCGCTATAATAGCACCGCCCACCGGGATTTGTCAAGAGAAAATTTTGAAGGAATATGAATTGGACACGCATTGCATAATATGCAAAAAGGCGTCCAGCTGTTGGATTTTCCCAAAGCTGTACGCCGTACTTTTTTCGTAAAGTTATCCCATTTGCGATAGGCTCTCCAATGAACCAATATTATTGTAGCTATTTTTTATCCGGAAGTCAACACCGAAAATGTAAGAAATAAACATTTTTTATGCAAAATTGGCTGACCCGACCTCGGCGCAGGCACGTCTTTCCGCTGCCCCATGGGCTAAAATGGTCGAGACGGGCGGAATGCGCCGTCAAAAACATGGTCAGGAGGATGCGATATGCCGAAACGTGGGGAAAACATTTACAAGCGGAAGGACGGACGCTGGGAGGGACGGTATATCCGGGGGCGCTCCCCCTCCGGCGGGGCGGTGTACGGCTACGTCTACGCCTGCAGCTATCGGGAATGCCGGGTCAAGCGTCAAAAACAGCTGGAGGCGCTGGGGGACGCCCCGGAACAGGCCGCGTCCCTTACGCTGGCGCAGGCCGCGGGGCGGTTTCTTGCCGACCGGGAAAAGCAGCTGAAGGAATCCACCCGGGCGCGATATGCTTATCTGCTCCGGCACTACATTCTGCCCGGGCTGGGGGAATCGCCCGTCGGGCAGCTGACGGCGAATGGGATTTCCGATTTTCTGGGTGGCTTGCAGCGCGGCGGCCTGTCGGGCAAAAGCGCGCGGGACGTGGGCGTGCTGCTGAAATCCGTGCTGAAATACAGCGTCCGGCGGCTGGAATGCAGCTGTCCGGGGCTGGAAGCGGAACTGCCGGTTTACCGGCGGAAGCAGGTCAGCGTGTTTTCCGCCGACGAGGTTCAGCGTCTGGCGCGGTGGGTGCTGTCCGCGCCGGACGGCACCGGCGTCGCCGTTCTGCTGGCGCTGAACACCGGGCTTCGGCTGGGCGAGCTGTGCGCTCTGCAATTTGGGGACATCGACCTAAAAAGCGGCGTGGTGCGGGTCAGCAAGACCGTACAGCGCATCCCCGGCGAGGGCGGCACCCGTCTGGCCGTCCAGCCGCCGAAGAGCGACAGCAGCCGCCGCGCCGTCCCCCTGCCCGGGGACATGGCCGCGCTTCTGAACCGGCTGCCCCGGTCTGACAGCGCCCAGCGCTATTTTCTCACCGGGACGGACACGCCCATGGAGCCGAGGACGATGCAGTACCGCTACCGGGCGCTGCTGAAAGCGGCGGGCATCACCTACCGGAATTTCCACGCCCTGCGCCACACCTACGCCTCTCGCTGCATTGAGCGCGGAGTGGACGTAAAGAGCCTGAGTGAAATGCTGGGTCACGCAGACGTGCGCACCACATTGCAATTTTACGTACATTCCTCAATGGAACACAAGCTGCGGGTGATCCAGAGCATTTGCTTTCTGGAATCGGCGCTGAAAGAAGATTTTTCGCCGTCACCGCCGCCGTCAGCCGGGGCGGAAACGGAACAGTTCCGGGCGCTTTTGTCGAAATTACCGCAAATGGGATAACTTTACGAAAGCGCGGCTTTTTGATGACAGCAGAATATGTGTGTCCGATGACGCCGCATGGCGATTGCCCGAGCCTTAAGTTCGGTCAGGTTTTCGCCCGGAAGGAAAGGGGTGCAATGCCCCACGCGGTCGGCACTGTAAGCGCAAGGATATGGTCGAGGCGGGAAACCGCTGGGGCGAAAGCCCGTCATTGCCGGAAGGTGAGAAGGCAGACCGTAAACGAGGGGCCTCCCCGGGGCGCGAGTCAGTAGAATTGTGCGGTCAGGACACGAAAGGCAGCGGGCGCTCTCTCCGTGGTGCTGAATTGGCAGGAGTGTGCGCCGACGACCCGTAAGCGGGATGTCGGCGTTTTCTTTTGCCGCCATGGAAGGAGTATGCCATAATGAGCAAGGTAGCAGGCGCACAGAAATTTGACGGCCGGAATTGGTTCGAGCAGCAGATCGCGAAGCGGACGCAGGCGGCGCTGGCGGCGCAGGACGCAGTTTTCGCGGAGCAGCACGCGGGGGACAGCCTCCCGGAGCTGGCCGCTTACGTCAGCCGGTGCGCTGCTCAGTGGAATCACGCCCCCGCCCCCTGCGAGATCGAGGGCGGCAGCTATATCGCCCGGCGGTTCGGCAGTTGGGAAGCGGCGCTGGCGGCGGCGGGGCTGAGTTCCGCCTATAAAATCCCCCGGAACGGGGAAAACCGCCGGTACCAGAAGGAGAAGCGGCGGCAGACCGCCCTCCATAAGGAGGAGCGGGACGCCAAGCGGGCGGCGAAGCGGGAGAAAGCGCGGGAGCGTCAGCGCGCGGACGCCCTGCGGGCGGCGGCGAAGAGGCGCCCGGGCAAGAAAAAGACCCCGGCGCAGCGGAATTGCCCGGTTCCCATGGAACAGGGAAGCGCGTCGTAACCGTGCGGGCATCGGGGCGGAGAAGCGCCGCCCATCGACAAAACGTCGAAAACCCCGGCGCGGGGCATTTATACGGATGGTTTCCCGTCCTTCGGGGGCGGGTTGCTATACAAAAAATCTGACGGCGGGGCGAAAGCGCCGCGGCGGGAGAGAGGGTGATAACATGGCCGGAAGAACGGGAACTTTCGATCTCATGCGAGAGCTTTTCTACAACGAATGGTAGAAAATGGAAGCTTTCGGAACCGGGCGGCCGCCTGCGGGGCATTTGCCGCGGAGGGCGCGGAAGTCCGGGCTTGTTCACTTATCCACGAAACGGGACATTTGTCCGGCGGGGACCGCCCCGGCCGGGGAAGCGCCCCCACATTTTTGATTTTGGAGAATATTATGAAAAGACGGATATTTTCATTTTTACTGGCGGTGGTTATGGTGTTCAGCCTTGCCCCGTCAGTTTTTGCAGCAGAGGTCGGTCGGATTTTTACTGTAACTTTCGACAATAAGATTCCTTACGCCGGAGATACGATAACTGCAACAATTTATATGGTGCAAGCTCCAACGGACTACTATAAGGTTACCAGTTACATTGAATATAACAAGGATATTTTAACTTATGTAAGCCATACCTGTTCTTGGGAAGGTATGACCTGTGCTGTGACAGAAAAACGTTCAGGCGATTATAAATCGTCTGTTGATTTCAAGATTGATAGTAAAAAGGGAACCGAGACGGATATTCTTGATAAAATTCAAACACGTCAGACCGGTGCGATTGCAACAGTAACATTCAAGGTAAACGAGTCCTGCGAAGTAGGACAGGCAATTAATTACAAAATCAGAGGCTCGTTTTATAAAGTGAACGGAATGTCTGCTATCAATAACCAAAATGTAGAAGAGCAACTTGCCGTTACCGAACCGGGCGGCAGTATCATCACCGTACCGAAGACTCCGACCGGCTACTCCGTCTCCATGGGCGCTGACCATACGATCACCAACGGCGAAACCGTTTCCATTCCCGTGACCGTCGCTTCCTCTGAGACGAAGATCACCGGCTTCAACGCCTACGACATGACCTTTACTTACGACCCGGCGGCGCTGACCCTGAACACGGCCTCCGACGCCGCCGCCAATCTGACGGTGGAGGATAATAACGGCACCGTCCGCGTCCGCCGCTACGGCGAGACCGCGCCTCTGGGCGAAGCGCTGACGCTGGACTTCACCGCCAAAAAGGGTGCGACCAGCACCGTGACCCTGACGGAAGCCAAGTTCGACCTGGACGCCAACTCCATCAACTTCGACGCCCCGGCGGCCACCATTGCCGACGGCGACACGGTGGTCAACGCCAACAACTTCACCGTGACCCTGCCCGATGATTTCACCTCCGACGCGGAGACCCGTCTGGTTCCCGCAGGCGGCAGCTTCACCTTCAAGCCCGTGGACAGCCACTATACCTACACCTTCACCGTGAAGATGGGCGACACCGTCAAAGATGGCCTAACCTTCGGCGCAGACGACGCCTACACCGTCTCCGGCGTCAACGGCAACGTGAAAGTTACCGTTACCTCCAAGACGCCCAAGAAGTACGACGTGACCTACAGATACCTGGTCGACTTTAAGGACTTGGAAGTGCCTGAAGAGATCCTCAAGGGCCCGGCCAAGGCCACCTATAATGAAGACTATTCCTTCTCCATCCGCCCCAGAAATGATACGTCCTATCGGGTGGAAGCCATATGGGGCATGTCCTCGGATACGCAGAGGACACTGCGGGGAACCGCCAACCCGGACGGCACGATCACATATACGCTGGACAAATATTTCGTGAAGAAGGACTTTACGATTCGCATTATGGCCACACCGGACAACAAGTATAACGTAGTATTCAACGGCAACGGCGCGGAGGATGTGGATCCCGGCGCTCCGTCCTCTGTGGGCGCGAATAACCCCTACTATTTCAAGCTGAACAAGCGGGAGAACTGCGACTACACCGTTACCGCCGTCTTTAAGCCCAACAGATATGATGGTTCTCAAAACATCAACGGTATTGTGACCGAAACTTCGAACGGCCAGTATATGATCACCACCGTAAACGGCGTCGGCGGCGGCAACGCAAAAACCTGGACGCTGGAAATCACCATCACCAAGGTTTCCCACAACGCCGAGGAAGTGGACGTGACCACCTACCTGAATCTGGACGGCAAGACCATGATGCTGGTCACGGTCAAGGGTACTCCGGAAAACGGCAGCGCCTTTACCTATGACGGCAATACGATGTATAAGGTCGAGGGCTACGGAACCGATTGGTACGCATGGCTGGTGATCCTGGAGAAAGACCAGACCCTGACCAAAGAGGACGCCGCCGTCAAGGTGGCCGTCTCCGCCGCGGACAATGTGGTCACCATTGCCAATGGATACGACGTGAACATGACCGGCGTCGTGGACATCAACGACGCCCAGCTGGTTTACGACATCTACAACGGTACCTACGGCGATTTTGGCAAGGTCTCCATGGAGAAGTTCCTGCGGGCGGACGTGAACGCCAGCAAGAACGTGGATTCCGCCGACGCCGTGGCCATTGTGAGCCAGTTCAAATGATCCCACTGACCGGACGCGCCCCCGCCGGGGCTTCGCACACTTCCGTGGGATAAGGAGAAAAGCATGAAAAAACGCATCATCCCCCTGATGACGGTTCTGTGCCTGCTGCTGTGCCTGCTGCCCTCCGCCGCCTTCGCGGCGGAGACCGGCGGCACCGTGGACACAAGCCGAAGCTACAATTTTGAACTGACCGCCGAACGGGGTCAGACGGAGGTCAAGGCCGCCCCCGGCGACATCATCACCGTGTCGCTGGTGCTGAGGCGCACCGACAGCGCCGAGACCGCCCCAATGTACGGTATGCAGACGGAGATCGAGTACGACGACACCTTCCTCCAGCTGGTGGAGAGCAGCGTCATGACCGCCTCCGGCATCCGCTGGAACGATCTCGGCCGCCGCACCGGCGGGCGGGCGTTCTACCTGAATTTCGTGTCCTTCAAGGGCGGCGAGAGCTGGGAGCCGGAGGTGCTGGTGGGCAGCTTCCAGATGAAGGTTCTCGGCACGTCGGGCGTTTCCAGCCTGACGCCGGTGAACACCATGGTTTCTACTCAGGACGGCATGGGACGCTACGCGGCGGAGGACAACGCCGTGACCGTCATCGTCTCCACGGAATGCACCGTCAGCTTTGAAAGCAACGGCGGCACCGACGTTCCCTCTCAGATCGTCCACTACGGCGACAAGGTGAAAAAGCCCGCCGACCCCACCCGGAAGGGCTACCATCTGGAGGGCTGGTACAGCAATCTGGATCGCACCGAGAAGTGGGATTTTGACACCGACGTGGTCAAGGGCAACCTGACCCTCTACGCCAACTGGGCAGAGGGCGCTGCCGGAGGCAGCGGCGTATGGTGGCTCATCGGCGGCGCGGTGCTGCTGGCGCTGCTGCTATTGCTGCTTCTGCTCCTGCTGGGCAAGAAGCGGGTCCACTTCGAGACCAACGGTGGCACGGCGCTGGAAGACGTGAGCGTCAGGCGGGGCGACGTGATCGGCGAGGTCATGACGCCCATGAAGCCCGGCGCGGTGTTCGGCGGCTGGTTTGCCGACAAGGCGCTCACCAAGCCATGGGACACCCAGCACGACGCGGTGCAAAGCAGCATGACGCTCTACGCCCGCTGGCTGTAAAAACGAGGTGATCGCAATGAAAAAACGCATTTTATCCATCCTGCTGGCAGTGGCGCTGCTATTGTCCGTGGGCGTCGTCCCGGCGCGGGCGGCGGATTCCTGCGTAAGCGTCAAGGCGGACGCCGCCACCACTGCCGAAGTGGTGGCCGGCGACCTGCTGGAAATTCCCCTGGGGGACATCTTCCGGGATTCGGACGGCCACTCGCTGACCTATACGCTGGTCAACGCCGCCCAGTTCGGCACCCAGACCAAGGTCGGCGGAAGCACGCTGTACGTGTCGGAAAAAGACCCCGGCACCTACGAGCCGAAGATCAAGGCCACCTGCTCGGGCGGCAAGTCCGTCACCGCGACCCTCACCGTCACGGTCAAGCCCGCCCCCCACGGCCTGGACGCCCAGTACAACTACGACGAGTCCCCCGCCAAGGAGGTCACGGTTTATGTGACCATCTCCAACGACGGCGTGCCCATCAGGGGTCGTGACGGCACAATTTTGTGCCATAAGGCCATTACCGTCCCGTACTTCGACCTGAGCCAGTACGGCCTTGACGAGTTCTACCGCTATCACACGGCAAACGGCGAGGGCAAGTACGTGGACAACAACATCGTGGAGCGGCCCACCGGCCTGCACCTGTACATCTATCTGCTGGAGCGCTACTTCATCGGGCTTCCCGAAAGCCAGTGCTGCAAGGGAAGATACGACCGCGGCGGTCTGGAGGGCTTCAGGCTGGACGACGATGTTTACTACATGGACGAAGACCCTGCCTACACGGCTTCGCTGGCCGCGCTGAAAATCACCGGCTCGCCCACCAGTCTCTACATGGCCAACTTCTGGGGGCATGACGAGAACCTGATGTACTACCGGAACCACTGCTATCCCTACATGAGTCCCGGCTGGGGTTCCACCTCGGACTACATTCTGCTGTCCGACGGGGATACCTGGGACGTGGCCATGTTCACCAACTGGAGCTTTTATTCCAGCGGCGGCGCGTTCACCTGCTTCGACAAGGACGCCTACACCGTCCGCCCCGGTACGGAGCTGACGGTAACGTCCAAGGCCTACGGCACCACCTTCAAGGACGGCGACTTCTACAATTTCGAGAATCTGGACGTGTACCTGTACAGCGACAGCTGGGAGCAGCTGGACATGCTCAAAGATGCCGGCAGCGGCAAGGCCACCTTCACGTTCACTGTGCCAAAGGACGAAGGCACCTACTACATTGTTGGCTTCGACCCCAACCGGAAGATCCCCACGGACGATTCCGGCGGAACGAACTACGCCAAGATCGCCCCGGCCACGGCCATCCTGACCGTATCCGGAACCGCGGAGCTGGAGCGCCCCTTCCAGACCGTTTCCGTTGACGGCAAAGCCCTGGACGGGAAGAACATCTCCTACGAGGGCATCGTCTCTCTGGGCAGCGAGGACAACGAGGAATTCAAGAATGTCTACGAGGAAGTTCCCAAGTACCACGTGATCGTCCCGGAGGGAACGCAGACCGTGGACATCACCTACGGCAAGGACGTGGACATTTACCACGCGGACGCCACGGCCTACGGCTACGAGACCGACCTGGCGGCGGACGCCGTATCCTCGGCGACCATCCGCTCCGTCACGCTGGAGGGCAGCTACACGGCCAATGACGACGGCACCCAGACCGTCACCACCCCCGTCGCCCGCTACGTCCGCAATGCGGACGGGACGGCCATGGCCGTCACCCTGGAATCCGGCAGCGGCAACAATTTCAGACCCGTGGCGCTGTTTACGTTTGAGTACGCGAAAGCGGAGCCTGACCCGGAGCCGGAAGTGAAGTATGGAGATGTGAACGGGGATGGGAACATCAATTCCACGGACGCGGCAATCCTCTACCGTTCCGTAAACGGAAAGTACACGCTGCCGGATTCTCAGAAAGCGGCGGCGGATGTGAACGGAGACGGCGCTGTGAACTCTACGGACGCCGCTCTGATCTATCGTAAAGCAAACGGGAAAATGAGCAACTTCCCCGCAGAATCCTAAAAATTATAAGGAGGTTTAACGCGAAATGAAAAAAGTGATTTCCCTTCTGTTGGCGATCGCGGTGATCATCAGCCTTGTACCCGCCGTGTTTGCGGATGATCTTCCCACTATGACAGTGGAGGTTGACAAGAACGAGGTTCAGCCGGGTGACACGATCACCCTTACCCTGTCCATCGACCAAACCATTTCCAACCTGAATAACTGGGAGTGGGCAATTTATTTTGACAAGGATGCTTATGTCAAGACCAGCGGCGAGCTTGAACCCGGATGCACGACGTCCATAGGCTCTACTGCTGGAATGGTGGGAGATAATGTTGATATCCTCGGCAAAAATGCTGTCCGGGTATCCGCATTAAGCCCTTCCGGTGACCCCGTCACCCTTAACGCTGGCAAGATCGCAACTGTTACCTTCATGGCAACAGAGAACATTACGGCGGAAAACGCCCGCATCGAGGTCAAAACCGAAGCGCTGCCTGACTACGATACGCTTGAAGATAACAGCGTCAACCTGGCCGGCAACATCATTGATGTCACTGTGGTGACAACCGAAGAAAAGGGCTACACCGTCTCCATGGGAGCTGACACGTCGGCACCCTACGGCCAGACCGTGGAGGTCCCCGTGACCATCGGTTACTCCGATGACAGTGTTACCGGCTATAACGCCTATGACATGTCCTTTAGCTATGATTCCAGCGCTCTGAAGCTGGACATGACGGAAACCAATGAAGAGGGCAACCGCGTGATGCTCGGCGACAACTCGGTTCGCATTGTCCGCTACGGCAAGGAAGCGGCGCTGGGCGAAGCGCTGACCCTGAAGTTTGAGGTTCTGGCGGGTAAGGGTTCTTCCAATGTGACGGTTACATCCGCAAAGGTGGATACCAACGGCAACGCCATTGAGGCGGACGCCCCCGATGCCACGATCCTGCGGCCCGCGGCTACCGTGACTGTCAGCGGCTACACCGTAACCTTGCCGGACGACTTCACCCGTACCGACGCGCCGGGTTCCACTATCATCGAGGCGGGCGGCAACCTGACCTTCGTTCCCAAGGATCCCAACTATGACTACGACGTGAAAGTCATCGTAGGCGATCAGGAAGTCACGCCTACAGTTGGCGAGGACGGCACCTACACGGTTCCCAATGTCAACGGCAACGTGACCGTCACCAGCACCAAGACGGCGAAGAGCTTCAATGTCACCCTGGGCGATGATATCACCGGTAATACTACCGCTACTTACAATCAGGAGTACACCTTCAAGCTGACCCCCGCAAGCGGCTACACCTACAATGTGACCGTGACCATCGGCGGCAAGGCTTACACAGGCTTTACAGCTACTACGAATGACGATGGCACCACTACCTACACCATCCCCGGCGCGGACGTGACCGGCGACATCGTCATCAACAGCAACAAGGTTGCCAAGCCTGTGCAGACTTATAACGTCACCTTTACGGGCACCGGCACGGGCGACGCCACCGGTGCATCCTCCGTCAATGAGAACGCGACCTACACCTTCACCGTAAATGAGCAGGGCGGCTTCGAGTACACCATCACCGCGACTATGGGCGGCAAGGCTGTCACCGTCACGGGTTCAAACGGCAGCTACTCCATCGCCAACGTGACCGGCGATCTGGTCATTACCATCGCCAAGAAGTCTACCACGACCACTATGGACGTCGCCGTTTCCAAGTTTGTGGAGATGAACAACAAGACCGTGTTCCTGGTGACTGTGACTGGCACCCCCGAAGAGGGCAAGGCCTTTGTCTACGGCGAGAACGTCATGTACAAGACCACCGCTTACGGCGGGAATGTGTACAGCTGGCTGGTGATCGTGGACGGTACCGCTGATCTTACCGCGGCGGACGCCGAAGCCAAGATCACCCAGGCTGCGGCCACAGCCGAAGAGGTTGCCGCCGGCTATGATGTCAACGAGACGAACGTTGTGGACATCAACGACGCGCAACTGACCTACGATATCTACACCGGCAAGTACACCGACTTCGAGAAGGTCTCCGTGCGGAAGTTCCTGCGTGCGGATACGAACGCCGATAAGGTCGTCAATTCCGCGGACGCCGTTGCGGTCGTAGCAAATTCCAAGTAAATCCGGGCGAATCAGCTGCTTCCCCTCCCTAACGGGAGGGGAGGCAATTCGCCGTATTTTGGGGCTTTACCATTATCCCCCGCCGCGGGGGACAGTGGTAAGGATCCAAACTGTTTTTTGGGGGATATCCATATGAAAAAAAGCAGCGGCCTGCTCAGCGCCGTGAGTATTCTGCTGGTCATCGCGCTGGTCGCGGGGATCGGCGGCTCACTGATCGCCTCCGGGCGGACAAGGCCGGACAACCCAATCGACGCCCAGCCGGAGCAGCTCCGGGCGGAATCCCTGCAAGGCTCCGGCAATACCGGCGGACAGGGTTCCGGAAAGGGGAACGCCCAGTCCGCGGAATCCGCCGAAGGAACAGAAAATACCGACCCGACCCAGGAGCCGACGGAGCCTCCCACGGAACCGGAGAGGCAGGATCAGACGGAGCCGCCAACGGAACCGACCCGGGGCGAGGAGGATACGGATCCCACAGCGCCTACGGACAAGCCCGTGGAGAATCCCGATGATAATCAGGGCGGCAATAAGCCAGACGACACCAAGGGCGGCCCGGAGGATTCCGGCGACCACGGCGACGGTACCGGCGGCGACGACGGGGATGACGGCGGAACAGGCGGCGATCACGGCAGCGGGGGCGAGGAAGACGATACGCCCCGTATTTACACGACCCTGAAGACCCAGCAGCTCACCAAGACAGAGCTTCCGGACGGAAGGTTGACCTTCATTGCCTACCCCATCGGCAAGGGCGACCTGCACATTCGTGTCCGGCTGAAAAACGAGACCAATTCCGGCAACGGACTGCTGCTGACCTCCCCGGACAACCGGAACTATGAGGCGCAGCTGGATTTCAACGCGGAAAACCTGTTCGTCCTGTCCCTCTACGATGGGGAGACCTTCCTTGGCCTGGTTCAGTACCGGGTGGGCTATTACGCCGACCTTGCCGATGACGACAATCCGGAATCCGGCGACTATCCACCTTCCATCGTCACCAATCTGGACGGAGCCAGCCTGGACATGACCTCTCAGTCTTTCCCCCTGACGGTGATTGCCAGAGCCAATGCCAAGCTGGGAGCCGGGGTGATCTACTCCAATCAGATTCAGGTCACGTTGGACGGGAAAATCGTGGAGAAGAGCTACGGCGATTCCCAGCCTGTCTATGAGCTGCATTTCGACGCGCCCCAGATCGGTGATGAAGAATCCCACATCGTCCGGGTGCTGGCCTGGGACGGAAACGGAAATTCCGCCATGAAGGTCTACACCGTCACCTACCACCAGATCAGCGAGGGCGACGCGGCAGGCTCGGTGAACGTGGTGCTGGACGCGACCACCATCGGTCTGGGAATCCTGGACAGCGGAACGCTGGACATCGTAGAGGGCGAAACGGCGGCGTCTGTCGTGCTGCGTTTCTTGCAGGAGCGGGGCTATGAACCGGATTATCAGGGCAGCGCCACCATGAATTTCTATCTGCGCCGGATCTACCGGGGCGACATCGCCTACCGCGCCGACGTTCCGGAGCATCTCTGGGAGTTGATCCTGCGGGACGGCATCACCACCAACGACAACTACGACCGGGACAGCATCGGCGAGTTTGACTACACCCAGGGTTCCGGCTGGATGTACTCCATCAACGGAACACTGTATGAGGGAACCGGTATGAGCGGCTATAAGGTCCGCAACGGAATTACCATCTATCTGCGCTTTACTCTGTCCTACGGCAAGGACATCGGCGGTTACGATGCCACCGGAGGCGGCTACGGCGCGCTGAGCAGCTACTGCGGCCTGTGGATCAACGGCGGCTATCAGGCTCTGGATCACGACTTTGAGGAAGTGGAACGGGTGGAACCCACCGAAACGGAGGACGGGTACATTCTGTATCGCTGCACCAGGTGCCACGAGGAGGAAACAGATGTTCTCCCGGCTACCGGCGGCGAGACGGAACCGACAGATCCCGATCCCACCGATCCCGACCCGACGGATCCGACGCCTACCGATCCCACCGAGCCGACGCCCACGGATCCCACCCAACCGGAGCCGACGGAACCGACGCCTACAGACCCCAGCGAACCGACACCCACGGAACCGACACCCACAGAGCCAAGCGAACCGGAGCCGACCGACCCCGGCGAGCCGGATCCTGCGGAACAGGCATCCATACAGGCCATGGGGCGGGAGACGCGGGGATACTGGGGCGATAAGCTCGTCTACTGCCAGAGACTGATAAAACGAATTTTGGAGGCAGCTGCATGAAAAACGGAACGAAACTGATAGCGGTGCTGCTCTGCGTACTGCTTCTGATCCCCACAATGGCTTTCGCGGAAACCCAGTCGTCTTTGGATGCGGAAATCGCCCAAAGCGCGGAGGGAATGTCCGCCCTGGGCGGGAAGAAGGGAGAGCTTCTGAAGGATCAGGAGCAGTTCCCCGCAGGCACTTCCGTCTGCGACTGGCTTGCTATGGCCATGGCACTGTCCGGCGCGGAGGAAAGCTACGCCGACTATTTGCAGGCGCTGAGAACTTATGTAGAAAACGCCTACGCGAAAAATGGCTGCCTGGATAAGAACAAGGCTACGGAGTACCACCGGATCGCCCTGACGGTAATGGCGCTGGGCGGCGACCCCACCGACTTTGGAACGAAGCCAGACGGCTCGGCCATTGACCTGATTGCGGAGGGAACCTACAACTATGCCCGTGATCCGGGCGCGCAGGGCTTGAACGGCTGGATCTGGGCGCTGATTGCCCTGGATGCGCAGGATACGGAGGTTCCGGCAGATGCCCAGTATTCCAGAGAGGATATGGTCAGCGCCATCGTGATCGCTCAGGAGCCGGACGGCGGCTTCGGTCTGATCCCTGGAAAATCGGATGTGGACATCACAGCCATGGCGGTACAGGCGCTGGCTCCCTACCGGGACCGGCTGGAGACCGAGATCGACGCGGCGCTGGAGTACCTTTCCGGTCAGCTGACGGATACCTGCGGGTACATCGCCTACGGGGATGAAAACGCGGAGAGTACGGCGCAGGTCATTCTGGCTCTGTGCGCACTGGGCATTGATCCGGATACGGATACCCGCTTTGTGAAAGACGGGCATACCCTGCTGACCCAGCTTGCCGGATTCCGTCAGGCGGACGGCACCTACAGCCACACGCTGGAGGGGGCAGGTGACGGCATGGCAACGGAGCAATCCGTCCTTGCGCTGGTGGCTGTACAGCGTGTCCGCGCGGGGCAGCCGTGGGTGCTGCATTTTGACGGCACGTATACCGCCCCAGACGTTCCGGTCAGCCCGGACACCCAGACGGCACAGACGAAGGCGGGTGCCGACAGAACCATTCTCTACGTTGGAATCGGCGCGGCAGTCGTGATCGCGGCCGGCGCGATATGCATCATTGTCAGAAAGAGGAGAAAGGCATGAACAAGCTGACAGAACAAATTCAAGCGGAAGTCAACAAGGTCGTTTTGGGCAAGGAGGACATCGTCCGCAAGGTGCTGCTGGCCATTCTGGCACAGGGTCATGTGCTGCTGGAAGATGTACCCGGTGTGGGCAAGACGACGCTGGCCAAGGCATTTTCCAAGACGCTGGGTCTGGATTCCAGACGCGTCCAGTTCACCTCTGATACGCTGCCCTCTGATATTATCGGCTTTTCCGTATTTGACAAGGCGGACGGCAAGCTGAAATACCAGCCCGGTGCCATTATGACGAACCTGCTGCTGGCGGACGAGATCAACCGTACCTCCAGCAAGACCCAATCCGCCCTGCTGGAAGCCATGGAGGAATTGCAGGTCACGGTGGACGGCGTGACCCGGCCGCTGCCCAAGCCCTTCGTCGTTCTTGCAACGGAGAACCCGGTGGGGTCCGCGGGCACCCAGATGCTGCCCGCCTCTCAGCTGGATCGTTTCCTGATCCGACTGAGTATGGGCTATCCCAATCGGGCAAGCACGGCGGCGCTGCTGAAGGATCGCCATCATGTGGATCCCCTTTCCGCCTGCCAGACGGTGACGACGCCGGATGAGCTGGAAAAGCTCATTGCGGACGTTGCCGATATCCACGTGGCAGACCGAATCTATGACTATATCGCGGAGCTGGTGGACGTGACCCGCTCCAATGCCTATGTTACCTTGGGCGTCAGTCCCCGCGGCGCTCTGGCTGTGACCCGTGCGGCCAAGGCCAACGCCTATCTGGAGGGGCGGAATTATGTGATTCCCGACGATGTGTGCGCCGTGTTCCCGGATGTATGCGTCCATCGTCTGATCCTCAACGCCAAGGCACGTCTTCAGGAATACACCGCGGCGCAGATCCTTCAGAACATCCTCACCTCGGTTCAGAAGCCAGATATCCGGGAATTTTCCGACAAATGAAGAAAAAGATTTTAGGCAGCGCCGTGTGTTACCTGCTTCTGCTGCTGGCTCTGGCGGCGCTGCTCATTACAAGCGGTTCCTTTTGGGTGCTTGCCGGACTCTGCCTGCTGCTCCTGCTGCCACTGGCTTCCTGGGCGGTCAACGCATACGTCCGAAGGCATTTACAGGCGGATATTCTGATACCGGCGACGGCTGCCAAACGCACCGCGGCCGGTTGCCGGGTGCGCATCCGCAATTCGGCGCTGCTGCCCGTAATGCGTTATGGCTGTCGTGTCTCTATCCGCAATGATCTGACCGAGGAAGAGCAGTCGGTGGCGTTGACCGGCGGCATCGGTGCCAGAGGCGAAAGCAGCCAGAATATCCTGCTGCAAAGTCGCTATTGCGGCCGGCTGCGTGTGCGCATCAGCAGGTTTACTTTGCTGGACTATCTGGGGATGCTCCCCATGCAGGCCCCTGCCAATGCGGAGGCCCGACTGACCATTCTTCCGAACCTCTTTCCTATGGACGCGGACATGACCGCCAGACCGGCCTATGCGGACGACGGAGCTTCCGACCGCCGGGGAGAAGATCGCAGCGAGGTGTACCAGCTCCGGGAGTACCGCCCCGGGGACGACATCCGTCAGATCCATTGGAAGCTGTCCTCCAAGCTGGACGAGCTGATCCTGAAGGAGGCCAGCCAGCCGGAGAGCCGCTCCCTCCTGGTGTTCTGGGATAAGCGTACCGGCACGCCGCAGCAGATGGATGCTTTGGCTGAGGTCGTTTCCTCCACGGGTGCGGCACTGCTGCAAGGCGGTGTGCAGTATACCCTGAGCTGGACGGAGGGGGACGACCTGCAAGCCCAGGATATTCTGGACGAGAACCAGCTTTTGCAGGCAATCCCGGAATTGGTAAAGACCAGAGGCAGCGCGGATTGCCGCCTGCCGGAAATGGGCGATTACAGCCGTATCCTGTATTTCGGCGTGAAGCCGGAGGAGCGGATGATGACGGACGAGCGGGTGCATTTTGTCCTCTGCACGGAGGAGCCGTTCCCCAATGCCACCACCTTTACCCCTCAGAATTATTCGGAGACGATGCAGCGACTGGAGGTTTAGCCGATCATGCAAAAAAGTGAAAACGGACTCCAATGCATTGTCACCGGGGCGGCGCAAAAAGGAATGTATTTCCCTTGGGACTCCGGAACGGTCTGCGCCGTACTGACGGCGGGCTTTTGCCTGCTGTTGGCGGAGGCGTTTCCTTCCGTATCTTATCCCTGGTGGGGCATGGCGGCAGCCGCGCTTCTGGTGCAGGCGGTGCTGTTTGTCGCTTACCAGAGCGATATCGGGAACTGGGTCGTTCCTGTAGGGATCGGACTGCTGCTTCTGCTGAGCCTGGCGCTGAACAGATGGATACTGCCCGGCTTCGGCACTATGGCAAATGATTTTCTGACCCTGCTGACGGAAAAGAACGGAAAGATATACCTGGATTTTGCGGCGGCGGATGCCCGCTGTCTGCCCTTAGCGGCGGCGGTCTCGCTGCTGCTGGTATCGCTGCTTTTCAGCCGCAGCGCATGGAGCGGGCGTCTGGTACTGGCATTGCCGGTCTTGCTGCCCTGCTATGGGGCAATGCTGCTGGGCCTGGTTCCTGTAGGAATCGGCGGCGGACTGCTGATTGCCGGCGCTGTGCTGCTGATGGTGCGGCGCACGGCGGCGGGAGAACCCCTGACAGGCGTTCCAACGCAGCTGATTCTGACGGTTCTGTGCGCGGTGCTGTGCCTGCTGGTCGGGCTGCCCTTTCGGAACAGTCTGGACACCGACCTGATGGATACGATCCAGACACGGATACACCATCAGCGCTATGACAGCGATACCAATTCCATGCCGGAGGGAAATCTCAAAAACCTACCGGCATGGAATAAAAGCGATACACCGGCGCTGGAAGTTACAATGGAGCAGCCGGAAAAGGTATATCTGCGCGGGCAGGTTTATGATACCTATACCGGCACCGGCTGGAAAACGGCGGATACGAAGGATACCGCCCAGTATGAAGACCTTTTTTACTGGCTCCATGAGGCTGATTTTTACGGTCAGAGCCAGATCGGATTGGCAGAGAGCTATACGGATACGGCGGTTCCGCTGTCCATGACCGTAAAGAATCTCTCTGCTTGTTCCGCCCATGGCTATTACCCCTATGCCGTCTATGGCAGCGAAACGCTGGAAACGGATCGCATCGGAGATACGACGCTTCCGCCGGCAGAGAGCCTGTCCTATCTGAAGGGCAGCGTGCCGGAGTGGTACCAGATCCAGCGGAACCTTTCATCAGCGCAGGGACGGGAGAACATCAAGAACTACCTTTCCAAAGAGCAGGCGTATTCCGACTATCTGCAAACCGTGGATCTGCAAATGACCCAGGACAGCTGGTCGGTTCTCCAGCGACAGCTGAAGCTGGACAGTCAGGCTCGGACCATCGGCGACATCCGCACCATTATCTTTGATTACCTCCGGGAGAACATGACCTACGATGAAAGCGTCCGGACCATGAACGGCAGCGGAGATTTCCTGCAATATACCCTGGAGCGCAGCGGGCATGGCTACAGCGTCCATTATGCCACGGCGGCAGTGCTGATGCTCCGCTATATGGGCGTTCCGGCACGCTATGTGGAGGGCTATTTCCTCTCGGCGGAGGATGCGGCCCGTTACAAGGCCGGTGAGGCCATTACCCTGACGGAAGAAAATGCCCACGCCTGGGCGGAATACTATGTCGGCGGCGTCGGGTTTGTGCCGTTTGAGGTAACCCCCGGATACATTGACGACGAGGAGTTGTCCCTCGGCGGCGACAGTCCGGACGAAAACACCTACCGGAATAACACGCGGCAATTTGTAGAGGTCGAAAAGCCGGAGGAAATCACCGAACATAAACAGGATCGATTCACTTTCTCGCTGGATACCCACTATCTGCTGCTTCTTCCGCTGCTGTTGATCCTTCTGCTGGCCGGATATGTTTTCCATCGCCGCAGGGTATTCCGGAAAAAGCTGGCAGCCATTGATGCCGCGGACGATCGGGAAGCCATTGCCATGCGTTACGGCTATGCGGTCTGTCTACTGCGCCACAGTACGGCCAATCCCCCGGAGGGCGCTTCGGAGGCTGCGGAACTGAACCAAAAGGCGCTGTTCAGCACCCAGGAAATGACTCCGGAGCAGCGCAAGGACGTGGACGCGTATGCCATGCGTGTGCTGGATGCCTGCAAGGGCAGCTGGACGATTTGGGAGAAAATACGGTATCGGCTGTGGAACTGCCTGTACTGAGAATAGGGAGGAGAACGAAAAATGCGCAAAAGAGTAATGGCGCTGCTGCTTGGCCTGGTACTTCTGGCCGCTGCCATCATTCCCGTCACGGCAATGGCCGCGGAGGGAGAGGGCGGCAGCTTCGTGTTCGTTGCCATGAACGCCAACAGTACCATCGTGGAACCAACCAGAATCCACTATAAGACCGGCCAGACCATTCAGGAAGCGCTGTCCGCTTCGGACATTGAATTCGTTGGCCTGGAGCAAGGCTTCATTTATGAGGTCAACGGCGTCTCTGCCAACTATATGCTCTACTACGACAAGGGCGGCTACAAGCTGGATGCACAGGCCTCCTCCATCAAGGCCATCTGCATCCATGTGTCTTCGACGTATTCGGACGCGGCCATCCAGCTGATCCTCCAAATGGCAGATTATCTGGACATGACCAACCATGTGCAGAATTATCCTGCGGCAGCGAGTGCCTATGCCGCGGCGCTGAAGGGGCTGCGGACTGCAAATGCCGACACGGCGGGGACGCTCCTGCAAAATCTGAAGGATGCCATTGCGGAATACGCTGCGCTCCTGGATGGGACTCAGTATACCGTTTCCGCGGCGGCCACGCAGAACGGAAGTGCCCTGACGGAACCGGTCATCACCCTGACAGATGCCTACGGCAACGTCACCACCGGCACCGGCAGCGCCAAGGTCATTGCGGGCGACTACAAATTCAGCGTTTCCGACGGCGGATATAACCGCACGGACGGAACGCTGACGGTTTCCGCCGATACTCAGGTCTCTGTGACCCTGCCCTACGGCGAGTGGTTCGGCAATATCCGGCTTTTGGATGCCGATAAGGAGCCTTACAGAGCTGTACAGAATCGGGCAGACCACACGGCGGAGTATTGGATCGAGGATACTGCCAGCACTTTGAGCAGTGTATACCTGAATGCGGTAATAGGGGATGTCCCGAGTGCCAATGCCACCAAGCTCCGCACCATCTATACCGGCACCAACGGCAAGGACATGTCTGACATGCCCCGCAGCTGGAACAGTACGGCCACATCGCTTACATACCTGCTTTCCTCCGGCATGGAAAATCGGACATTTGCGTTGGAGGCTCAGTACACCGGCTCGGACGGCTATACCCAGATTCAGTCCTATGCCGTTACCGTGACCCGTGTACCAACCTTGAAGTCGCTGACTGTCACGGCGGAAGGGACGAAGCTTCCCCTGAATTTTGAACCGACTGCGCGGGAGTACAGTCTGACGACCGTTTCCTCTACGCTGGACATTGCCGCCGATCCTTTTGATGAGAGCTACACTGTCACCGGAAACGGAACTGTGACGTTGAGCGGGAATAGTCTGAACCACACGATCCAGGTCACGGCTCCCAATGGGGAACAGAACAGCTACACGCTTCACATTCAGAAGGTATCCTCCGTGCCGGTGACGCTGAGCATTCCCTCCGGAACGACGGTGCAGGTGTTCAACGGCGCGGGTTCTGAAATTGCGCCGGTGGATGGCACCTATCACCTGGTTCCCGGAGAGAGCTATACCTGCATTGCCACGAAGAATACCTGGTATCATACCCAGATCACCTTCACGGCCTCCAACGGGCTGAACGTGTCTGTTCCGGAGCCTGTCGCCACAGACTGGCTGACCAATCTGGCGTTCTATAACGGCACATATGCCTCCAGCCGAATTGCCTACGCCGCCGATAAGACGTTCTCGGCGGCGGAGCATACCTACAACTACACGGTGTCCGACTGCAACAGCTCCGTCGCCATGCAGGCTACGGCGGACGGAACCGTGACGGCCATGTATCAGATGCAGAGTACCGTACCGGAGACTCACGGCCTTGCACAGACGGTGACGGTTCCCAACCCGGTCAGCACGACAGGGCTTGCCCAGAATCTGACATACGCGGTGGCCAAGTCCGGTTACGGTCAGGCGGTGACGATCCGCATTTCCAAGGAAGAGGATGGTACATCTTATTATCAGGACTACACTGTCCGGCTGCTCCGGCAGCTGCACTTGTCCAGCCTTTCCGTGGCTACCAAGGAGGAGACACTGTCTTTTGTGACCACCAGCGGCGGGACAGCGCGCTTTGACCGGGATACCACGGACTACTATGTGCGGGTTGACCGGGAGACCACAGCCCTCTATATTTCCGGAACCTATCCCAACAGCAGCGCGGACACCGCCTGCTGCGGCGGGTACTATGCTAAGGTCAACGGCGTGCGCTATGATACGCCGGCGGGTGCGGAAGCGACCTTGAACACAGATCTTTATAACGAGGACATATTGGTTCAGGTCTGCCATGCGGATACCGGCAGTATTGAACTGACCTATACCGTCCACGTCCAGAAGAGCGACCCCATTCAGCTGACGATCCAGACGACTCCGGCGGAGGCTATCATATTCCTGACCAATGATCTGAACGGTAAGCGTATTGTGGAGAAGAACGGTACCTACAGCCTGACCCCTGGTGCCAGTTATTCCTACACCACTACCTGCACCGGGTATATCGGCCAGAAGGTAGAGCATTACACCGCTCCCGACAAGGACGGAACGCTGACCATTACGTTGGAAAAGGCTCCGGCCAACGGTACGCTTATCAACTTTGACTCTGCCTGGCCGCATCTGCGTCAGAACAATGAGAACAACGGCGTGGTGGATTACAGAACGCCGGTCTACGCAAAGGATGCCGAGCTGTACTGGGCTACCTCCATTGGCTCCGGGTACGACGTGAATGCCTGCGGCTGCCCGATTCTGGTGGACGGCGCGATTTACACCTACTCCGGTTCCCGGATTTATAAGGTGGACGCCATATCCGGTGAAATCCTCATCGATAAGCCTATGGATCACAATTCCAGCTTCGCCATCAACCCGCCCACCTATGCCAACGGCATGATCTTCGTGGGTCTGTCCGACGGTACCATTCAGGCGTTTGATGCCAATACCTTGAACTCCCTGTGGATCTACCGGGATTCCATCGGCGGGCAGCCTAACAGCTCCATCGTTTACCACGACGGATATATCTACACCGGCTTCTGGGTAGGGGAGATCAACGAGGCGCACTATGTCTGCCTGAGCGCAACCGATGAAGATCCGACGCAGTCGATGGAAGAAAAGCTCCCCACCTGGTATTACACCAGCAAGGGCGGCTTCTACTGGGCAGGCGCTTATGTGTGCGACGACTTCCTGCTGATCGGCACGGACGACGGTGCTTCCGGCTACACTACCGGAAGGCCCAGCCTGCTTTCCTTTAACCCCAAGACCGGTGAGCTGTTGTCCAGCTACAAGATGAATGTGACCGGCGACATCCGCAGCTCCATTACCCATTACAACGGCAAGTATTACTTTACGAGCAAGGGCGGATATTTCTTTGAGGCATCTGTGGACGCAGAGGGCAATATCGAGGATGTCCGAACGCTGAAGCTTTACAACTACGCGGATGATCCGGCCAATCCGGCCATGTCCACCTGCACACCGACTATTTATAATGGCCGTGCCTATATCGGCATCTCCGGAACGGCACAGTTTGGCGCATACAGCGGCCATAATCTGACGGTCATCGACATTCCCAACTGGGAGATTGCCTACACGGTGCGTACGCACGGTTATCCCCAGACCAGCGGTGTTCTGACTACGGCTTACAAAGAGGAAACCGGTTGTGTCTATGTATACTTCTTTGACAACTTCACTCCCGGCAAGCTCCGTGTGCTGGAGGATCGACCCGGACAGACGGAGGTTTCCCTGAAGACTATGGAGACCTACACTGCCAGCGGCAAGTCAGAGACCTACACGACACCCTACAACATCTTTACCCCCAGCGGCGCACAGGCGCAGTATGCCATTTGCAGCCCCATCATGGACGAGTATGGCACGATCTACTTCAAGAATGACTCTGCCTACCTGATGGCTGTTGGCAGCACCATAGAGCGCATTGAGGTCACGAAGCTGCCGGACAAGACGACATACAAGGTGAAGGATACCTTTGACCCCACCGGAATGCAGGTGACGGCCTACTACGCCAATGGCAAGACCAGAGACATAACAGCGTATGTGACCTGGTCGGAGACGCCTCTGACTGCCAACGATACGGATTTCCAGATCACGTTCCCTTACGCAATGTATCAGAATCGGGAAAACAGTGACACATTGGAAATGGAATATGGCGTTCACTGCGACAAGCCCATGACCACGCTGACGCTGACCATTGAGGATACGACGGAGGTCAAATACGGTGATGTAAATGGGGACGGTAAGGTTGCCTCCACTGATGCTGCTATTGTCTACCGTTATGCAAACGGAAAATACCAACTGTCTGCGGACCAACTCCTGGCGGCTGACGTAAACGGTGACGGTGTGGTTAATTCGACAGATGCCGCACTGATTTACCGCATGGCGAACGGAAAACTCTTGAAGTTCCCTGTGGAGAAGGAAAAACAGTCAGAGCAAGCAACCGATTAAATGAGAAATGGCCTAGCCTACAGCATTGTGCGTAGCAACGCACATCCTCCTCTGTAGGCCAACCAGGGGCAGGCACTCTGCCTGCCCCGCGCATATAACCCAGTCAAAAACCGGATCATCCAACGCTGCTCAGGACACCCCCTTGCCTGAGATTGCCCTGCGAAGGATGACCGGTTTTTATAAAATAGAGGTATAACCATGAAAAAGAGAACTGCGAACCTGATTATGGTTCTCATCATTGCGGCGATTGTCGTTGCAGGTGTGACTGCGGCCTTTGCATTGAGGGTGGATAACGGTGACGGCCTGGGAAGCCAGTATCGGATTCAGAAACTGAAAGACAATGCTGTCATTACCTCCGGACAGGAGGATAATGTCTGCACCGTCACTATTGTGTGCGACACGATTCTGGACAATATCGGCAAGCTAAATAAGGAAAAGGCTCCCTTCGTGCCAAAGGATGCAGTGATTCTGCCCCAGACCCGCGTTTCCTTTGCCCCGGGGGATACTGTTTTTGATGTGCTGCAAAAAGTCTGTACGGCGGCGGATATCCAGCTGGAATACAGCTGGACGCCCATGTATGACAGCAGCTATATTGAGGGCATCAACCATCTGTACGAGTTTGACTGCGGCAAAGAATCCGGCTGGATGTACAAGGTAAACGACTGGTTCCCCAATTACGGTTGCTCGACCTACAAGGTGGAAAACGGCGACAACATTGTCTGGTGCTATACCTGCAACGGCTATGGCGAGGATGTTGGAAGCACATGGGCAGCAACAGAAGGCAGCAGTGCGGAATGATGGAGGGCGAAAATGGGCTTTGAAAGCAGTCATCCGGCGGTGAATTTCATTTTCTTTGCCGCAGCGCTGTACGGGACGGTGCGCTTCAACCACCCGGTGTTTCTGGCAATCGCCTATGTCAGCGCCTTTGCCTACAGCGTCAAGCGCTGCGGAAAGCGGGCAGTGGCATTCAATCTGTGCCCATTGCCGCTGATTCTGGTATTTGCGCTGTACTACAGCTCCTATCACCATTTCGGTGTCACAGTGCTGAGACAGAACTTCATCGGCAACAACTTGACGGTGGAAAGCTTCGTCTACGGTCTGGTGATCGGCCTGCGGGCCGTGACATTGTGCATGTGGCTGGAAGCAATGTTCCGGGTTGTGACTTCGGACAAGGTGGTTTACCTTTTTGGCAGGGTCAGTCCGCGGCTGTCGCTGTTTCTCACGATTCTACTGCGGTTTATCCCCAGAGTTGGTCGGGAGGCGAGGAAAATCAACCTCGCCCAAAAGGGCATTGGCCTGGGCAGCAATCAGGGCAATGTCTTTCGGCGGTTTGTCAACTGCCTGCGGATATTCTCCATACTGATTACGTGGATGATTTCGGCGCTGGTGCAGGAATCCGATTCTATGCGTTCCCGCGGCAGTCTGCTCCGGGGAAGGACGGCCTTCTCTATTTACCGCTTCGATAACCGGGATAGGGGGTTTGTGATCTGGTTGTTCTTCTGTGTTACGTTAACCGCAATGGGTATCATCCTGGGCGCTACGGACATGTGGTATAATCCGCGTATCCAATGGAATGCGCTGGATGGGCTGAAACGCCTGACAGCAATTAGCTATTTTGTTTTCTGCACAATGCCTTTGATAATGGAACTCTGGGCGGAGTACCGGTTCTGTGCCGCGAGAAATAAGCTATAATTATTTGAAAATAAAAGGAATTATAACTCTTACGAGGTGAATGTGGTGGATAAAACCTCAAAGGAACCTATTCAAGAATTTGCAACTGCAGATGGGCAAACTCTTAGTCTCACAGCTGTTTTACAACCTGAAATGGATGTCCTATGTGTAGCGCAAGAACTTGTCCATCGGGATATGGGGAGGCGTGGATATGATGTAATTAGGAACTGTTTTTTTGTTGAAGAAACAATTTATGCTGATTGTGATGAAGCGATACCCCGTAAAGAAAAGCACGAGTTCACCAATTTTGAAGAATACTTTGGCTACTTGGGCGGAGACATTTTGACAGATGCCTGTTATACTTATCTCAATCCCTGCCGTATCCAACGATTCCTCTCTGAAAAAGGGATTTCCATTTCCTCCTTAATGGAACGCCGTGCTTTTGTTACATGTACCATTGATGACTTTTCGTTTGAACCTTCTGTAAGTGATTTGCAGGAATACAAAAGAGCGGAGAAGCGGAAAAAATATTGTTTGGAGTGGATTGATAGATTTTGCGGTTGCTCAACAAGTGAATCATTATGTGAGACCATAAAAAGATATTACAGATCAAAATTGTGCGAAACTGTTGATCTAAAATTCTTCCTTATGAACTATGTTTATATTGATCCAACTAATAATAATCGCTTCCTGGCACTCATGAAATTGTTTTCTACACATGAAATGTATGATTCAACATTGTTAATGGGTTTATGTTCCGTTTTTGAGCCGGATATGGTTCTGGAAAACTATAAGTATTCGCTCGGTTCTAAGATGACCCAATATCGCCATAGGAAGAAACTTCAAAATTATATTGAGAAACTCAAAGCCGGAGAAATTCAATTCTTCAAAAGAGCATACTTTGATAAAAAAACGCACTTTTTTTGTGAGGAAATTGTGGGGCGGTATGAGGGGGCCTGCTGGAACGCGTCGGAAATACATAGATATTTCTCGACATTTGAAGACTTCATCCAGTACAGACATGGAGACTTACGAAATACAGATTTGTCTGATTGTTACAATCTGAAAGTCAACTTCTCTGAATATAAAACAAATGAACGTACTCGATACCCTATTTCCGATGGTAGTGGAGTTGATTGTAGCGTTCATAAGGAATACAAAGATGGTGGATTTCATGTTTCCAAATTGTGGAAACGTGCATCTGGTGACATTTTGAAGAAGAAGCAATTTGAGTTTGTTTATTTCTTCGATTTTACTTATTTTCTAAAAAATGATTTGTCTGAAGCAAATCTCATTTGCTGTGATGGACTTATCAACCTTTCTTCAATGAATGAATTTCAGATGCAGAACATTTCTATGCGTGGCAATTGTAAAATTAAATTTGGTATACCATTTAAACCTTACGAGCTGAACGCAAAAGCTATAGGGTCCTTTGTCAATTCAGAGTCGAACGAATATGAAAGTACAATCATTCTCCAGGAGGAAAAGGAATTACCTACCAGCGAGTCCGTAGACAGGTTTAATGGCGTTTCGTTAGGACAGGAATCGCGGATTTATTATGTGTCTGATATACATTTACTTCACAGACTTCAAAATGCACACTGTGTATCAAATGAAGACGAAATCTATGTGATTGAAAAAATTGCTGATTCCATTTTAAGCGAATCATGCGGAATGCTGCTGATTGGTGGCGATGTTGCATCTGACTATGAGATATTCAAAAAATTTGTAAAATGCCTTGCTCAAAAAAATAGCACCTGTAAAATTGTTTTTATACTAGGGAACCATGAGCTGTGGCCATTTCCCGGAAAATGTGTTACGGAAATAGCACAAATATATCGAAAAACGATTGAAGAAAATGGAATGTATTTCCTTCAAAATGAGCTAATGTATGTGGATGGGGGAAGCGAAACAGTTCAAAAAATTAGATTTGAAGATTTAAAACAAATGGATACTGTTGCGTTGCGTGAAAAACTCAGGTACGTTCAAATTGTAATATTGGGCGGCCTTGGATTTTCTGGATATAATGACACATTTAACGCAGATAATGGTATCTACCGTGGGTGCCTTACTCGGAAACAAGAGGTTGATGAGACAATACAATTTGAAAATCTGTACAAAAAAATTCTCCAGGTAATCTATGATAAAAATGCCATTGTTTTTACACACACTCCCTTAAAGGACTGGTGCAAAGATACCGCTCTTAAAAGTGGTGTTGTCTATTTGAGCGGGCATACCCACAGAAATATTTTTTATGATGATGGTGACCAGCGGGTATTCGCGGATAACCAGGTAGGCTACCATAAAGAAACGGTTCATCCCAAATACTTTCTTCTCAGCAGGGATTACGACATCTTCTCGGATTACAAAGACGGCATATATGAAATTACGCTGGAACAGTACAAGGATTTCTATTTGGGGAAAAATATCCAGATGACATTTGAGCACAAAGTTAATACGATCTACATGCTCAAAAAATCGGGTTATTACTGCTTTTTGCACAAATCAACATCTGGTGTACTCACATTCCTGAACGGAGGGACATCTAAAGCTCTATCGCAAACAGATATAGAATACTATTACAATAATATGGACAAGGTCGTCAGTATTGTCAAAAATCCCCTTGCACCCTACTTAGAAATACAAAAAGGAATTGCCGAACGGATTGCAATGATTGGTGGACGTGGGAAAATACATGGTTGCATTATCGATATTGATTGGTTCAACCATATATTTGTTAATCCATGTGATTTAAAAATTACACCTTATTGGGCTAGTGATATGATTTACAAGCAAGTTTATCCGGATATTGCAACGCTTTTAATGCAAAATTGCCCCGAATTATATGGACCATATTTGAAGTTAATCGGAGACTGTTCAGACGGTCAGTTATTTCATATGCCTTCATCCTATACGGGGCTTCCGCAGCGATATCTCAGTACAGACATATATAAAGTTTCAAGGTTTATAAAAAAGCTGCAAAGATTAGAATCAAATATATTGACTGTGTGGCCAGACAACTTGGAATCATCTGGTAATTCGTGTTGCCTTAGCGGGTATTCAACATATGCGATAAATAGTGTATAATTCTTGTCCTGGCCGGAAATATTTCACAAACAAATAGTCAACGGCAGGGCCCTGATGATAGGACTCTGCCGTGTTTTTTCGATGGGCGATTATTGAGTATTTACATAGATATCGAACAGCACGGAGCAATCAATCCAGTTCTTCCCACTGCTCCAATCCCATTTCCTCCCAGGTAAGACCATATGGCACACCACCGGAGGTGTAGCCTGCGATAAAGGAAAAAGTGTCGTCCCGCTCCATGGGCGGAAGCCCCGGCTCCTTCTTGGCGCGATTCTTTCTGCGCTTGGCATTGGCTTTTCGTTCGGCTCGGACGCGCTGCAATTCCTTGATTTCCCCGTGGGAACGGATGTGCCTCGGCATTCCGGAAATGGTTAGACGATCGATAATATGAGGGCGTTTCCTGAGATAGACGGCGTGGATTTCCTCGACGGGGATACGCAAGCCGGAGACGTGGTTGAATACCTTCTGGGCAACCGTTTCGCAATCTTCATCCGTATCCGGCATTCTCCCATTCGTCTGGAAGAAATTCTGCGTTTCCAGATACATATAGTCAGAAATTTTTGCTTTCTGTTTCTGCTTCAGCTCTTTATAGGAACGTGGCGGCTTTTTAGACTGCTCCATAGTTTAATCATCCCATAAATGTTTTTGCCAATAAGCATCCATGCAGAGATTGTAGCGTTTACGCACAGATGAAATCTCCGCTCCATCTACGATAGAAGAAAATGCCTGCTGGTGGATTTCGGAAAATTCGCGGTCGTGATGAAAGAGATTGTTTATTATCATCGTGGTAAATACTGCATCCGGATATGCCTCAGCTATAACATCATAACGCTTTTCATCTGCATTTACAATCTCGAAAAATCCGGGAATCCTTGCTAACACCGGCATGGCTCGGATGATGTAGTCTTGTAAGGTATTGACGTGGGCAGCAGATGCCATTTCTATCTCCTCCTGTAAGCGCACTGTAGCCCATTGTAGCACAAAAAAAGGGAAATAAAAGTCTTGACTTTTTCACGCATTCTGCTACCGGGCAGTACGGCGGATGAAACGAAGCACCGGGGCTTACACGAATGCGTTACGAAATGATACGCCAAAGGCGTGGGGAACGCAGGGACTTACTAGCGGCAAGCAGTGTCTGGGTAGCACCCAGACCGATTCCGCTTGTTGGGGAGAATTCCCCAATCCCCAAAGATCATTCCCGCGATGCGGGAATGGCTGCGCGTTCTTACAGAACGCTTGAACCCAACAAATAAAAACTGAGGCGCAGGATGCACAGCGTAGCACGCCGATCCTGCGCCCTGATTCAAATGACGCGACAGAATTAACTGTGGTCCCGATCTGTTGTATTCGTTTTTTCCTGCTCCCGCTCCTGTGCGTCTGTCTCTCTTTTCTGCATATCAAAAAACACTTCTGTATTGTGGAGCGCCTTTTGATACTCCTGCATCTGCTCTCTGACGAGCCTGTACTGTGTGTACAAGCTCTTTTTTTCTGCCAGGACGGTTGCGTATTCTTCAGAAAGCTTCTTAATCTTTGGCAGCTTGGATACATTCATTTTTTGAAAAGCGTCCTTTGCCGCCTTGTGTAATGTGATTTCTTCCCGGTGCTCTTCAAAAAATGCCTTGCTGTACCCAGCTTTCCGGTATGCTACATAGACATCCCGTGTTTTAGCATAGTTTACAATATGCTTTTTCAACGCCGCAATTTCTACCAGTCGCTGTTCGGCGGCTTTCAAGTCACGGTCAATTCGGCCAAATTCCGCAGAGGCAGAAGCAGCCTTTTCTCGCAACTCCCCCATAGAACCGATTTCCTGCTCTTTGAGGAAGATCCGCGTCTTGGCCATTTGCTTTAGATTGTAGGTCGTTGCCCAGCGCTGATATCCCGGCCCTCTGGCTCGAATTCGGTCGTCAATCTCAACCAGCAGCCGGAACTTCTGATTGTCCAAATCAATGCGTTTGCCTTTCCTTGCCCGGTGTGCTTTGGTGCCGGCAAGGACGGCGTTAATATCGTCTTCGGTATATCCCTCTCCCAAAGAACAGAGCCGAATAAATCGCTCTTGTCCCTTTCCACGGACAGAAATAAACTTTCCTTGCTTTACCGCATATCCGTTTTCTTCCAAGCAAGAAAGAAAAGCAGAAAAATCTTGCGGGGGATTTTTCAGAATGGAATCAATTGTTTGCCGAAGTACATCTCTGTGCGAAACCCGATTTTCCCGAACGGTATTCTTAGTGCGCATCGCATATGGCTTCTTCTCGATAATGGAAAGGCCATGCTCCATGCAGACAATATCACTGAGGCGCTGAACCGCCAGCCCGGAAAAATAAAAATTTTTGAATTTTGAGCTGGAATCCAGACTGGTGGAATTGAAAATAATGTGATTGTGTATATGCGCACGGTCTGTGTGTGTTGCCACAATAAAAGCGTGTTTCCCTTTGGTGAATCGTTCGGCAAGTTCCCGGCCAACCTGATTTGCTTCTTCCGCCGTAATTTCTCCCGGCTTGAATGATTGTCGAATCTGGTACGCTATCACATTATTCTTTTGATACTTGCCGGTGATGTGTTGATATTGCCGCTTGGAAAGCAGAAATTCTTCGTCCGCAGTCATTGGGTCACACTGAAATCCCGTGACCAATTCTCCTTTTTGTGTTTTCTCCGGATTTTGCGCATAATCTGTCCGATCTTTCAGACACTGCGCTACAGTTTTTCCTTTGTTAACATGCAGGGCAATCAGGCGTGTAGCAGCCATCCATTACCTCCTATACAAAAATTACGGCCACCCCGCAAAGACGCGGGGTGGCTGTCTGATAGATTGTTTACGATCTCACAAAACCTTTCAGTATGGAGCAGCACCAATCCAAGAATGTTTCAATCAGGACAGTGCCGAACAGTGCAGAAAGGCAGATGGCCTCAACGATACCAATCAACAATACATGATTCCATTGCCGGGTAATAACGGTATAAACACCGCATCCGAGAATGAAGAGAATCAGCGGACTAAGGATATATCCAGAAATGTTGCTGAGAATTCTTACAAGAAAACGCACGAAGACAAAAAAAGCGATCAAGGGCAGAGACAGCAGCTTGAATGGTAATTTTATCAGAGCAACCATTGGCGTCGCCCTCCTTTCATCTGTATTGTAAACGGGAATAAGGAAAAGTGCAAGGATGTCACAGCATGGATACCAGCCCAGCATCATTCAATGTTGGCCAATCTGATGTGGATTTCCTTCAGCTCTGCCCAAATCTGATTAAACCGAAGCTGTAAGTCCTGAATGTCATCCATGTAAATATTCCCGGTTTCATTTGCTTTCTTTGCATACTGATTGAGGTTGTTGCTGGCATAGCGCATGAGCGAAACGATCTTTTTCAAATCCCCAAGGTCAAGACGAATACAGTAGCCGTCCAGAGCCATTTTCCGAAGATAGGCTCCCATGCTGCGGACACCCAGTTCCTGCATTTTCTGACGGATGGCTTCCAGTTCTCCTCTACTTACACGGAAGTGGAGCATCTGGTCTTTTTCTCTCATGCGCGTTCCTCCATATTGCGGGATTCGCTTTTCCTGTGTGGAGGCATGGCCTCAGAATGCCTTCGCAGTTCATCCAGCACAGAGGGACGGTCGTCATCAGATTTATCTGCATTCTCCTGTCCGGAATCGTGTTGGCAGTCCATGTCCAAAAGTGCATTCAGTTCCACAAGGCGCTGATTCTTTTGTGCCAATTCTTCCTCCTGTATGAATGGCTTTCCCAGTTCCGCTTTTGCGAATTCCATCTGAGATTGCAGATTTTCCAGTTGGTTCTGTTCGGCGTTCAATAATGTAGTCATATCATTGAGAACATTGTCAATCCGGATGAGGTTGCCTCTCGCATCTTCCCCAAGCTCCACCTTATGGGAAAGAGCGCCAGTCAAGTAAAGAATATATTCTTTTCCGAAGTTTTCCAGCGTAACAGACATTTCAAATCCACGATAGGAGCCAATCCTGATTGGCTCCAAGCCGGTGGCTGCCTTTGACACCTTCAGCAGGGCAGTACCGGCAGCTTCCTTGTCGGTAAATTGTTTTCCATAAATGCTCATAGGGGAAATTCCTTCTTTCGGGTGGGGATGCGCTGCAACCAGTTCAATATCTGTTTGCAGTCCGGAAATCTCTTCCTGCGCTTTCTGAATGTGTTCCGGAAAATATTTCAGCAAATTGTCCTCCAGACGGTACTGCTGGCTCAGGTGGTCAGCTTTCAGAACCTTCAGGCGGGAAACCTCAATATCCAAATCCATCTTCTCTTTGATTAATGGGTTGCCTGCACAAAGCGCCTTGATTTCCGCAAAAGACAAAGCGGTTTCGTCCACATCCTCGCAGGAGCGAACCGGAGATTTAGAGGTCATAATTTGGGAAATGAATTTCTGCTTGTTCTCAACGGTTTGCCACAAATACGAATCAAAGGTTCCTTCCGTAACGTAACGATAGATATGCACTTGCTTGTTTCGATTTCCCTGACGGATGATACGACCACTGCGCTGCTCCAGGTCGCCCGGACGCCAGGGGCAATCAAGGTCGTGCAAGGCTATAAGCCGATCCTGAACATTCATGCCAGCGCCCATTTTGAAGGTACTTCCCATCAGGACACGCACTTGACCGGTGCGCACCTTTGCAAAAAGTTCTTTCTTCCTGACCTCAGTATTGGCATCGTGGATGAAGGCAATCTGTTCCGGTGGAATCCCCCCGGCAATCAGTTTGGAACGGATGTCATCATAAGCAGTAAAAGAAGATGTTGAATTGTTGAGTGCCGCAAGCGGGTCAACGACTTGCTGTTCACCTGCATCTCCCTGCACCGTGGCAGATTCCTTCGGAGTTGATGTTGCCCTGGGCGTGGAAATATCGCAAAACACCAATTGGGTCAGCTTGTCAGCTTCCCCCTCTCGCCATATCCGAAGAACGTTCTCCACACACATATTGATCTTTGTGCCTGGTTCGTCCGGCAGATACGGGCTGATGATTCTTTGATCCAGTCCCAGTTTCCGTCCATCCGATGTGATTTTCAACATGTTATCCTTACGGGGATCAACGACTCCGCGGTGAACTGCGGCGGCACGTCTGGAAAGCTCCTTCACCAATGCCTGCTGTACCTCGGTGGGCTTTGTAACCTCGTTGTGGTAAACGGCCTCCGGTCTTGGAAGATGGAGCTGATCTGCGGTTTTTACATCAGCAGCTTCCATCCAGATGTTGATAAGCTCCGGAAGATTATGAAACCTGGCAAATCTTGTTCTGGCCCGATAACCGGTACCCTCTGGGGCAAGCTCAATTACAGTTTTTGTTTCCCCAAAATGCGCTGCCCAGCAATCGAAATGGCTCCATCCCTTTTCCCGAAGGGTATCACTTTGCAGATACCGCATCATGGTGTAAAGTTCTGTCATGGAATTGCTGATAGGCGTTCCGGTTGCAAAGATGATTCCACGTCCCCCGGTCTTTTCATCCAGGTGCTGGCACTTCATATACATATCAGAGGACTTCTTCGTATCCGTTGTGGAAATACCGGCAACATTCTGCATTTTCGTATACAGGAAAAGATTCTTGTACCCATGCGCCTCGTCTACAAACAGCCGGTCAACGCCCAGCTCCTCAAATGTCACAACATCATCTTTTCGTGTGCCGTCCAGTAACTTTTCCAGCCGATTTTCCAAAGACCGTTTTGTCCGCTCCAGCGATTTCACAGTGGACCGCTCTGCGCGATTGGCTTGCAGTTCATCGATGCCCTCCTCGATTTCGTCAATTTGTCGTTCTATCATGGCTTTCTGACGATCCACGGACATAGGAATTTTTTCAAACTGGGAGTGACCGATAATCACGGCATCGTACTCGCCGGTAGCAATTTTGGAACAGAACGTTTTCCGGTTAGCAGGCTCGAAGTCCTTTTTCCTGGCAACCAGAATATTTGCTGATGGGTAGAGCCGCAGAAATTCACTTGCCCACTGTTCGATCAAGTGATTGGGAACCACAATCAGAGACTTGCTGCAAAGACCCAGTCGCTTGCTTTCCATAGCCGCAGCAACCATTTCAAAGGTTTTGCCGCTGCCAACCTCATGAGCAAGCAAAGTGTTCCCGCCGTACAGAATATGAGCAATGGCATTCTTCTGGTGATCCCGCAGAGAGATTTCTGGGCTCATGCCATTAAATCGGATGTGCGACCCGTCGTATTCCCGCGGACGGTCAGAGTTGAACTTTTCATTATAAAGCTTAACCAGCGTTTGCCGCCGCTCCGGGTCTTTCCAAATCCAGTTCCGGAATGCGTCTTTGATGATCTGCTGCTTCTGCTGGGCAAGGGTGGTCTCCTTCTGATTCAAAATGCGCTTTTCTTTGTTATCTGCATCAGTCACAGTATCATAGACACGAACGTCTCGCAAATTCAGGGTTTCCTGAAGAATCTGATAAGCATTGATTCTGGACGTTCCGTAAGTGGTATTGGCATTTACATCCTGAAAGCTCACATTCTTTTTGCCGCTGATATTCCACTCCGCCGTATACTCAGAGTAACTGACCTTGATGCTGAACCGCAGATAAATCGGCGGCTTCAGAAGATCCTCCATAAATTCCTGGATATACCGCTTGTCAATCCATGTAGCACCCAACTGGACGTCAATTTCAGACGCATCCAAATCCTTGGGCTGTGCCTTCTCCAACGCTTCTACGTTGTCCTGAAATACCGCATCGTTTTCCGCTGCAAGGCGGGCAACAGAAAGCTTTTTCCGGACATTCCCTGACAAATACTCGTCCGCAGTGACATAGCGGGGAGCAGCATTTTCGTTGGAGAAATCGGGGAGCCGGAAAATTACCCCCCGCAGTTCAGAAGCAAGCGTCTCTTCTGTCTTACCGGACAGCTGGGACATATAAGACATATCAACTCCGGCTCGTTCCGCAATGGAAACGGCCAATGCTTCCGACGCGGTGTCTACAGAGATAACTGCCTGCGCTTGTCGAATGGTTCTTTTGGTGAACATGTCTGCCTTGCGAAGGAACTTGTTTTCTTCATCCAGAACTTCCAGACTGCAAAGCAGATAATACGAGCTGTCGTCAGAGAATGCCAGTCGATTGCTTTTGGAGTTGATAAGGCCGAATTCCTCAGAAAAAGAATCGTATATTCGACTTAGCTCGACCTGCTTTTTCTGAATCGCGGCATCGGGTGTCAAGGCATTCATCTGGAGGTCAATCAGTTCCCGTACACAATCCCGCAGTCCAATCATCCCACGAATACGGTCTTTGGCCGCTGCCTTGATCTGAGGTTTCACCATGACGCTGTTTTCCCGGAAATAGACCTCTCCATCTACAAGGGCATAGGAGAAATTCTTCACATCCGGATCAGCGGGGATGGTGTCCCGGATTTCTTCGCTTTCTCCCAGATCGGGCAACTCTGCCTCCTGATAGGTGCCACGGATGTGCTGCACCGCTTCATGGAGCTGGGTAGCAAGGGAAGTGTCCTCCAACGGCTCCACTGTATAATCCATGCCATGGGCGGTGCTTTCGGAGCTATTTCTGCCGATGACCATTTCCGGGTGATCCAGGAAATAGCTGTTGATGGCGTACCCATCTTCCGTCTGCCCCAGATGCACCCAATCCGGTTCTATATCTATTGCCCGGTCACGCTTTTGCAGGAACAGAACATCCGACACTACTTCCGTACCTGCATTGGCCTTAAAGGCGGTGTTGGGCAAACGAATAGCGCCCAACATGTCAGCCCTCTGGGCGAGGTACTTGCGGACGCTGGGGTTCTGGGCATCCATGGTATAGCGGCTGGTCACGAAAGCGACTACACCACCGGGGCGTACCTGGTCCAGCGTTTTGGCGAAGAAATAATTGTGGATGTTGAAGCCCAGCTTGTTATAGACAGGATCATTTACTTTGTACTGGCCGAAAGGCACATTGCCTACCGCAAGGTCAAAGAAATCTCTGCGGTCTGTGGTTTCAAAACCTGCGATGGTGATATTGGCTTTTGGATAAAGCTGCTTGGCGATCCGTCCGGTGATGGAATCCAGTTCCACGCCGTAGAGACGGCTGCCTCGCATATTTTCCGGGAGCATTCCAAAGAAATTGCCGATACCCATGGACGGCTCCAAAATATTGCCGGTCTGGAAGCCCAGATTGCCCACAGCTTCATAAATAGCACGGATAACCGTGGGGCTGGTGTAGTGGGCGTTCAGCGTGGACGCACGGGCGGCGGTATATTCCTCCGGGGTAAGCGCGGCCTTTAGTGCCTGGTATTCGGATGCCCAACCGGGTTTACTTTCATCAAAAGCATCCGGCAGTCCGCCCCAACCCACATAGCGGGAGAGGATCTGCTGCTGTTCGGGGCTTGCCTGCAAGCCTTCCGCTTCCAAATGCTTTAACAGCTGAATGGCATTGAGATTTGCCTGGAATTTCGCCTTTGCGCCACCAGCACCTAGGTCATTGTCGGTGATATGGAAATTCTGGGCATTCCGATGGCTTGCCGCCTTGAAGTCGGCATAGGATGCTTTTTCCGCTGTGGAAACGCTGGGAAATTCCTGCCATTGGCCGTCAATGGGAATGGATACCGCAGGGCTGAGTGCGGGAGGCTCGTCTATCTCAGCCCGAGAAATAGCATCATCTGGGTCAGGGGTAAACTCACCCATTTCCGAAAGTGCTGCCTGTCCCTCATGTTCCAGAATCAGCTTTTCTTCTTCGCTCATGGCGGGAGCTTCCAGCTCGGCGGGTTCCGCAGCGGGCGGGTCATGCTCCGGTTCCGGGATGTGAAGCGTCTGGATTACTACGTCGTAGGGCAAGTGCGTTTTATCGGCAGGATAGAACATAACGGGTTTTGTGGCAGGCTGCTCTTGTTCCGATACCTCTGCGGCAAACAGATGGGCGTTGCGCTCGTCCCGGCGCAGCAGCGCGGGAAGCAGTTCTTTGCCTTCCACACGAAAGATGGGATATGTCTGCGACGGGTCGCGGAGATGCACGTCAAAAAGCCCAACTTCGGTGATCTCAAAGGGCTTGTTGTCCAGATAGACGGTATCGCCTACCGAAT
>ERZ773241.712-NODE-712-length-36544-cov-5.173477_pt1 | contig 36544 bp, 87 predicted proteins | sample MGYA00580989_ERZ773241 | MGnify/ENA primary metagenome ERZ773241 (study PRJEB29015, sample SAMEA2737804) | human gut metagenome | biome: human gut; feature: human-associated habitat; material: faeces | place: China | collected 2012 ... | reverse complement strand
GTCTTTCCAATAATCATCTACAAAAAATATTGGTAATTTATTATGATACCTTTTATATAATTCTTCTTCTGTTATACGCTTATCACATAGTCCAATAGGCGTATCTACTTGTGTAAGATAATCTGTTACAATACTGTTTTTCTCTAAGCGACATCCTATCTTGCTACATATAACACAATAGTTGCTTAAAAAGTATGTATCTTACTTTTTTCTTTCTCACTGAGAAAGTTATATTTCTGTTTTAAATATTTTAATCTTGTTCTTTTATTTAACTTATAATTAATTATCTCTTTTATAGTTTAATATATATTTATTTAGAATTATTTATTTCTGACTCTTAAAAAATCGACCTTGTAATTTACTTATATAGCGATTTTTATTTTGCTTTTGATAATTTATATGTCTAAAAATAAAATTGCCTTATTTTTGACAATAGGGTGCTTATATAAGATTTGACTCTTGAATAGTTTTCTCATACCCCCTATTTGTGGAGTAAATTAACGATTTTGAGGGTGAATTTCAATTTTTATGTACTTAGTGATAACTTATAAGGGTAGAGGATAAAAATTGAAATTTGAGCTGTGAAAGTGGATTTTTATATGGGCATGAGAATTGATACTATTGTTTATAGTAAATGTGTATAAATATATATAAATAGTTAATGCAACTTTGGGTAATGTAAAAAACTGACCTTGTATTTTGAGCATTTAGGTGGGTAAAAATGATTTTAGGTGTTATTGGTAGGGTAGAATAAAAATACTGTGTATGGGCATGATAGAAGGGCTAGATGAGAAATGGAATTTTTTGGTATTGTTATAGTAGGATTTTTTGATGGTTTGTATTGGATTTTTGGTTGTTTTTGTGAAGAATATAGGTAATTTTTGGGTTTTCTGGTGTGGTTTTTATGTATCCCTGTATTATAAATGGTAAATGAGATAGTTGTCATTTATGTGATTGATTATAATGATGAATTTTGGATTAAAATGGTTATCGGTAAAAACGCTTATAAATAAGGATAATTTTGGAATTGTGGATGGATTTTTGATGGGATGAGGGTTTGATTTTTTGGATTGTAAGATGGGTGAAAGTGGCTTGGTTAGTGAGTTTGAGCGATATGGAGTACGATAAGTGGTTTGAAGGGTGAAATTTGAGATTTTGCTTGATTTTAGTGGGGTTTAATGGATTGGAGAGAGGGTTAGATTTTTGAGTTGGTGTATAGATGAATCTGCTATATGACTTGCTGCATTTTCAGCTCTATTAGTTAGTTTTAACTACCCCTAGATAGTCTTAAACAATGGCTAATAGATATATATTGACCATTGTTTTCAAATAGAACAAATGTTCGATAAAATCAGATCCGGGCTATTAGAGCGGAATAAACTCGAACATTTGTTTGTATTCTATCTGATATAATTCTTTTATCGTTTTCATTTCCCACTTTTATATCAAAATTAATCATTTTTAGGTTTACAATCTCCACTTTATCACACAAAACAACTATAAAAATGGGATAACTCACCACTTTAATATATAAAACTGGAAAAGTAAAAAGATTTTTTGAAAAATATTTAAAAAACAGTTGACAGCAAGAAAGTATATTGATATAATCAAGCCATAGTCAAGAACAAATCAATATTAAATCATTTCTAACATATAATCATATATATTAATGATAATTCAAAAAAATATAAAATACTTCTTGACAAATACAAAAACACTTGATATAATACAGATACAATCAAGATAACAAATTGATGACAGCTTGAAAGATAACAAACGACATTGATAACAATTCAAGAAATAATCAAATAAATATCTTGACAAGCCATTTAAAACTTGATATAATCTTGATATAAACAAGAGAGGAGTTGATACAATGGCAAGTACAAAAAAGCAGTTTTCTAGCTCATTAGATGAAAACTTGCTAAATGACTTCAAGAATAAATGTTCTACAATGGGCATTGCAATGAATACAGTTCTTGAGTGTCTTATATCAGATTTTTGTAATAATGATTACGCTATAACTATATCTTCAAAAGGTATGAGCGTAAAGCATGAGGACTAATTAAAAAAGTCCCACATCAACAAAAAGTTAATAATGGGACTTGAAAAGAATTACATAGTAATTCCCTAGCAAGATTATTATACAATTCTTTTCAATAGCTGTCAAGTCTGGCAGTGAAAAATCCCTTTATTATATATAGCTACATAACAATTGTCTGAGGGTTCGCCTGAAGATATAGTGGGTTATTGCAACTTACGCACCTTGTAGCTTGCACATTGATAAATAAATACAAGCTCAATCAATAAAAATTTGAGGGCTACCAGTCTACCCACTTGAGGGCTACCGCTTGCGGTAATAAGTAAATATATAGCAGGGTGTAGGGTAATAAGTGCATAAAGATTAAATGATTGACAGATGTATTTCATAAAGCACACTTTGAAGATATGAGAATAACCTGCTTGCATTCTGCGAGTATAAAAAGTTATAGGTGTTTAACTGATTATTTCTTAGACTGTCAGCCACGGGGCAAGGATAAAATAAACAAGTGTAGTGATTATTCCACTTACTAGCAGGTAGTTTCACGCTTTAGCGGTAGGATTAAACCTTTTAGAAGTGGGTTCAATTCCCACAAGTGGATTGCGTAATAAAAATTTTTACGCTCAAACTATAATAATAAAATCATTTTGCAACTATGCGTAAAATAGTAGAAAGAGGTATATTATGGCAAAGAATCAGATTAATTTCTCAAAAATGAGTAAGGAAGCAACAGCACAATTAAAATCTTTTAAGGAATCAGCTCTTGCAATCGCTGTAGAAGATTTACGGTTCAAAGCTGAGATTAAACCATTTAAAGCACAGTTGGAATCCATTCTTGCAAATCGCCAGAATGATATTGATAATGGCATGAATGTTGATGAAGTAGTTGCTAAGTTTCCACGCACAGAAGTAGATAATAAAATCCGCCAGGCTGAAACTGCACACAAAGCTATTGTTGAGCCACTCACAAAATCTATGAAAGAGACTTATATTTTTATTCCTGAAGGTATGCATGAAGCCTATACTAAAAAAATCAACGAGCATAAACGTGGTGACTTTTTGAAAGCAATTAAAACATTTCTTGAAAATCTCGGCATTGAAGGATGTTCTCAGGCACAGGTCAACAAATTGGCTGAAAATATGTCGGATATGTTTGGTGCAAGATATGCTCAGAGTAAGAAGATTGTCAATGATAATACACTTGTAACAGCTATCAGCAAAGCACAGTTTAACAAGCTTTTTATGGCTGTATTCTGTGAAATGTATGTTAAATAAGTAACTTGTAAACACGCAATAAATCCGCTATACTATAACTAGAAAGGCGGTGGAAGGATGGAAGAAATGACAGAAAAAGAAAGACGAGATACTAAAATGGCTACTCTATATGAACTCCGTTTACTTTTCACACAAGGGAAAAAGACAGAGTATACAAAAGAAGAAATTGTGGAATTGCTTGATAAAATAGCAACCGCAAAAGAACAGGAATAGTGCATAGTTAGAAGGGCAGACGACGCAAAAAGTCTGCTCTTTTATAGTGTGTATTATTTGCACATAATAGTTGACAACAAGTTAATGCCATACTATAATTAATAAAATAACTAGGAGGTGACAATGTAAAATGGCAAAAAAACAATGGGGTACAACCTATGATGAAGAGATTTTAAAACAATTCCAGGCAACTTGTGAAGAGTATGGCATGAAGGCAAATACTGTTCTTGAAGCCCTTATGAAATATTTTAATGAGGGAAAGTGTAAGCTTATAATAGATAAGTCAGGTATATCTATTACAGTTGACAAATAGGTTCAAATAGCCGAACTTCAGGCAAAGAAAAAGCAATTACAACAAAAATAGGAGGTAAAATCATGTCAAAAGTAAAATTTGCAACATGTAAAGGTGTCTATGAATATGATGCCACAGACATGACAAAGGTAGAATATGAAAAAATTAAATGGAATAGAGATACACCAGAGTACGTCAAAATAAATGACGATGAGGCATATTTCAATGAATTCACCTGTTTAGGTGGATACGCAGGAACTTGTGATTGTATGTCTCATCCACGTAAAAAATGGATTAGATTTAACCCAACTACAGGTAGTCATAGTTAATAAATACAACCACTACCCATCAAGCACCCAACACAAAACGTAAAGGGTGCTATTTTTATATCCAAAATTAAGGAGGCAAAAACAAAATGAAACGCAAAATAGCATATATACTCATCACATCAGCACTCATATTGAGTGCTTTTTTAATTGGCAAAAATATGCCTAGTAAATACGATTATTTGAATTTAAACCAGATAACTGAAACGAAAAAATACGGAAACAATATAACAATCTACACGTCAACAGGCGATTGTTACGATTTCACAATAACAAAATAAGAAAGGAGAATACTATGTCAAGAGATTTATATAATGTAATTCGTAAGGCAAAATTAATTGCAAAAGATTTCAATTATGGAAACGAAACAATTAATGCTTTAACAAAGGCAAAATCTGAAAGTGAAGTTACACGGATTTTAAAAACGGCAAGATTAGCACAGGAGGTATAAAAAATGGAATTCAATTTTAGAATAATTACAACAGCAGACGGAAACCAGATTATAGATAGAACGCAAGAAACTTCTTGTGATTCAATGTCACCTGTAGAAATGCTTGATTATTTACAGGTGGAAGAAAGTTTATATTTTGCTGAGAGACAGAGAAAAAAAGTAAAAATACAAAATGAATCTATATTAAACAGATTAAAAAATATATTTAGAAAGAAGGTGTTCGCATGAAGGGATATTATAACGGATTTGCTTATATGGGTTATATCCCATCACTAGGCAAATATCAGCAGTTTGAAAGTGAAAATGCATATAAAAATTATCTGATAGAAAGAGGTGAGATATAATGAAATATATAACATATGAAGAACCGCTAAAGGGTAAAACATTCACAGAAAAGCAGATGTATGAAGTCTACAGAGACTTAGCAAACAAAGCAGAATATCCAGACTTTGAGTGTTGGAAATCAGATATGCTCAAGTCAGGAGTGTTTGAAAAGTTTAGTAACTAAACGGCGAACCGAAAGGCAAGCCGTTATTTTTATACACAAAATTCATATTAAAAATATTAAATTGAAAGAGGTAGATTATTATGTGTAAAATTAATGGAAAAAAGTTAAAAGAAATTAGAGAAAACAAAGGCATATCAACAAAAGAACTTGCTGAAAAAGTTGGATTATCACGCAGTGCAATAAATCACTATGAAAGCAACATAGACAATCCGAAGGATGAAACGGTTGATAAGATATGTTTGTTTTTAAAGATAAACAAAAATGATATTGAAGTTGCGGATGTTGGATATAACTTTACATCTGGCGAAGGCAAATTGACAGAAAAGATAAGAAAGAAAAAAGGATTTGTTCGTTATTCAACACCACGGCAGACAGAAGAATTTATACAAGCTCATTCAAATGCAGGAGAAAACATAGAAATAAAAGAAGTTGATTGTGCTTTAAAGAATTCTTTCAGTATTGCATCAAAGCGATACATTCTTATCAATCCGGCGTTTGTACATGTTCCAGATTGGCAGAGAGATACAGACATGGCAAAGGTGCAAGAAATAGCACAATATTTCAATGAAGACAAATATGACCCAGCAAAGGTATATATTAAAGAAAGAAAATTATATGTAGCCGATGGAGCACATAGAATAGTTGCTTTTGTAATAAACGGAGAAATAAAAATGCTTGTCGAAGTTCTTGGATGTTCTGAATATGAGGCAATTCTTACATTTTTAGGACAGGGAACAGGAAGAAAATCAATGAGTGTGGCTGATACATATAGAGCAGGTGTAAAGGCAAATATAAGAGAGTATATAGAGTTTAAGAATTTATTTGAATCATATAATATTCAAATTGTAACCGATTATAACAAACTTGAAAATCCAATAGGTAAAGTTGCACCATCGAGTACATTGTTAAGAATGACAAAGAATAATACGGATATATTAGAGCTTACAATTAAGACAATTAAAGCTCTTAACTGGACAGGAAGCGAAAAGAGTGCATTTACACTTAGAATGTTTCAGATATTTAAAAAGTTATTTGCAAATTATGAAAAGAATACAGTTATTGAAGGCTTACTTGAAAACTGCAAGGGAGCTTCATATTTTGAAAATAAAATTGCTCCTGTTAAGAGTAATGCTGAAATGTATGATATTTTAGCGAAAGCAATTTGCGAATAAGAGAACATATACATATAAAGCTGCACTATCAGGCTTATACGGGTAACAGAAAGGAAGTGATGTTTATGCACAATTTTAGAAAATCTAAGCGAATGCGTGATTTTGATATTATTTTACGGAAGAATGGATATACACCTGCAAGATGTAAGGGAAGCCATTTCATGTATATCAATCGTACAACGCATAGGATAATGCCTGTTAATAAAGATTTAAATGATATGGTAAGGCAGAGATTAATTAAGGAATATAACTTGGAGGTATAAAAGAATGAAATGGATAGAGATTTTACGGAAAGATGATTACGCATTACTGCAAAGCGAAAGTGATACACAATATGCGGTTGTGAGTGGTTACGATCCAACGCAGCCAGAAAATCAGCAGTGGTCACATGGAACATATTTTACTTATTTCCAGAATAATCCTAAGAAGATGTTATATCTTCAATCAGCTTATGATTGTTTTATGGAAAAGGTAAATGCAGATTATATTCCCCGTTGTAGATTAGAGGAGTTAGCAACGCTTTTCAAGGATGGTTTAATCTCTGACGATAGAGATTCAGCTTTTGAATACTTTGACGAGTGTTGTGAAATGTCAGAGGAAGAAAAATCTTTCTTTGGCATTGAAGAAGATAGTCCGATAGCAAACACAAAGTTCGAGAATCCAATGTATAACAAGGGTTATGATGATGGGTTCTCCGATGCAATGAACGATAAGGAAAGCGAGGAAGAATAAAATGAAAGTAAATGAATGTAATATTACAAATTTTTTAGTTACAAATTATATGGATATGCTTCATAGGAAGGCAGTTCTTGCATATACGTCCGATGGGGAATGTTATGGAGATGTAACAATCAATATTCCTGAATTACCACTTGATAAAGGAGAATCATTTTTAAATGCGAAATCTCCTAATTTGATTAAAGCTATGGTTGAAAGTGGGTATCTTGAAATTACGGATGAGGTAAAGGTAAACTATGAAACTTACAAAGTAGGTAAGTTTACACAAAAGTTTATTGACGAGTTTGAAAGAGTGAAAGATGAGAATGAAAGTCTGAAAGATTATCTAGTTGGATGTATTGAATCTGATGAGGATTTAGTTAAACTTGGATACCATGAAAATGAAAAATTTATTAATGATGTGATAGAGGAATACGAAAGTAACTTGAAATATGTTGAAGATGGATATAGTGAAATTGATGCAAAGGATGATGCAATTGAAACTGTTTCAAAAAGATGGTTGAAAGAAATATAAATTAGAGGTAAAGCAAAATGGAAAATAAAAAGAGATTAAAATGTGTAGAGAGTTATGAAGAAGATTTGACTGGAAATGATGATTATATTGAATTGTGGACTGCCGGTGAAATATACGATGCTATTAAAAATGAAGATGGTTCATATACAGTAAGAACAAATATAGCAACGGATGGTATGGTTGGCGAAAATTATATGTGTACGCCAGATTATTTTGAAGAAGTGAATGCAAACTAAATGGATATTTCATTAGAAAAGGAAAGGTGATTATATGACAGTATATGTATTAACAGTAGATAATGAAGTAGTAGGTGTATATGATGAATATACAAAGGCATATGATGTAGGTTGCAGTAAATACGATGGAGATTTTGATATTGATGAATTTGAAGTAGAGTAGAAATGCGTGTTTCCTATGGTTTTTAAGAAAGGTAAATGGTGATTAAAATGTTGACAAGAGAAGAATTGAAAGCAGTTCATAATAACATTATAACTATAATGGAAAACAGGGTTATGCAAATGACAGGATGTAATAGGCAGACTGCAAATTTAGTTGCAAACGAAATCTTGGATTTGGATAGAGATGCAGATAAGTTATTAAATGAAAAAGAAGCAGACTAAATTCGCATTTCTTTAGAAGATTGGAGGATAGGACATGATTACAAGAGAAATGATTAGAAATGGTTTTGAATCTGGAACTGTTTCAATCGAAGAAGAATATGCAGGATGTATTGGCATTTGTTGTAGAATTGGTGATAACGCATTTTATTTTATCGGTTCAGAAGATGATGATTTAACAAAAGAAGAATATTGGGAATCATATACATTAGATATGACAATAGATATGATTTTTAATATACTGAAAGACGTTGAATCTGCTGAAGAACATGGATTAGATGAAACTGAGTTAGATTATTATATATCTGTATTAGCGTATTAGACGAATGAATCTAAGATTTCTTGGTATGGTTGGAGGTAAAAATCAATGGAAAATAAACCTTATGCAATAGCAGTACGGATTTATGAAAGTTCAAATGGAACAGTAATGGCAGATATTAAAACTTCTCCTTATGATGGTTTAAAACAGGAAACAATTATATGGACAAAGCCAGATGAAAGAGAAAGATTTTATTATAACGGATATACATTGTTTTATGATGAACGAATCAAAAATACAAAACCTTTTGAAGAAATTAGATAAGGAGTGAAGAGAAATGGCAAAATATACATGTAGTAAGACAAAGGATGAAATTCTTGAAATTATTGCAGAGGAATTTGGAAAAGTAAATAAAGATTATGATGATGCAATGCAGAACGACAATGATAAACTCAAAGAACGGAATCATGGTAGATATGTAGCAATGTTTGATTTGTTACATAAGTTAGAAATTTATGAAAAGGAGTGAAGCAAAATGACAAGTATTGAAAAGTCAAAAGAAAGATCACGGAACTTAAATGAACTCACGGATCACTTAATTAAGCTGATTGAATCGGATGACAAGCGGTTCTCATTTGAATTTTGTGCAGGCGGTACAATGGAAATTTACGATAAAGAGAAAGAAATCGGGTATGCAGTTCATATTGCACCGATTGAATATGATGAAGATGGAAACGCAACAAATTTATAAAGGAGACGAAATGAATTACTTAGAGTATATTATCTATCATAATTGTGATAAAGGTAGAATCATTGTACGACATACACAAAGATTTTTCACAAGTTATGAAGAAGCGAAAGCAAATGCAGAACATTGGATAAAACAGAATTATCCGAATGAAGATGCAAATAATTTTGAAATATATGTTAAATAACGCAAAGGCAGTTAGGAGAATAAATACCTAGCTGCCTATTTTATTACAAGAAAGTGAGGAATGAACATGAAACAATTTGATTTACCTGTAGTAAATGATATACGAAAATCATTTTACAGAAAAGCGAAAGTAACAGAGTTAGACAATGGAGACATTGAGCTGACAAGCTACAATACAGTCGTTTGCAGAATACATAATGGAGTTTTTCAGAGATTGTGGAATGGGTATTCAGCAACGACAATGAGACATATCAATGCTTTTATTGGTTTCTATGGAATTGAAGGTGGAGGCAAAGCATGGTGGAACAGTTTAGAGATTGCATAAATTAAGGAGGAAACGAATTATGAGCAAATGGTTATATGATCCTGAAACGGATTCACGGAATGGAAAAGAGTTTGAATATAACTCACCAATACATGAGAATGATATGTTATTTAATGGATTCACTTATAGAGAAATAATGGATTTAGTGATTGCAAATTGTGGTCACGATGTAACGGAAGCACATATCAATAAAGAAATCATTAAGTTTATGGAGCTAAGAACTGAGGAAATGAGAGAGAATTTGATGATGTGCAGAGAGAACATGTTGAAAGAAATTAGAAGGGTGTGATGAATATGAGCAGCTTGAAAAAATTTGTAGGCGATTATGCTTATTCTTATATTAAAAATATTGCAGTTGACCAAGATAAATTGAGACATGCATTAGTAACGCCACAGAATGCAAGGAATGTGTTTTCTGAATTAGACGAGTTCCAAATAAAGTCCATCTGTGCTGAAATAAGTGCAAATGATACCTTTGGAACAATAAGGGAAACTACGCAGGAAGAAATCATTGAAGATTTTAAGAAGGCTGGATATGACACTGTAATTTTTGATGATGAAGAGAAAATAGCAGAATGTAAAAAGTATTATGCAGCAGGAGAAGTAATTTGCACTTATAATAATCTTTCTGGTCGTATGAGTCAGTATCATATGTTGGTTGCAATTAAGAAAGATATTGACAAAATACAGAGAAGTAAAACACCAAAAAGGGAAGATGAGTATGGTACATCTATTCTTAATATTCAGATAGCAAAAAACGGAAGCCATATGTCTATTAAAAATCGTTATAATCACACTGTAAGTGAATGTGATAGTACACTTAATAATAATCTGGATTTGTTAGTTCCTGGATTACAGGCAAAGGTGCTTGGATATTATAAAATAGCTTGTCTTCATAAAAATAAAAATTACTATAATCATATTACAAATATAAATGGAATTTATTTGAAGTATAGTGTAGAGAAAAACAATGTGTACTTTGGAAACTTTGTTCTTGATAGTAAGAATGGAGTGAGATTTGAAGATAATGGCAGGTATTATGTGAATAACTGTTGGGTAAATAGTTATAGTGATACTCCTTGTGTACTTGATTTTCATAATAAGGAAGTAATAAAGCTTTTTGATGAAAGATGCCAGATAAGCAAGGGAACTTTGTTGACTAGGGCAATGAAAGAAAATTTATTACATAGTGGAAACAAAGAAAGAATGAACGAGCTTAATATTATTTTTTCTGATGCTTTAAAAGAGTTGTTACAGTGCAGAAGAAAGGCATTACAATTTCTCGCTTGTTGTTATGGTTACGATTTTCAAAAGCCGTTCAAGGTAACTGGTCTACTTGGAAAATTCACAGCTAATAGTATTCAAAAGATGACAGGAAGTTATGACGGAATATTATTGGTTTGTAAAGGAACAGAGGTTCGTTGTGTTGAATTAAACAGCGGGGTTTTTGAAGTAAAAATACCAAGAGATAAATATAAATATTCAATTGATGAATATTATACAAAATGTGACTTTGAAGCAGATAGAAAAAGTGGAAAACTTGGAGTGTTTATCATTCAGCAAGATGCAAAATATAAAAGGAAAGTAAAAAGAACTTCTAGTTCTTACTATTACCATAGTAATAGCAACTCAGATGAATTTGATAAAAGTGGTTGTAATATCACAGAAGCAAGACAAGCGTTAAAATATCGTCTCAATAACTATAAAGCAGAAAAGCGAAAAAGAGAGGTTGATTCGATTAGTTATGAAGCAGATCTGAAAGAGATTAAGGAAATGTTTCAGACATTAAAAGAAAAGCTTCTTGTTAAGTTAAGCGAGGCAAAAACCAGAGAAGAGTATAGCAGTATTGAGAATATATTTAACTATCGTTTTGTCTGGATGGTGAGAGACATAGAAAATTTTGAAACAAATGTCACGCAAAATAAATTTCGCACTGTAAAAGAGGCGACTGATGATATTAAAAGTTTAAAGGAACAAATTGAAGTGAAAATAAGAAAGATAGACGGAAAAGAGGAGGTCGATTAATCTATGAGTAAATGCAAATTATACACAGCTCATTTAGCTGGTACTTCATATGACGGAAACAAAAAATATGAAATGGTGATTATCACAAAATGGAAAGATGCAACAGATGATTCACCAGAAGAAGGACACAAGGCATATTATTTCACACCTGATAACAAGTATTTAAGCGAATGTATTAAGGATGAAGATTGGTGTAGAAGGATTTACGAAGCGTATCCAGAAAATACGAGGTTTAGAATTGAAAGGAAGGTTGAGTGCTATGTTGAAAATTGAAATTAAAACAGGTGGTGCAGCATTTTGTGATCCATTTACAGGCGAACCAAGCGAATTTGATGAAGCTATTGAATGTAAAAGACTTCTTGAAGATATTTGCAGAAAACTTGAAGATGGTGTAACAAGCGGAAATATCATTGACATAAACGGAAATAAAGTTGGTCAATGGAGCAGATAGGAGTGTGATTATATGGCAAAACAGTTTATAAGAGAAATAAAATCACATGTAAATCTATATAGAGATACATTAAATGGAATTGCGTGGATTGAAGATGGTTCAACTGGACTTGGAATTAGTGTTCATCCAAATATAGATAAAAGTGGCTCTGTTATAGGAATGAAAAATCTTGGTTATTGGGATAAGTCAGACAGAATTGTGCAAAGTCATGGATGGAAATACAACATTGATAGATTCGTATGTGATAAAGACAACAAATTAGAAATGATTGTGGCTGATGAATGTATGTGTCAAGGTTGTATTGAAAGGAGACAAAAATATGGCAAAACAAATATATTACTTGCATAGTTGCAATGAATGGAAAGAGTATTCCAGTATGAAACTTTTATTTATTGGTACATCTCAGCAGAAGTTAAAAATGAAAATTTCTAAGGAGATTGAAGAAGGCAATATGGAATATAAACCTGTTACTACAAGATACGATTATGTTGATGGAGAATTTAAGCTAGTTGATAAAGAAAATACTCCAAAAGAGCAAGCGAAGTTGTTTAGGCAGGATTGGAAAACGGAAACAAGAGATGTTATCAATTCTGAATTAAAATATGGAGATTTCAATTATACATATAATAATGAAGAAATGTAGTCAAAGGAAATTGTATTTTCCAAAGGAGTGTGATTGAAGTGAAAATAATAAAATGCTATGAAGATTATACAAAATTATGCAAAGCATTAAAGTCAAAACAATATGATTTAACGAATGATAGCATCGGTCAGTACAATACAGATGAATAAAGTGTAGATATTACATTAAGAGATTATGATGGAAATTGGTGTATTGATTATGATGTGTACAAGCCAAATGGCATTCCAAATTATCTTGACGGTGGCAAGGTATGTAATGTATCTAAAATGCCACTGACTGACAAAGGATTTTGGAAACTGATAAAAAAGAAATTTGAAAAGCATATAAAATAAGAAAGGTTAAGGTAAATATTATGAAAGTAAACGAAATTAGAAAAACAGAAACAATTGAGAAACTTGTAAGAACAGAGTACATTGCAGAGGATGGAACTGTATTTAGAAGTGAAGAAGAGTGCAAGAAATATGAGGAATCAGCACTGTTTGCAATTAGTAAAGAGTTGAAGAGACTTGATAATAAGAAAAATGGAGCTTCTGAATATGATATTTATGATGAATGTTCTGATGAATATCTAGTAGAGATTTTCAATGCAGAAACAGAAAGAGATATTGAGAATATCAGAAGATATGTATATCTCAAAGCTCTTTCAAATAGTTCATATGCGAGAAAAGAAGATGTTGATTTACCTAATATCACACCAGGACATGAAGTAATTATCCATTGGAATTATGACGAAGACGGTTGTTGGACTATTGGAAATGGAAGTATTGATGCTTTCTGTGGTTATATTAGAGATAATCTTATGAGTTTAATCACACCAAAGGAGGAAAATGCAAATGCTTAATATAAAATTTAGATATAAAGATGCAATGAGTAATTGGGAATGGAGAACACAAAGCTGTACAGTATCATCTGTTGAAGAATGTAAGCGAATTTACGGACTTGACAATGGAGATGTTGAGTACGAAATTCTCGAAGTAAAGGAAGTTGACAAGTAAATAAGAGAATAAATAAAGGCAGATGCAAATAATTGCGTCTGCCTTTTGTAATGGAAGGAGTGAATGAAATGAATACATTAGAAGATATTTTAGTAGCATTGGGAAGTAAGAAGCCATTTTTAAATAATGTAATTATTGATGTGGATAGTGGAAGGCAGCCATTTACTAAAGGTGGTGCTAAAGCTTATGAAAAATTGACAGAAATCTTATATGCAGTTGGAGAACTTACTCACACAGATATGAATGATATTATTGAGGAACTGGATAGTATAGCAAATCAGGATATATAGGAGGTAAGAGAAATGACACGGTTACGGCAATACAGAATGGTTGAAGGAATTGGAAGCCATTGGAATAAACGATGGGAAATTCAAGAGAAATATAAATATTTTGAGAATGGAGAATGGATTGAAGCATGGCATATGATTTTTTGGAGTAGTGATAAAGCAAGATGTGAAGAAGTGTTTGAGAAATATAAAAAATTAGGAGGTAAGCAAAATGAACGGATATGAATATATTTGTGGAACAGCAGCACAGTTTAGAAAGAAATTTCCAAACTTATATGAACGGAAAGAAAAGAAACCTGTGTTCATTGATTCAAACCTGTTAGACAAAATCGAAGATATTCCAGAAGAAATTAAGGTAGAACTGATAGGCAAGTCAAGAATATCACGAACGAACAGAGAAGATTTTGCAATCAGTACAGAAGATGAAAACGGATATAAATATTATTTTGATATTGATTGTAGTTGTTATGACTTCTATAAAAACGACAAGTTGATTTATTCAGTATTACATGTAGATGGTGCAAGATGGAATGTATATAAGGCAAATATCTATGGTGATTATGATGAATTGCCTGTGAAGTCAGGCAGTTTGAATTGGAGTGAAAACTTAAATTTTAAGCTAGGTAGAATTGACATTAGTGCCTATGAAAGCGAGGTTGATTGATATGAAAGAGCCACTAACACGAACAATATATGACAATTATGATTTATGGGATCAATATTCTGAATTTGCAAAGGAAACACTTTCAGAGTATGAAGAAGAACCAAGTGAAGATTCAATCTGGAATGTGATAAATGATGAAGATTCGACAAATTGGGAATGTGAAAAAGAAAGACTTGAAGAGTTCTTTAATGATGGAAGTACATGGATTTTGCGTGGTACAAATGGAAGATGGAATGGAACTTTTGAAGCAGGAACAATTTTCACAGACTTTATGGATATGTATAGAGAAGCAATGACTGATTGTGATTATGTTCATTTGTATGATGAGAATGGACATTTCTATATGCAGTGTTCCCACCATGACGGAACTAACTATTATGAGATTAGGAAACTTACGGATAAGGGAATTGAGTACCTTAAAAACTGGGAAGAAAATTGGAATGACAAGAGAAGTGAAAGGTATATATATGACCAGATTATGAAAAGATATTCAACATTTCCGAATTTTGCTCATAAAGTATATGGATGTCCAAAGGTAGAATGGAAGAAAGAGGTGGCGTAAGCCATCTTACTTTTTTAAAAAGGAGTGAATGAATATGTTATATGAAATAAGTTCAAAAGAGAAGCATGATAGAGTGGTAAATGAGATGTTGCGGAAGGGTTTTATATTTCCTAATAATATGAAACCATATACCTATGAAAAAGCAAAAAATTGTTACCACGGAAATAGTAAACTGCTATTACATACATTTTATAATGATATGACTGGTAAGTTTGAAATGCAATATACAACTAAAAGCGTGTATTTATCATATTATTTCATTCATACACTCAAGAGTTACAGAGAAGAATTAGTTGTATAAAATCAAATGAAAGAACCGTTTTATTGTATTAAGAAAGGAGAGTGATTAAAATGTGTAAACATAAACCGAAAAGATTGCGAGAATTTGAACCAATTCTCAAGGCAAATGGCTATCACGAAATCAGAAGTCGTGGTAGTCATTTTATTTATGGAAATGGTAAGAATCAGATTACAGTGAATAAGGATCTGAATAAGATGGTGCAGTTACGGTTGATTAAAGAGAATAACTTAGTGGAGGTGAGATAGTATGGATATAACACAAACAAGGGTAAAACAGTATAACAGTACATACAAGACAGTTATTTCAGTTGACGGAGTGCCTGTTTGTATTACACGAAGTAATAAAAGAGCAAGTGATATTATATCTTATCTTTCAGGATATGAAGTTGAAATCAATGACGGAAAATTAAAAAAGCAGTTGGATAAGATTAGAGATATGAAATGTATGATTTCTTCAATGATAAAATGGTAACAGGTGACGCTCCTGATATTGAGAGAGTTGGAGTATTCAAAGACAATTTAGTAACAGTAGACAACGGAATCATCGTTGATTGCGTTGGTGGTAAACAGATTAGATTAATTATTCAAGTAGATTAAGGAGTGATTATTATGAAAACAGTAGATAAGTTATATAAGAAGATTATGGAATATTGGGAGACATGTGCATATTGTAATTGCGAAAAAGATTTTGCAATCAATGATTTGTTGGAAGAATATGTTTTAAGTTGTGGAATTGATGAAAAAAAACTTGAAAACAGAATTGATCTTACTATCAGATGTATGACTAATTCGCAAAAGAGAACATTATATAAGAAGATGTTAGAATCAGGAATTAGAGAATGGAGTGACAAATTATGACAGTAAGAGAATTAAATAGAGATCAGTTACACGAACTGAAACAGGCATATTATTCAGAACTTGTAAATGAAGGTACTTTTGCAGAAGTGATGGGAGTTAATATCAATGAGCCGTCATATGAAATGATTGCAAATATTGATGAATATGTTAGTGATGAATTTATTTATGAACACTATGATGGATATAGTTTCACAGAAGATGATTTCTTCTGTAGTGCGGAAAGGAGTGCTTAATATGTTAGATATTACAAACTTATATGCATACAGGATTGAAGAATTGGCTGTTGGAATTGTAAAGGCAGAGTCATATGAAGATGCAAGAGAAAAAGTCAAGATGGCATATTTGAAACACAACGACTGCTTTGATTCTGAAAGAGATTTTATTGAGTTAAAGGAAATTGCAGAGAATGATTCATGGTTTAGTGATAATCCTGATGTAGTTGAAGTTGATGAATTAATATAGAAGTGGAGCGATGAGATATGAATTATACTTATTTTGGAAACAGAATTGAAAGAAGTCCATTAGGGAATATGGGGTTACAGTTATTAGAAGCTCAAGAGAAATTAGTTTCTCAGGAATATGAAGTTGAGAATCTTAGAATTAAAGCAGCTATGTATAAAGCATATTTCTTTCGCAATTTCATATTAGCAGAAAAATTAGAAAAACAAAGTGAAGAAAACAGAGATGCACTTATCGGAGAGTTTGATGGTTTTTTATATGCAAGTTGGAGAGCTAATGCTGTATATAGAACGCTTGAAAATATGTTCGATGAAGGACTATTAACTGAAAAAGAATATAGAGAATGCAAAGTATGAAATGGAGTGATGAATTATGGCAAAAACATTAAGAGATTTTTGGAATAAGGCAGATGGAGTTTATGATTTTGTAGATAAGAATGGAGTTTCTATTGATGATATGAATTATCCATTAGAAACAGAAGTGTTAAATGAACGGTTGATTGAAGGTGAACAGTATGAGATTACATTAAATGTAGATATTGAAGATCCATATTCGATAGCAATTAATAGATATAAAAAGGAATATCCAGATAGACTGATAGAAGAGAAGTTTTTAGATAATTTATATTTTTCTATTCAGGGAGTAATCGAACATAATGGGAAAGAGGCAGCCTTAGAATATGCAAGGAACGGAAAATTATGGTAAGTAAACAAGAGTTTCTTTGGAAGAATGGAGGATATAATATGCGATTACCACAAGAATTATTTGCAGAAGCCTTATGGTTGAAATGGGATAATTATTATGGAATTATCCATAAAGAAAAATTACCAGATCTTCTCAGACGATACAATCTAAAATTAAAAAAGGAAAAGACTTTGGATGATATACAACTAGCTTTCGGTCGAGGTCTTAAAGATACGTTTGGTAGTACGGCAAAACAAATAGAGCAAATTGCTGAAGAAATTGACAAAATCTGTATCATTGCCAATTGGGAAGATGCGGTTGCAAAGTATAAAATTTGATGAAATGAGGATTTACTCGGAAAGAGAGGCAAATAATATGGTAAGAAAAATTAACAATAGATTATATAAAATCAATACATATGCTTCTGCACACATTATTGAAATAGATGACAATTATGATGAAGAAGTACAGAAGTTAAGAAAAGAAATTCAGCTTGACAGTCTTGGATACAAATTAAATTTACTTGTATATCTTGCCACATTAACGGTACAAGGCTATGCGATTTTAAGCGTAACGGAATTTAACATTGATGGAAGTAAACCTAGAGTTGCTTATGCAAGTATCAAAGATTTTAAAAAGATTGTTAAGTATTATTCTAAGAAGAAAGCATAGGAAACGATGATTTACAAGGAAGTGAGATAGATATTATGTATACATTAAAAACGGCAGAAACAAAGGTGAGAGATTATACAGAATTTATTTTACATCAGCATGATTTAAGTATTTATAGAAATGACACTAATAGAAAAATCTATGATAAAGTTGTAGAAAAATGTATGACTGATTTAGCAAATCCAGAATTACTTAAATTATTTACAAATGTACCACAGTTAGAATATTTTGTAAGACAAACCATGTTGTATTTAATTTTAGGATGAAACGGAAATTTAATGAGGAGAAAATAATATGGGAAATTACTTAAAAATAGGAACAAAAAACATTAATTCAACAAAATATGCGTCTCTGGCAGGTGGTTTCATTAGAGATATTTTACCCAATGTTAAAGAGAACGAAAGAGGTTGGAAATTAAAGAAAAAACATGTTGCTGAATTAGTATTTTACACTAAATTACTTTTGGAAGATGATGAATTATTAAAAAAATACATTGATGAAAACGATGAAGATGATTGCAATGTTGAATTTGGTGATGAAAGCTTCGATGAAATAAAAGAAACTATAGAGTATATTCACAATTGCTTTGTAGATGTACTTGTTGATATGATTCTATATAAAAATAAATGTGTAAAAGTAAAATGGATATAAGTAAAAACAATACTTCCAGAAAGGATGACATTATGAAAGAATATGTAAATGTAAAAGAACTTCTTGAAGAAGTTGATGCAATGGCAAAAAGAGGTACATTGCTTGCAAGAGGTGGAGTGACACAGGAAGATTTGGCAATGCAGATTAGAGGTCTTATTGTTCATGTGGCAACAAAAGAAAGTATAGGTAATAATAAATGAGAAGAGAATTTAAAGTAAATGGGATAAAGTGCGAAATTGTAAACCGCTATACAGGTGATATGGAGATTAATGATTTTAATCAAAAATATGATGTTAGATATTATTCAAGAAAATATTCTGGGTGGATGAGATTATGTAGTTGTATGACAATTGCCGAAGGAAAAGAAAAAGCTGTACAATTGTTATCATTTGCAGTATAATACATATATATTTTTAATTGGAGGCTTTATATGACAAAACAGGGGTTATTAAATGCATTTCAACATGCGATTGAAACAGTAGACGTTATAAAATTTGAAGCTGCTTTATGCCACTTTACAATTGAGTACAATATAGAAATGCCGTCAGCGGCAACAGAACTGATTAAGGCTCAAGATGATAATCTTTCAAAAGAAAAAATAAAAGAGATTATGTTAAAAATCCAAATTCCAATTGTAAATTATATTAGAACAAATGGCAAACTTAACGATTTAAAATAGACAATAGAACAATATAAGAAAATATATAAGAGACTGAATATTCAGTCTCTTATTTTTATGGAAAGGAATGGTGATTATTATGTTTAATTACAAAGAATTTAAGGAGGAAATGTTTAAAAGAGGACATGAAGTATATAAGAATGGAAAGTATCTCACAATTATTCCTAACAATAATTACGAAGGATATAGTAAAGGATTTTTGTTTGCAACTAATATTGTAAAAGGGTTTGAAGAGTATTTAAGCTTAATAAAATATGAACATTTTAATACATGGATATATAATGCAAAGTTTAAAATCAAGGATGAATGGAGTTGATTTATATGAAAAAAGAATTTGTACAGTTATTACAAAATATGATTGAATCCGCTTATAATGAAGATTCAGAAGATGAAATCATATATTATATTGACAAAAAAGCATATGAGAGTGGTGATATAGCTTATATGTATTATAAAAATAGCGATACATTGTATAAAATGAAAATAATACATGTAATATGCAGTTATAAAAATGATTTATATAACGAACTGATTAAAGATGAAGATGTTTTGATTAAAGGTGAAGAGAAATATAAGGCAGATACAAGTGCTGAATTTATTACAGATACAAAAAATTATTTAGTTTGGTTTCGAGAAATTAGTGTTTGTATATAAGTTGTATAGATTTTTATACAAAGATGTGATATTATTAATATATATAAAATTTGTGATTATTTATTAATCTAAGGAGGTAGTCGTTATGGCAGAATTAATCGGATTTTTATTGGTAATGTATATTTGTATATATCTTCCTTGGAAAGCAAACCAAAAGGAAGAATCTCGTAAGAGACAAGACATGTATAATAACTTAAATAGGAAATCAGTTGATGAAATGGAAAAGTGGAGAAGATAGTAATATAAAATAAGAAAGGTGATTGATGATTATGTTCGGAGGATTATTAGCATTCTTAGGAATTTTTGCAGGAAGTGCTGCAAAGGCAGCTTATGATAATTATGATATGAAAAAAACTACTCGTACAGTTGATAAAGATGGAAATGTTCATTATATGGATAGATTATGTAATGATTATATCAATGGTGAACGAGTAAAGAGAGTTGAAACAACTGATAGAAATGGAGTTAAATTATATTCTACAGTTGGTGTGAATAGCAGTAAGGTGTACGACACTTCTTATGGAAGGGGTACACAGCAGTTATTTGCGATGAGTGAATATGAAAAACAAGATGCAATTGAACGTGGTAAATTAGCATACATGCAGTACAATCCTTATTTCGGAAGACAAGTTACAACGGAAATTGCGACAGGAAGAACAATTACATGTCTTTTTGAAGGTAAAAATCCAGAAACTAAAGAACCATTTTATAAAAAATGGTATTTTCGTCCTGAGTGTCAGGATAAATATGATTGGAGAAATACTGTTAAAGGAGATTATGGGATTGATATTACCAAGGAAGAATATTACAAACTTAAAACAGTGTTGAGTAGTTATACAGAAATACCCAGTGATCAAAAAGTGGCGTGGAAATTGATGAATATTAAGTAAATAAATGGTTGGAGTAATTGTCAATGAATAATACAAGACGGAGAGAAATAAACGAGCTTAAAATGCAAATTGATTTTGTAAATAAGCAGTTAAAAGAAGCAAGTAAGAAATTATCTTTTATATTAAATGAAGAACAGGATGCATTTGATAATATGCCAGAAGGATTCCAGAGCAGTTATAGAGGAATGTGTTCGGAAGATGCAATTGATAGCATGGAAGAAGCAAGCGACAAACTTGATGAAGTGATTGAGTTGTTGTATGATATTGTATAAGATAAAAATATGGAGAGGCTGTTACACCTCTCCAACCATTCAAAATAACATTTGCACTAAAATTATTAAATGACAAATGTCATTATTATAATAACATTTATTTTTGAAAAAGTAAAGAGAAAACAAAAATGAAAAAAGAATTATTTATTAATAATGAAGAAGAAAGTTTCATTGGAAATGAAAGGAGAATATTAAAATGGAATTAAAAGAGACATTAAAGAATATGAAAATAGGTGACGTAATTACAATTGAATTTAATGATGGAGTTGTAGATTATATTACTAAGACAAATTGGTTTGAAACAACTGTTTTTGTTTTAGGTGGATTGGGGGGAACTGGAGTACCAACGATTGTAGGATCTGGCATAGGAGATATTGATGAATATATTGATGTAATTATATCTAATATTTGTACAATACTTAATGAAGATGTGAAAGTTATGGATACTAATGGAAAAGTAAAAATACAATATAAATCAAACGAAGTATTTAATGATGGAAACAATGGAAATTTTTATTATGAAAATGATAAAATTTAATTGGAATTAGAAACGATGTTAAAGTATAACATATGGACAAAATAGACAAGAAAACATACATAGGTATTATAAAATTTACATTAGAATCAATGGTTGATCTTGCAAAGTCTGATAAGAATTATAATCTTGCGGCAGATACAATTCATTATTATGAGACAATTATTAAACCAGAAATGCAAATTAGCCAGGATGAGTTTTTAGAATTGTGTAAGGAAGCTGGAATTAAATAGATTGGAGTGATAATAATGAAGTATCCACAGGAAATTTATTTGGATGGTTATACATATACGCAAATGTACGAACATGAAAAAGGTGGAATGTATTATCATTCAGAAGAATGTAGTGATGTTATTACAGGTTCGTTTATTAGTTTGTATCCAGATGGTAGATTAACATATTTATGGAATGGGTATGAACATGAATATGGAAAATATGATTTTGAAAATAATAAGAAGATTGGAGAGTGAATCATGTATAAAAATTACTTATTAAAATGCGATGAACTAATCACAGGGATATGGCATCATAGAGAATATTATTTTGATACAGAAGAAGAAATGGTTGAGTTTGAAAAAAAGGAATCGGGTTCTTCGTTTAAAGTGGAAGCTGCTTTTAAATTGGATAAGATGAATAATAATATTTTTGCGTAGGAAATCAAGTTTTCTTATGGAAGGAGTGAATAATATGAATGATGTATTGGAACAGCGATTAGCTGCTAAAAAGCGAGATTTGAAAAATCAACAAGAATATTTCAGAATTGATATGAAAAACATTGAACAATCAAATTATGAAGACAATGCCATTAACGCATTATTATATATGAAGAAACTGAAAACGGAAATTGCAGAGTTGGAGTTAGTTATGCAGTTGAAAAAGACAAATGGACTCTAAGTTTACTTATGTGTAGAAAGGAGAATAAATTTGTATGGAGATACCTAAATATATACAGAATAAGATCAAGCAACAAAATGAAGCTTGTAAAAAAGCAAGTAAACTAGAAGCAGAAATTGAAAATTGGTGTCAATTATCTGGATTTGATCCATATTCGAAAGAATATAAAGAAATTAAAGGTAGATTAGTAGATGCAGTTGCGCCATTAAATGCAGATAAGATAAAAGAGATTGCCAATACAATTGAGTATTAAATGTTACTAAGAATTTTAAGTTTACTATCGAATTAAGGAGAAAAATATGTCGAAGAAAATTATATATACAGATGAATTTGGAAACAAAATAGATATTAGTTCAATCGAGGGTATTCATGTTATACTTAACGATATTTTTACGACATGCGATAATGAGAACAGTTGTTTATGCGTTAAAGAGAATATCAAAGCAAGCGTAGAAAAATGTTGTGAAACTAGAAAACTAGAAATTAAAACTGGCAAACCTCAAGATAAAAGTAGCATTTGGTAAGGAAATTTAACTTTCCTTTGGAGGTGATGTATTATAAAAGAACACAAAAAACAATGGATACTTAATTATATGTCGCAGCACAAGGATGAGTTTATTGATGTTGTATCAGAGAATTTTGTAAACGCTTACATAAAAGAGTTTAATCCGAAAATAGCAGAATGGTATTTATATGGAACACCGAAAGTTCCTGAAATTGGTAGACTGCTTGCAGAATTATACAAAGAGAATAAAGTAAGCAGATACAGACAGTATTGTAAAATCTGGAAAGATGGTTATCCAAAATGGTTTTATGTTTACTTTTTACAAAGATAAAAAGAAAGAATGATTTACTTGGAAGATTGGAAGAGGTGATATAAAATGACTAATGGCATTAAAGAGAAAGACATTCGTGATATGCAAAAATGTTTTGACAAAATTGAAACGATTTTAAAAAGAATTCAGGTATATAATTCTGAGGCGAAAATTATTTGCATTGAAAGTGACACAATAGCCCTAGTTAATTTTAATGGCGAGTCTATTGATTCAGCTCCACAAATAAAAGACGAGCATATTGTTGCAAGTGAATACATATCAACATTGGATAATTATTGTTAAGAAATGACGATTTCTTGGTAAATAGAATGGAGATGATTAAATGGCGAGAAAGAAAGTAAATAAAGAATTAACCATAGAAGAACAGTTGCAACAAGAAAGAGAAAATGAATGAAGTTTTATTAAAGATGAAGTACCACATCTGAATGAGCCAACTTATAGATTTGAAGTAGGAGATAAGGTAAAATATGGTGCATTAAAGGATTGTACAGTAAAAGAAGTGTTATATAATGGAAGGGTGTACGGATTACATTGTATTTCTACTGAAGAAAATTATGGAAATCCTTATGATAGAGAAGTATATAGAGTTGCTGGATGGACTAGCGTTAGACCACTCACTAATGGAAATTCAAGGTTTAGTAAAAATCAGGATGTAAAAATCAATTTTGTCAATTCAATGATTGAGTCTCTTATCCATAAATATTATGCATTTGGAGTAGATATGAATCCTGAATATCAGAGAGGATATGTATGGAAGTTAGAAGATAAACAGTTACTTATAGATAGTATATTTAATAATATTGATATAGGTAAATTTGCTTTTATTCATTTGGATGATAAAAAATGGGCTGAGACAGGTAATGCATATGAAATACTTGATGGAAAGCAGAGATTGAGCACAATTATTGATTTTTATGAGAATAGATTTCCATATAACGGAGTTTATTACAATGACTTATCGGCTAAAGATAAGAATGTTTTCTTAAACCATCATATTGTGCAAGGAGAAGTAAGAGAAGCAGATAGAAAGGCAGTATTAAAATATTTCTTAATGCTCAATAGAACTGGAAAGTCAATGGATCAGTCACAGCTTGATAAGGTTGAGAAGATGTTGGAAGAATAACCCAAAGAAAAATTGCTTTATTTATAAAAGGAGAAAAATGCCAAGAATTAGAAATTGTGTTATTTGTGGTAAGAGGTTTACAAGCTACCATGGAACAAATGTATGTAGTGAACAATGTAGAATAGAAAAAAAGAAACAACAAGATGAAAATTCGAATAAAAGAAGATATAGTAAGGAATCGAATACACCAATAATTAAAATCTGTCCTATTTGTGGGAAAAAGTTTGAAACACTTAGAAGGACATATTGTTCAGAAGAGTGTTCTGAGAAAGCACATAAAATACATGTAAAGGAAATTTCAGATCAATACTACAAAGATCATAGAGAAGAAATAATTAATAAAGTAAAAGAAAGAAATAATAATAAATGCTGATTATAGAGAAGCTAAAAGTAATCTGTAAAGAGGGAAAGTATGAAAAAATATAAGAAGTATTTTTCAATAATAAAATTAGAATCATTAAGAGAATTTGAAAACGAATTATTATCTAAAGGATATAAAAGGCTACCATTTAAATATAAAGATGAAATTTTAAGAATGGAAAGTCTTGATGGGCTAATAAAATACAGTATAATAAAAGATTTTGAATGTAGTACCGATTGTGCAAAATTAACTAAATATGATTTTAATGAGAAGCAGATTTAATTCTGCTTCTTTTTAATTGCAAAAAAAAGAGGTGAATTATGAATTGAGCAGATACAAAAATGGAAATCCAAAATATGCAAGCAGATTCATATGTATAAAATGTATGAATGAAAATATGTTGGCTAGAGGAATCCAAAGACAAAAACAAAGAGAACGAAAACATATTAAAGATTTGTATTGTCTGAAGTGTGGAGAGGTAACGAAGTGTATTGAAGTAAGATTCTGTGATTCTTATGAAGAAATTTTTGAAGCAGCAAAGATAAAAAGAGAGAATTATTACATAGATGATTATGAAAGCGAGGTTGATAATTATGTGTTATAAAATAGAAGTACAAAACAAAAATGCTGAAAAGCTTAATAGGAAGTTGGATGAGTTAAATCTTCCTATATATATGAGAAAATATTTTACTGTTAAAATTGATAGTAAAGCAGGTGCATTGAATTATCTTGGTGTTATTGTAGATTTGCTCAATTGGTTCATAGAAGGGAAACTTATTAATAAAACAAATATTTCAGATATTGAGCCATCGGATTTTACCGATATTATGGCAGAGGATATTACATTATATTTGAAAACTAAAGAACAGAATGGTATGTCACCAACTACATTGGAAACCAGAAAACATATGATAAGTAGTTTTTGGGATTATATGAGTAGAGTGAAGGGAACTGAAATTAAAGATAAATTCTTTAAAGATGTAACATATAAAGGAATTCCATCTGGTAATAACTTGACTAAAAAACTCCCAACAGAAAAGCAACTTAATGATATGGAAGAGAAAATAATGTGGAAAAAGGATATTCCTGTTAGAAATAGAAATATTGTTATCTTTCGTGTATTAAGAGGAACTGGTATAAGAGAGTCCGAACTTGCTGGTTTGGATTTATCTGATTTACATTTAGATGAAGAAATGCCATATATTACTATCCTTGGCAAAGGTGTGTACAGAGAAATGCAAAATAGATCAGTATATCTTAGCGGATCTGCTTTAAAGGCATTAAGAGAATGGTTAGAGTACAGAAATACATTAAATAATATTGTAGACACAGAAGCTGTGTTTGTAAACAAAAATGGTACACGTACAACAGAGAGAAATATCAAACAGATGTTTGAGAACTATGGGAATGGTATTACTCCACATATGATGAGACATTATTATGCTAGTATAATGAACAGAAATGGAAATCTTGCATTTGTTCAGCAGCAGTTGGGACATAGCAGTGTAAATACAACAGTTAATAATTATGCGAATGGTGCTATTGGAATGAAAGATGTGTTGGAGAATATGTAAGGACGATGATTATTTTTCATCGTCCTTCATTTCAGATATTAATTTATAATATCTAGTCAATCTTTCCTTTTGCTTATATAAGTGGACATAATCACTTAAAAGAGAAACTATAAGATTGCTCATGGAACGATTTTCTTTTTGTGCGATTATACCGATTTCATTTTTTAAATCCTTCGGAATAGCAAAAGACATTGTTGTATTTTTTTCTGATAATTGTCCTCTTGGCATTTTGAATACCTCCTTTATGATGATTATTATAAGGTATATATGAACTTAATGTCAACTTTTAATAAAAAATTATATAAACCTATTGACAAGCTTATATAAACTATATATAATTCAAGGCATAAAGGACAGAATAAAAAGAAAGGAGGTTTGAGCAAATGGAAATTAATACATTTGATATTGTGAAAGTTGATTTTGGAAATATAGAATTTGCTGGAGAACAAGGAGGTATTCGTCCGGCAGTAGTTATTCAAAATGCATATGGAAACATTTATTCAGGAACGACAATAGTGATTCCTTTTACAAGTAAAATAAAGCATATTAAACAGTCAACTCATTCCTTCTTTCAAAAAGATGAAAGTAAGGGATTGACGCAAGATTCAATGATACTTGGAGAATGTGTTAGACAAATCTCAAAAGAAAGAATCTTAAAAAAGTTAGGAACTATTACCAAAATGCAAGAAAAGAAAAAAGTAAAAGCTGTATATGATGCAAATTTTGGTTCATTGGGAGAGGAGATATAAAATGGAATATGTAGTAATGAGTCTGGAAGAAGCTAAGAAAGTAGCAAAAAAAAATGCAATAGTTTTGGTTTCAAAGCAGGATCTTGAAAATCCAGATTGTAATATTAGATTTACTAAGAAATATTTTGGAGAATGTAATAATATTCTTGAAGAAGCTGCGAGTATTGCAAGGGTATGTGATGAATTTGCAAGTCAATTAAGAGTTTTTTCGGAAATACAAACGGGTGTTCCTAAAGGTTGTCTTCATACAATATTATACAACAAGTCCGATAAATTGGACTTGCAAAAATAATATCGAATAAACGTTCTATTTTCTATTGACAGAATGTATGTTCGGATTTATTATATAAAAAAGGAACGGAATAGGCGCTCAAACCAAAAAATTCCGTTCCAATACATATATCCCCTTAAACCAGGGAAAGGAATAAGGAAATATATTCTTATAATACAATTTTAATTGTATTATGTCAATAATGTTTTTCTTATTTTTTCCATATTTTTACAATTAAATATTTAAATTGATTAACCTAGAAATCTTTAGGTTTATTAAAGTGCGTCAAAAATCAGAGAGGAGTGATGTTTTTGGATTATATGATTAAAAATAACGGAAAGGTATATATTCGAGTTGTTAATGGAAAAGTAGAAACATGTACGGAGAATATGAAGAGTGTATTCAATGAGGCGAAAGCTAAAAATATTCTTCGTTCATTACCTAAAACATTGAAGAGATATAACTTTCATGTGGAGGCTATACCAGATATTCCACCTAAAATAATGGAAAGTAAAGTTTATCAGATTCCAGAAAGTGTGTCACAATGGATTGATAAATTCGGTAATTGTGGTCAAATCTTTAACGAAGCAAAAGCAAGGAGCGACATTCTGATAGCGGAATTGAATTCTTGCGATGAAGAATTAATTGATATAGTTCATGATGCTGAATTGGAAAACAATATGAATATGTATAAAGGTTATCTTATATATGTAAGATTGAGAAACAATCGTAGAAAAAGAAGAATAATAAAAGATGAGCTGTTAATCATTTCTGATGTTTTGAAAGAAGTCAATCCATCAGTATTGCAGCAAAGTCGTATTCAGAAGGCTGTAAATGGATTATTACATAGAAAATATAAATACAGGGTTACGGAGGTTGAAGATGATGGCGATATGTAGAAATTGTTTAATTCCTATGGTAGAAATTATGAGTTTTCAACCAGGAGAAAAAAATCGACATGATAGATATTGCAAGTGTCTAAAATGTAAAAGAGAAACTAAACATATTAAAGTTATGAATTCTGAATTGTCTTTCGGAGAATATATAAATAATGAATTACGAAAGGCAGGTAGATGAAAATGGTTAATAAAGAAATGATGAGGATTATTAATAATAATCCTGAAATGATGAAAATTGTTAATACATACATGGAAAATGATATGAAAAAACTCAAAAAAATCTGTCACAGAATTTGGTACGGAAAATTCGATAGAAGTGATTATGATGAGTTATATGATGTGGCGGTTGATTGTCTTATAGAAACATTAATTACATACAATAATGAAAAAGCTCGTTTAGAAACATTTCTTGTAGGAAATATCATGAGGAAGACAAGCACATGGATGCGAGATAATAAATATAGATTAAAACGCCAGAATCTCTTAAAAGACGAAAATGGGAAATTAATTCTTGATGAAAAGGGTAATCCTCAAATTGTCATGAATATCTCACTAGACGTTAATACAGATGAAGTGAAAAATATTAAAGATAATTTACCTTCAAAAGAGAATATAGAAAAAGAGATATTTACAGAAGAATATACTGACAAGGTTGAATTATATTTACAGCAATTGCCACGAAAGCTGGAACGAGTAGCAAGGCTGTTATCTCAGCAATATACAAAGGATGAGATAGTAGAAATATTACATATAACTGCAAGCGAATACAATGATTGTTTAGCAGGATTAAAAAAATATGAATACATATCAATTTTATTTTAATTAGGAGGAAGCAAGTTATGACAATGGTAGGAAGAGACAGAGTAAAAAGAGATCAGATGATGTTAGGAACATTACTTAACCAGTTTGCAAGAGGTCAGATTAACAAAAATCATCCTTTACAGAGAAAAGCAAATCAGTGGAATGACGAAGCACAGTCAGGGCTTGCTGCTTCTGTTATAAAAGGAGAAGATATTGATTCTATTAAAATATGTGAACAGATTTTAAGTTCATTAGAATTCATTCTTTGGCTTATTGATGGCTTACAGAGATTAACAGTTCTTGAATCATTTAGAAATAATGCATTTGCAATTAAAACTAATCTTGAAATGCCAATTATGTATTATCAAGGAGTTGACGAAAATGGAAAAGTAAGTGTTATTGAATATGATCTTAGAGGTAAAAGATATAAAGATTTACCAGATGAATTAAAAGAAAAATTTGATAGTTACCCTGTAGATATAGTCAAACATCTTGATTGTACAGATGAAGAAATAGCCTATCATATTGCAAGATATAACAGACAGACAAGTATGAATGTAAATCAGAAAAATATTTTGGTTGCTTGGAAGATAGCACCTGAGATAAAAAAACTCGTCAGCAATCGTTTCTTTATGGATTGTGGAAATTATAATCCAAAAGAAGATACAAAGGAAGTATTTAACAGAATTGTGTGTGAGTCTATTATGACAATGTTTCATCTTGATAATTGGAAAAAGGCAGCAAAACAGATAAGTTTGTACCTTAATGACAATGCTACAAATAATGAGTTTGAAATATTTGAAAGCGAACTAAATAGATTATATAAAATAATAGACCAGGATACAGTAGGACAATTATTTAATGCAAAAAATTCATTTATATGGTTTACGGCTTTTCATAAATTTACTGAGTTTGAAATTGAAGACATAAGATTTGTTGATTTTCTTGAAGAATTTCAGAGAACATTACATAGTAAGACTTTTGCAGAATATGAAAACGAAAGTTTTGATACCTATGATGGTAATAAAGGAACTAAGGATAAGAAGGTTGTTAATGCTAAGTTAGATATGATTGAACAGCTTATGAAGGAATATTTACATATAACAGATGCAACAGAAGATAAGAACAAAACTACATATAATAAGGAAGAAACTCATTCAGAAGTGAATGAAAATACAATTGAAACAGAGAATAATATAGAGTCTTCTGATAATAAGGTAATAAATGTTAATGAATCTGAACAGAATACGGGTTGTGATGATGAAATATTATCATTTGTTAAAGAAAATGTTGCTGATGATATAGAGGAAGTTGATATAGACGAATATCAGGAATTTGTGGATGAATATTTAAAAATAGACAACCCTTTATATATACAATGTAAAGCTGCATTAATGGCATTAACAGCATATGCTTACAGAACTGAAAAGGATGTTGAATTAGCAACTTGGTTGGAAAATTATCAGAAGAATGCTACTGATAAGAATTATAGTCCATCACAAGATATTAATTATAAGTATATTAAGATGGATTTTGATAATTACATAAATTTCTTAAATAATTCAAAGAAAGGAGAAATTATAAATGCCTGATATAACAATGTGTACAAGTTCAACTTGCCAGAATAGAGAACAATGCTATAGAGCTATGGCTAAACCAGATAAATATCAGTCATATGCTGATTTTACAAAATTATGTGCCGAGAAAGATTTTAGATGTCAATGGGTTGTCACTGATAGAGAAGTGCTTGCTGATGATATAAATTGCTTGTTAGTAAGATGCTAAAATACAGGAGAATAATAAAATGGATAAAGATACAAATAAGCGAAACGAACTTAGAAAACAGTTACAAGCTTTATCAAAGGAGCGAATTATTGAATTATATATTCACTTATTCATGAATTTTGCTAATAATAAGGATGAAACCGATTGGGAAGATATTAAATAGAAGAGAACAGATTGCAAAAGTTTGCCGACCTAAACAATCTGCTCAGAGAATAAAATATAGGATAAACTATATTTGTTCTATTGTAACAAATCTATTTGGCTAATTCAAGCCAGTTTATCCTATAACAATTAGTCTTTTGACTACGGGCTATTTTGAGTCCGAATAGTGAGGATTATATCACTCATTGAAAAGTATGTGATTTAAGGTTTTTTAAGTATATGGAATTACATACTAACAAAATGGATTGTCTATCAAATCTAGCAGATAAGAGTTTTTTAAGTATATGGAATTACATACTAACAAAATATCTGGCAACAGAGAGGAGATGTTTCAGTTGTTTTGGAAGTATAGTTACATACTAGCAAAATTACATAATATATATCGACATAAGTTATAAAATTTTAGAAGTATATAAAATTACATCTCATTAAGAGAATATATAAATGAAATTAAAATCAATTCTATTGCGGTAGATTTTACTGCCGAATCGTGAGTGTAATGCAACTCATGAAAATCTGTGTAATAACTTTGAGGTTTTGGAGATATTTAAAATTATATAGGTATAAAATGAAGAAGTATGATGAAAAAACACAATCAGTGTTTTAGAGATATTTAAAATTACATAGGTATAAAATATGACAGCATTAAGAAAAGAAGCTATTGAAGTTTTAGAGATATTTAAAATTACAAAAAAATATAAAAGGAGATTTACAAATTATGGGAAACGATAGAATGACAATTTGTAGAAAAATTAAATTATTTCCAGTAGGAGATAAGGAAGAAATTAATAGAGTGTATGACTTTATTAGAAATGGACAGTATGCTCAGTATCAAGCTTGTAACTTACTTATGGGACAGCTTATGAGTGAATATTACAAATACAATCGTGATATTAAGAATAAAGAATTTAAGGCAAGACAGAAAGAAATAATGACAAACTCTAATATCATTTTAAAAGATATTGATTTTGCAACAGGTGTAGACACACCATCAGCCGTTACTCAAAAGGTCAAGCAGGATTTCAGCACAGCTTTAAAGAATGGATTGGCTAAAGGTGAACGAACAGTAACTAATTATAAGAGAACCAATCCACTTATTACAAGAGGTAGAAACTTAACTTTTTATCACGAATATGAAACTTATCAGAATTTCTTAGATAAGATTAACGATTCTGATTTAGCAGTATATATTAAGTGGGTTAATAAAATTTTATTTAAGGTTGTGTTTGGCAATCCGCATAGGTCATTAGAGTTAAGATCTGTCGTACAGAATATATTAGAAGAGAATTATAAAGTGCAAGGAAGTAGCATTGAAATTGATGGTAAGTCAATCATTTTAAATCTCTCAATATCTATTCCAAAACAACTTAGAGAGCTGGATGAAAATATAGTAGTAGGTGTTGATTTAGGTATTGCAGTTCCTGCTATGTGTGCTTTAAACAATAATCTTTACGAGAGATTGGCAATTGGAAATGCAGATGATTTTCTAAGAATAAGAACTAAAATGCAAGCTCAGAGAAAAAGATTACAGAAGTCATTACGAAATACTTCTGGTGGTCATGGTAGAGCAAAGAAACTGAAAGCATTAGAAAGATTGCAGAAAGCAGAAGTACATTTTGTTGAAACATATTGTCATATGATAAGTAAAAGAGTCGTTGATTTTGCTTTAAAACATAATGCTAAATACATAAATATTGAGAATTTAACAGGATATGATACAAGTGATTTTATCCTAAGAAATTGGAGTTATTATAAACTTCAAGATTATATTACATATAAAGCAGCTAAATACGGAATAGAAGTAAGAAAAATCAATCCTTGTTATACATCACAGATTTGTAGTGTATGTGGTAATTGGGAGTTTGGTCAGAGAAAGTCACAGTCAGTATTTGAATGTGCAAATGAGAATTGTGATAGTCATAAAAAATATGAAAAAACTGGCTTTAATGCTGATTTTAATGCTGCCAGAAATATTGCAATGTCAATTCTTTGGATGGAAAGTGGACAAGTTACTGAAAAGAGTAAGCAGGAAGCAAGAGAATATTATGGTATCTCTAAAAAGTATGAACAGAATAAGAATGATTCGGAGAATAATAAAGTAGCCTAAGTGCTACTTAATCAATCGTAAGATTGCAGGTGGTTTTGCACCTGAATGGTGAGGTTGTTAATTAATAGCACTCATTAGAATCTATGTTAATAGTATCTGTGTGATTTGAGGTTTTAGATATGTTTAATTTAACATAGATACAAAAACACCCGACTAATGGGCTGTAGTGAAGTGGTCAACACAACAGGTTTTGATCCTGTCATTCGTGGGTTCAAGTCCCACCAGCCTAGTTATGTGCCATTAGCTCAGTTGGTAGAGCACTAGACTTTTAATCTAGGTGTCCCGAGTTCAAACCTCGTATGGCACATTATTTATTATATTAGGAGGTATTTTAAAATGAAAACAATAGACAATAAATTTGAGATAGGTGAAGAATGTTATACATACGCAAGAGAAAATGTAGAAATTGTTTGCCCTGTATGTAAAGGAACAAAGAAGATTCTTTACAATGGATATGAAATTCCATGTAAACAGTGTAATACAACAGGAAAAATCGTATGTAAACAGACAGTGGTTGCACCTCATAAGGTTAGAATTAGACGAATTATTGCAAGCATTTGGAATGATGCAATCACAGTTAAATATAAAGTTGATCCTGTTGGAGAATATATCAATGTAAGGAATCGAAGCGAAAGTACATTGTTTAAGACATTGGAAGAATGTGAGCAGAAGTGCAGAGAAATCAATCAGGGTGAAGCAGGAGAGTATTAGATAACAAGAATATTCGTTAAAAAAAACAAAAGGAGAAAATTATGAGTCAGTGGACACATGTGGCAGCAATTTTTAGATTAGATAGTTTTAGGGGAATTTCAGACGAAAATATTTATAAAACTTTTGGTAAAGAAGTAACTTGGAATGATTTATACAATTATGACGAATCAGACGATATAAAAACATTACCTATGGGTAGCGAAGGAACATTAGAAATGAGCATATGGCATAATCCAGACAAAGGTTGCATGGCTTCTACAACAGTATCTGTATTCGGAGATTTAAGAGATTATGGTGGAAACGATATAGATAAGCTAAAAGAGTGGTTTAATGATTGTTGTAAACAATTTATGGTTAGACAGGCAGTGATGCATGTGATTGATGAATATGCCGATGAACCAATAATTGTGCAATATGTTGAGTAGGAAAATTCTCTTTCTTTGGATTAGGAGGTTAGAATAAATGGACAAAACAAAAATTAAAACAAAAGAAGTGTGGTCAGCTAATAAGTGGTATCTGTTTTTTGGAATTTTATTTGTGATTATGATTATCTTATTGGAGATGTGTACAATAAGACAATTCTTTGTAACAGATACAGAAGAAGCATTAGTGCTGCTTTTTCTTTTACAACTGCCAGTTATGCTTTGTTTATTATTAACAACGATGATTGGAGATTATATTCATAGAGAAAAATTCAATATCTATTACTGTAAATTAGAAAATGGTATTGATATTGATTATATCAAAGAGAATTATTGTATAGAAGATATAAATGAGAGTTGCGTGTTGTTTGTAGATAAAGGTAATGATCATAATTTCTGTGTTTGGAAATTAATGCAAGGATATGATTCGCTATATCAAGCGGAAATTAAAATGTTTTTATAACAGTAAAGTTCGATTTCTTTGGAAAAATGAAAGGAGATTTATATGATTACAAAGACATTATATACTTGTCAGTTTTGTAATACTGATTATGCAGATAAAGAGAAAGCAATGGAATGTGAGAAGAATCACAAAGTTTTGGAAACAGCAACAATTGTAGGTGACTATAAATCATTAAAATCTATCCCAGATGGATGTCCTACGAAAGTAAAAGTAAAGTTCAAAGGATCAGACAAATGGATTGAGTATAAGAGATAATTTAGAGGTTGTTTTTATGAGTAATGGTGATATAGCATTAATTATTTTTTCAATCATTGGATTGATTATTTCGTATTCTGTTTTATGTAGTATGCCAGGAGATTTTTTGAAAGCATTTGAAGAAAGTTGTAAAGAGTCAATACATAAAAGAGATGAAGAATTAGATAAGAAAGATAAGATGAATAAAGAATTGCGAAGATGGTTATTTAGGTAGAAAGAAAACTTCGATTTATGTGAAATTTAGAAAGGAGACAATATGAATATCACAGCTATTTCAGTAGAAAATTTAGAAGAAAATGGATTGGATTTATTACCTAATAAAATAGAATTAAAAGTACGAGGAAACATTTTCCCAGATACATATGGAAAGTGTATTGGTAGATATGATAAAACCAATGACAAGTTTGAATCATTTTTTAAAAAGGATCAAGAGGCAGGAAATACTCGTTATTTTGATGAGTATAAAAAGAAATGCAGCCTTTATGAAAAACATAGAATGGTATTTGAACCTGATGGAGATTGTTGCATAGAAAAGGAGATCGTAGACTATTATGTTATGTATAACATATTGGAAAGTAGTAAATTTAAGCCAACAATAATCGAAGACCATGTTGATCATTCATACTGTATAAACGGAAGTTTTAAGTGTGAATATGAACTTTTATTTGCTTGTGATGGTGTTATAAGAAGAATTATTGTTCCATTTACTTCTGTAAATATTCCAATGTATGAATTTATTGGTAATTTAGAAGACATGGTAGAAGAAGTTCTTGATGAGGAATCAGACGAGTCAAATCCATTTAATGATATTTTTAGAGATTGTGATGGATATTATGAAGTTACGATGTTTGATGAGATTGGTATGAATTGTGATATTGAAGTAGAAAGTGCTTCTGATTTTATGGCTATGCTTGTGTCAGTTAGATTAGTGGGATATGAGTTTATTGAAGATAAGAATAAATAAAACGAAGAATATAACAGTAGAAACAATTAACAAAAATAAATATAAGAAAGAAGAGGTACAAAACATGGATGGATTTATGAAATTTAAGAAGGCTTTACAGAAGCACTTCGATGAAATGCAGAAAGAGGCAACACATTTATTTGAGGTAAATGTAGATAAGGATGAATTATGGAATACATATCTTGATAGCTTCCCTGCTGGTACAAATGAGATTTTCAGAG
>ERZ773241.708-NODE-708-length-36634-cov-4.473086_pt1 | contig 36634 bp, 35 predicted proteins | sample MGYA00580989_ERZ773241 | MGnify/ENA primary metagenome ERZ773241 (study PRJEB29015, sample SAMEA2737804) | human gut metagenome | biome: human gut; feature: human-associated habitat; material: faeces | place: China | collected 2012 ... | reverse complement strand
AAAGTATGAAAAAGACGACCGTGGTACATCGTACCACGGTCGTCTTTTTCATCATGTCGAGACATCAGCCCCGCATTTTTGCCTCGATGGCCTTGCCAGTGGGGGTGTCCGCCAGACCGCCCAGCGCTGTTTCCCGGAACTCCACGGGGATGCGGCGGCCCACCTCGCCCATGGTGTCGATGACCTCGTCCACGGGGATGCGGCTCTCAATGCCCGCCAACGCCATATCCGCCGCACTGACGGCGTTGACGGCACCGACGACATTGCGCTTGACGCAGGGAACCTCCACCAGACCCGCCACCGGGTCGCAGATCAGGCCCAGCAGATTCTTCAGGGCCATGGCCACAGCGTGGCAGATTTGCTGGCCGCTGCCGCCCCGGAGGGCCACCAAAGCCCCCGCCGCCATGGCACTGGCGGTGCCGATCTCCGCCTGACAGCCGCCGGCAGCACCGGCGATACAGGCCCGATAGGCGATGACGGCGCCGATACCGCTGGCTACATACAGTGCCTCCAGAATCTGGCGCTGGTTTAACTCCTCATACTTGCACAGGGGCAGCAGCACGGCCGGCAGTACGCCGCAAGCGCCTGCCGTGGGGGCCGCCACGATGCGGCGCATACAGGCGTTGGACTCCGCCATGCTGAGGGCCTCTGCGATGACCTCGCTGACGTAGCCGCCGGACATGGCCTTGCCCCGGATGGCGTACTGGCGCATTTTCAGACCGTCGCCCCCCACCAGCCCGCTGACGCTGCGGCGGTCGCCGGTATAGCTGTCGGAGGCGTCTACCATGGCCTGCCATGTGGTGAGCATCTTGGCCAGAGAGGATTCCCGGCTCACCTGCCGCTCCTCCATGTCCGCTGCCAGCACCACCTCCCAGAACTCCTTGCCCTCCTGCTCCATGCAGCGCAGGATATCCGCCATCGAATCAAGAGACATGGTCCTCATCCTCCTTATCATAGTAGGTCACCGACAGGATGCCCGGCAGCTCTGCCAGAAAGCTCACCTGATGGGGCTTGATGTGCTGATCCGTCTCGATGACCATCAGGGCGTCACCGCCCCGCTTGTGGCGGCACAGGCTCATATTGGCCACGTTGATCCGCAGCTGGCTGAGGATGGTGGTGACGGCAGCCAGAGCACCGTTTTCATCGTGGTTGCGGACCACCAGCGTGTTGTAGTCTCCGGTGAAGCTGACGTCGATGCCGTCCAGCTTGTTCACCACGATGCGGCCGCCGCCGATGGAGGCGGCCTGCAGCTCCAGCTGCTTGCCGTGGGCGTCCCGGACCTCGATGACCGCCGTGTTGGGGTGGGCGCTGCGCAGCTCCACCGGGTGGATCGTAAAGGCCATGCCCTGTTCCTCTGACAGCGCAAAGCTGTCCGGCAGGCGGGGATCATCCGGGCGCAGGCCCAGCAGACCCGCCACCAGCGCCCGATCGGTGCCGTGGCCGGAGCCGGTCTCGGCAAAGGAGCCGTGGAGGTGGATCTTGGCCTCCATCGGCTCACCGCCCAGCAGTGTACGGGCCATCTTGCCGATGCGGGCCGCTCCGGCGGTGTGGGAGCTGGAGGGACCCACCATCACCGGGCCTAAAATATCGAAAATGTCCATGTAACATGGCCTCCTGTCGTGATATGTACCATACGTTCGGTATCATACCACATCCCAATGCAAAAAGCGAGAGGGTTTCAGAAAAATTTTCAGCTTTAGGCAGGGCATATCATTTTTCTTGTTTTTTCGCCCGGTACGGAGTATGATGGAGACAGTATCATGCAGAGAGGAGCACTGCCTATGAAGATCGCACTGGTGGATGATGATCCCAGGGCTCTGGCGCAGCTGGAGCAGTATCTCACCGAGCAGCTGGGTCGGGAGACGGAGATCTCCCACTACGGCAGTGGGGAAGCGCTGCTGGCGGACTGGCGGCCCGGCGCCTTCGAGCTGGTGGTGCTGGATATCTACATGGGCGGCGCCACAGGCATGGAGGTGGCCCGGCGGCTGCGGGCCGGAGACGGACAGGTGCGGCTGGCCTTCGCCACCTCAAGCAACGACTTCGCCAGCGAGAGCTATGAGGTGGGGGCCTGCTACTATCTGCGAAAGCCCTTCCGGCCGGAGGGAGTCCGGGCCATGCTGGAGCGGCTGGATCTGGAGGCGCTGGAGCGCTCCCGCCGGCTGCGGCTGCCGGACGGCAGTCAGGTGGTGCTGCGGAGCATCCGCTACGCCGCCTCCGACGGCCACCGGGTGACGCTGCACTGCAAGGATGGGGACCGTACCCTGCGGACCTCCTTTGCCGCCGTGGAGCCGCTGCTGTGCGCCTATCCGTGCTTCTGCGGTATCTGCCGGGGCGTGGTGGTGAACTTCCACGAGGTGGCCGGCCGGCAGGAGGACGTGTTCCTGCTGAAGGACGGCACCCGTCTGCCCATCAGCCGCCGGAGGTTACGGGAGGTGCAGGAGGCATACTCCGCCTTCCGCTTTGACCGGCTGCGAAAGGACGGTGTCGACTGATGCCGCCGCTGTATCGGATGCTGGAGGTCTGCGTTTATTCGCTGACGAACTTCCTGCCCTTTCTGGCCATGGCCCTCTATCCCTTCCGGCGGAGGCTGCGGTTTTCTCCGGCGGTGGCGGCGGCGCTGGTGGCAGTGCTGACGCTGCTGCAAATGGGACTGGGCCTGTGCGCTGCCTTCTTCACGCCGGGGCGGGCCAGCCTTCTCAGCGTCGTCAGCACGGGGCTGTACGCCGTGTTCTACTTTCTGGCGGTGCGGGCCTATCCCGGCAAGACGCTGTTTACCCTGCTGATGATCTCTAATCTGGCCAATCTGGTGGTGATCGCCGCCAAGTGCCTGGAGGGACAGCTGTTCCCGGCGCTGGCGGTGCAGTCCTACCGATGGTCCTTCGCCCTGATGATGCTGGCGGTGGAGGCGGTGCTGTTCCTGCCGCTGCTGCTGTATGTCCGGAAGGTCTATACGCCCGCCGTGGAGCAGGAGACATCGGGGCTGGCATGGCGCTATCTGTGGCTCATCCCCGCCACCTTCTATCTTATCTGGTACTACGTCATTTACGGCAACACCAACCTGACAGGGCTGGAGATCGCCCTGCGGCCCAGCAGCACCATCGTGCTGCTTTTCATCAACACCGGGGCGGCGCTGGTGTACTATGTGGTGGCCCGACTGGTGCTGGAGCAGGAGAAGCTGGTTGCCCTGCAGCAGAAGAACTATGCGCTGGCCATGCAGAGCCTGCAATACGAGAACCTGCAGGAACGTATTGCCGAGGCCCGGCAGGCCAAGCACGATGTGCGCCACCACATCGCGCTGCTGCAGGATTGCCTCCGGCGGAAGGACTACGACGCCATGCAGACGTATCTGGATCGTTATCAGGAGACGCTGCCCGACGCCCGGCAGCTGCAATTCTGCGGCAATGCCGCCGTCAATGCCGTACTGTCCTACTTTGCCCAGCAGGCGGCGGCCCAGCAGGTGGAGTTCTCCGTGAAGGCCCAGCTGCCGGAGTATACCGGCGTCGCTGACCCGGATCTGGCGGTGCTGTTCGGCAATCTGCTTGAAAACGCCCTCACCGCCTGTATGCAGGAGGCATCGCCCCGCATTGTGGTCCGCATTACCGCCGATGCCCACACCCTCTGCGCCGCCGTGGACAACACTTTCACCGGCACAGTGCGCCGCACCACCGGCGGATTCCTCTCCACCAAGCACGCCGGACTGGGGCTGGGGACGGCCTCCGTCCGCAGCATCGCTGAGAAGTACCACGGCGTGTGCCGACTGGAGCCGAGAGACGGAATGTTCTGCGCCTCCGTGCTGCTGGAGCTGCCACAGGAGAAGCTGTGAAAAAAGACCGCCGGGATGTCTTACGGAGACATCCCGGCGGTCTTTTTGTATGTCCGTTTATTCCGCCACCACCGGCGCATCCAGCCAGTAGATGACATAGCACTCCTGCATTTCCCCCATGAAGAAGAAAATGTTCTCCCCCATCTGGATATGCTCCCCGAAGGCCAGATCCGGCACGAACAGACGGCCGCTGGTGCGGCCATGCCCCTTGCTGGTGAAGCCCTCCGGTGCGGGATGCTTCCGCAGCTCGTTGGCGGCCTCCTCCAGCCCCGGAAAGTGCAGCGTCCGCTCCAACTCCGCCAGCTGCGTGGCCCCATTGATGTACACCAGATTGTTTTCATCCTTGAACCAGTTGATACGCATACGTACCTCCTAAGATGTAGTGTCTCCAGTATACCACAGCTTTTCACCTTTGTCAGCAAAAATTCCCGTCATGGGCCGTGGGCTTCTGTTCCCCTGCGTTCTGCCATGGGAAAAATTCACAAAAAATGGTAAAAAGCCATTGAAATTTTTATCGTTCGATTATATAATCAAAGAGAAATCAGGCAGAGATGCTCCGCAAAGACGAAAGGAAGCGTATGAAAAATGCTGACGGACAAGGAGCTGGCCGCTGTGCCGGAGGAGCTCCTGGAGGATCTGCTGCGCTACTCGGAATACGGCTGGCGGGAGAGACGCATTGCCACGCTGCTGGCCCGCCGCTATCCGGTGGCGCTGACGGAGGCAGACGTGCGGAAGCTGCGCCGTCTGGGGCAGAAGAAGCTGCGCCAAGCCTGAATCGGCAGAGGGAGGCCCCGCAGGGCCTCCTTCTGCTGCGGATGTATAGCTGCTGAACAGGACCCCCCGGAGGGGGCGGCCGGGCCGCCTCCTCCGGGGGGTTTGCGTATGGCCTGCGTTACAGGTTCTTCTCGTAGGACTCGATCATCTTCTTGACCATCTGGCCGCCCACGGAACCGGCCTCACGGGAGGTCAGGTGGCCGTTGTAGCCCTCCTTCAGGTTCACGCCCACCTCGTTGGCAGCCTCCATCTTGAACTTATCCATGGCGGCACGGGCCTCGGGGATATTCAGCTTGTTGTTGTTCTTACTGGACATTGTGTCGTTCTCCTTTCATGTCTGATTTGCGCTTTTGCGCTGGTTGGGTATCGCACACATAGCTTTTCCCAGCGGTGGACGAATATGCGATGCGGCGGCTGGTAATTTTTGCAGGGATCGCAGAGAAGTTTTTTCCTGAAAACGAATAAATCGGTCAAGAGAACGATCTTTGACCAATCGTAAAGGCGGAGGATCACCATGTTGCTATCTGATAGACGCCATATGATCTCCGGTCGTGGCTTCATCGGCATCGCCGCCCAGAGCCTTGGCATGGGCCGCCCCGTCTTGCCCCCGCAGCTGGCTGCCATGCTGCCCTGCGTCATCACCAAATCGTGGGGCTGATGCTGGCCGGTATGCGGAAAAAACACGCCAAATACACACATCTCCGGTTCCACGGATGCGGCCCCTCGCTCCTGAAGCAAAAAGGACCCCGCAGGCACTGCCTGCGGGGTTTCGTTCTGTTGTGATTTTACGCACCTGCGTGGCGCAGGGCCAGATCGCAGACGGCGGCAGCGGATGCGGTAGGGAAGCCCGCCCGACGGGCCACCATGCTCCGGGGGTCGATGGCCCCGGAGAGGATGCCCTGCAGCATGGGCTGGAGCTCCTCGTCGCTGCTGACCGCCAGCGCACAGCCGTGGCGGGTCATGAAGTCGATGTTGTGGCTCTCGCAGCCGGGGACGGCGTTGAGGTACAGCAGCGGCGTTCCGGCGGCCACGGCTTCGGCGGTGGTGAGGCCCCCGGCCTTGGTCAGCAGCAGGTCCGAGGCGTACATATACCGGAACATCTCGTGGGTATAGCCCAATACCCGCACCCGATCCACGGGGCGGAAGAAATCGCTCTGCATCTGCTGATACATCCGGTGGTTGCTGCCGCAGATGGTGACCAGCAGATCCTCCGGCCCCATGAGCTCCGCTACCTTCTGAGCGGTGGTACGCAGGGGTCCGGCGCCCATGCTGCCGCAGGCCAGCGTGAGGATGCGGCCATCCACTGGAAGATCCAGCGCACGGCGGGCCTCCTCCCGGCTCTCCGGATGCAGGAACTGCCGCCCAACGGGGATGCCGGTGGGGAAGAGCCGCTCCTGCGGCAGTCCGGCGGTCACGAACTCCGGGATCAGGTCCCGGTGGGGGATGCACAGTCCGTCCACCTGCAGATCCCCCACACCGGGAGAGCAGGTGAAGTCCGTGGCCACGAAGTAGGTGGGGATGCGGACGCCATAGCTGCAGCGCAGCTCCGTCATCATCATGGCGGGGAACAGGTGGACGCAGATCACGGCATCCGGCGCCTGGTCGATCAGTTCCTCATACAGGGGGCCGATGCCCCGGATACTTTGCTCATAGAACAGGCTGGAGGGGTGCTTCTCCTCCCGGCGATAGCCTGCGCCGTAAATTTTGGGGGCATAGCGATAGGCAAAGTCGTGGCCGTGGCTGATGAGGTCGGCCGTGGACTTGGGCAGGAATTGCAGGGCGTCATAGGTGCGGCTCTCCACACGGCGGGCCTCCAGCTCCTGAGCCAGCGCCGCAGCGGCAGAGTTGTGTCCTCCCCCCGTGGAACAGGAGAACAGAAGCACTTTCATACAGGTCTCCTCCTTGTTTTCTCCGCAAGCTTTTGCAGTCTCGGCCGGTTATAGCGCTGGATGACGATGAAGCTCACGTTCCCCAGCACATTATACACCAGCCACAGCAGCGCCGCCCAGCCGCTGCGCCACAGGAAAAAAATTCCAGCCGACAGCAGCGTCAGCGCCCAGTGGACGCACTCGGCCACGCAGGTCTCCTGCACCAGTACCGCCGGGTCGCTGCCCAGATCCTTTCGGACCATGTCCGGCATCAGGCGGCTCATATCCGGAAGACGATCCTTCCACTTCCGGATACCCAACTTCAGGTAGATGCGCCCACCCTTTTCCCAAGGGGCGGAACGCCATGGGGCCTTTTCGGCGCAGAACCATTTGCGGGGCAGGGCCTGCCCCAGCGGATGGGCCGCCACCCCCAGCGCCGCCAGATACAGCGCACAGCGCCAGAAACCCTGCATTTCTCCATCCGCCCCTTTCCTGCGATCGCCGCCCTCCTGCGGCGTGTCAAACTACTGTTATTTTAACAGACATAGTGATGAAAATCAAGCTGACGGGCCAATAGTGTCCTGTATATTTACAGAATAGACACAATTGAAGCTGCCTGAGAAACAAAGGAAAATAAGAGGAATCCTCCGTCGGTTGACAAGCAGAGTGGGATGTGGGAAAATAGACGGGATCAACGAAGGAGAAGAGTAGACATGAAGAAACGGATCCTATGGCTGCTTCTGTGTATGCTGCTGTGTACGACGATGGCGGCCTGCGCCCGGAGGGAAGCGCCCCAGCTGCCGACGGCGGAGGTGCAGACCCAGCCGGAGACCTCAGAACCAACGCAGGAGACCGAGCCTTCGCAGGCCCCGGAGGAGCCGGATCAGGCAGTCTCGGCCCACGGCTCTGCCGCTTACATCCATGGCCGGACGCTGGTGGTATCCATTTTTGCCGACGATGCCGCTACCCATTGGGACGAGACAATGGACGCTGCCGATATAGACCAGACGCAGGAGCACCTCCGCATCGCCACGGAATGGCTGACGGATGCCGTAAAACCATACGGCGTCACGGCCGAATTTCTCTACGATTGGAAGGAGAACCCCGATCTGCGGTACAGCGCCAAATTCACCGAGACGCTGGTGCGTGCAGACGGCTCCATGTACGATGTGCAGGCCGGTTATATTCAGGAGAACATCCCCACCGAGGAGCTGAAGCGTGCGTATGACGCGGACAATGTGGTGTACTTTTTCTTTTTCAACACGCCCTATGAGGGAACGCCCAGTCCCTGGTCGCTGGGACGGCTGAACAGTCAGGCCTGCGACACGGAGCTGGTCAATCTGTTTCTCCGGGCGGCAGGCCCTGTGGATGAGCCGCCATCTGCCTATGCCCATGAGCTGCTCCACGCCTTCGGGGTCCCGGATCTGTACTATACCGGGGGGCTGATACCACAGGCTTACGTGGACTACTGCAAGGAGACGGGGTCACAGGACATCATGTACACCATCAACGGCGATATGGATCGCATCACCGGCCAGCTGACGGAGCTGGACGCTTACTATCTGGGGCTGACCGCCCGCCCGGCTGAGGCCGACCGGTGGCAGCTGGGCCTCAGTGAATATGAAGGCGAATCACATTCCCGGCAAAATGGATAAATAGAGAAGAAGCGGAAGGCTCTCGCCTTCCGCTTCTTTCGTTATGACTTGTAGTGGTGGGCGTCCTGCAGCACCATATCCTTGACCTTCATGAGCCGGGTGGTGTTGCCCCGCTCATTCTCCTCCAGCTTCATGGTGATGTAGCGGATGTTCCGCTGATTTTCCGGGATCACCACATACTCCAGTGCGTTGACCCGGCGGCGGGTGCGCTCGATGTCCTGCGCCAGCAGCTGAACGGTCTTTTCCGCCTGCGCCAGCTCCAGCAGATCGCTGTACACCCGGTTCAGGGCCTGCAGAGCATCGTCCAGCTCGCCGCTGGTCTGGGCAAAGCCATAGCAGGCCAGATCCGGCTGGGCCTCCTGCTCCGCCCGATGGAACACCGGCACGGCGATGCTCATGATGTTGCGCTGGTCCACCGTCACCTCTGTGGAGAGCCGGGGGGCCATCAGCGCCTGCTCCAGCATCTCCGGGGACATGACGGCGCTGGCTACGGTAAAGGCGGCATTGGCCTGCGCCAGCCCCTCCTCCACCCGCTTACGCAGCTGACGGGTGCGGCGCACCTCCTGCATGAACTGCTTCATGAGGCCGTCCCGCTTGTCCTTGAGGAGCTTGTGGCCCCGGAGGGCCGTTTTCTGCTTGGCCTTCAGCCGGGTCAGCTCCATGCGGGTGGGATTGATGGTCTTTCCCGCCATAGCGATCAGTCCTCCTTGGGCAGATACTTATCCACCATGTCGCCCTTGATGCGCTTAAGCTCCTCACGGGGCAACAGGCGCAGCAGCTCCCAGCCCAGATCCAGCGTCTCGGTGATGGAACGGTCGGTGTCGAAGCCCTGCGAGACGTAGCGCTTTTCAAATTCGTCAGCGAACTTGGCGAACTTCAGATCCGTATCCGTCAGGGCGGACTCGCCCAGAATGGTCATCAGCTCACGGGCCTCCTTGCCGGAGGCGTAGGCGGAGAACAGCTGGTTCATGGTGGGGGCGTGATCCTCACGGGTCTTTCCCTCGCCCACGCCCTTGTCCTTCAGGCGGGATAGACTGGGCAGCACGTCGATGGGGGGCTGAATGTTCTTGCGGTACAGGTCACGGGACAGGATGATCTGTCCCTCGGTGATATAGCCCGTCAGGTCGGGGATGGGGTGGGTCTTGTCGTCCTCCGGCATGGTCAGGATGGGGATCATGGTCACGGAACCGGGGCAGCCCAGCTGGCGGCCTGCCCGCTCATACATGGTGGCAAGGTCCGTATACAGGTAGCCGGGGTAGCCACGGCGGCCGGGAACCTCCTTCCGGGCGGCGGATACCTCCCGCAGCGCCTCGGCGTAGTTGGTGATATCCGTCAGGATCACCAGCACGTGCATTCCCTTTTCAAAGGCCAGATACTCGGCGGCCGTCAGCGCCATACGGGGCGTGGCGATACGCTCCACGGCAGGGTCGTCGGCCAGATTGGTGAACAGCACCGTCCGGTCGATGGCGCCGGTGCGGCGGAACTCGGAGACGAAGTACTCCGACTCCTCAAAGGTGATGCCGATGGCGGCGAACACCACGGCGAAGGGAGTGGAGTCATCCAGCACCTTGGCCTGCCGGGCGATCTGAGCCGCCAGACGGGCGTGGGGCAGACCGGATCCGGAGAAGATGGGCAGCTTCTGACCGCGCACCAGGGTGTTCAGACCGTCGATGGCGGAGATGCCCGTCTGGATGAACTCATTGGGGTAGTCACGGGCGGCGGGATTCATGGGCAGACCGTTGATGTCCAGATACTTCTCCGGCAGCAGGGCGGGGCCACCGTCGATGGGCTGTCCCATGCCGTCAAAGACACGGCCCAGCATATCCTCGGATACTGCCAGCTGCAAGGGATGCCCCAGAAAACGGATCTTGGAGTCCCGCAGGTTGATGCCGGCGGAGTTTTCAAACAGCTGCACCACGGCCCGGTCGCCGTTGACCTCCAGCACCTTGCATCGGCGCAGAGTGCCGTCGGACAGCTGGATCTCCGCCAGCTCGTCATAGGTGACGCCCTCCACCTGATCCACCACCATCAGAGGTCCGTTGACCTCCCGGATGGTGCGATATTCCTTCATCATTGCTCCTCACCCGCCTTTCGCTCCAGCTCACGGATCTGGCTCTGCAGATCCGCTTCGATCTTGTCATAGGCGGAGCGCCAAGTGCTCTCCTCCTCGTATTTGGCCCGGCCGATCTCCTCACGGGCCGGCAGATGGGCCAGATCCCGGACGGTGACGCCACGGGTCAGGGCCTGACGCCCCAGCGTCTCATAGCCTAAAATCAGGGACATGAGCCGCTCCTGCCGGTCGAAGCCGGTGTAGGAGTCCACGTCCATGAAGGCGTTCTGCTGCAAGAAGTCCTCCCGCAGCATCCGGGTGACCTCCAGCGTCAGCTGGTCGTTGGGACTCAGGGAGTCCTTACCCACCAGTTGGACGATCTCGTTGAGCTCGTTCTCCTCCTGCAGCAGGTGCATGGCGTGGTCACGGTTCTGCATGAACGCCTGTCCCAGATGCTCATCGAACCACGGGCGCAGGGAGTCCAGATACAGGGAGTAGGAGTTCAGCCAGTGGATGGCCGGGAAGTGCCGCCGGTAGGCCAGCGACGCATCCAGCGACCAGAACACCTTCACGATACGCATGGTACCCTGAGCCACCGGCTCACTGAGGTCGCCGCCGGGAGGCGACACGGCGCCCACTGCCGTCAGACTGCCGGTGCGCTCCTCACTGCCCAGACACTGTACCACACCGGCCCGCTCATAGAATTGAGCCAGACGGCTCACCAGATAGGCGGGATAGCCCTCCTCACCGGGCATCTCCTCCAGACGGCCGGACATCTCACGCAGGGCCTCGGCCCAGCGGGAGGTGGAGTCTGCGATAACGGCCACGGCGTAGCCCATGTCCCGGAAATATTCAGCGATGGTGATGCCGGTGTATACGGAGGCCTCACGGGCGGCCACGGGCATATCCGAGGTGTTGGCAATAAGCACCGTCCGCTTCATCAGTGTCTCACCGGTGCGGGGATCCGTCAACTCCGGGAACTCCCGCAGTACGTCCGTCATCTCGTTGCCACGCTCACCGCAGCCGATGTAGACCACGATGTCCACGTCCGCCCACTTGGCCAGCTGATGCTGCACCACCGTTTTGCCGGAGCCGAAGGGACCGGGTACGGCGGCGGTGCCGCCCTTGGCCACGGGGAACATGGTGTCGATGACCCGCTGGCCGGTCTGAAGCGGCGCAGAGGGCGGGAATTTCCGCCGATAGGGCCGCCCCACACGGACGGGCCACTTCTGCACCATGGTCAACTCTTTCAGGGAGCCGTCCGCCAGACGCACCTTGGCGATGACGTCCCGGATGGTGTATTCTCCTGCCTCTGCCACCCACTCCACGGTGCCGTCCATGCGGTGGGGGACCATGATCTTGTGGAGCACCGAAGCCGTCTCCGGCACGGTACCCAGCACGTCTCCGGCCACCACGGCGTCGCCGGGCTTGGCCACCGGGGTGAAATCCCACTTTTTATCCTCCGGCAGCGGCGGGGCCTGAATGCCACGGGGGATGTGAGCCCCGGCCATGCTGCGGATCTCCTCCAGCGGGCGCTGGATGCCGTCATAAATGCTCTCGATCAGCCCTGGCCCCAGCTCCACGGACAGGGGAGCGCCGGTGGTGACCACCTCCGCACCCGGCCCCAGACCGGAGGTCTCCTCATAGACCTGAATGGACGCCCGGTCGCCGGTCATATTCAGTATCTCTCCGATCAGCTGCTTGGGACCCACACGCACCACGTCCGCCATGTTGGCGTCCGCCATGCCGTCGGCTACCACCAGCGGCCCGGAGACTTTGATTACTTTGCCCATAGTTACGCTCCCTTCAAGTGATGTCTGCGCCCACGGCACGCTCCACGGCGTTGTGCAGCGCAGTCTCCCCCAGCCCAAGGGAACCACCCTTGCCGGGGATCAATACGATGGCGGGGGTCAGCGCCTCCTTATAGCGGTCGATCTCCTCCTGCAGGGGAGCCGCCAGCGCCTCCGTCAGGAACACCGCCGCACAGCCCTCCTCCGCAGCCTTACGGAGCAGATGGCGGGCCTCGGTGCTGTCCTCCGCGGTGTGGACCTCCAGCCCCAAAGCCCGGAAGCCCAGCACGCTGTCCCGGTCACCGATGACGGCGATCTTAGCCATAAATATCACGCAGCCTTTCCCGGATGGCGTCGGCGGACAGTCCCGCCCGGCGTCCCGTCATGATGGTGCGGACGGCGGTGAGCTCCGCTTCCGCCGCAATGAGATACCCCAGCGCCGTCTCCACGCCGAAGGGGGTGCGGCGGGCCTTGGCCGCCAGACGCAGCACGGCGTTGTCGCACTGCTTTTCCAGCGCCGTCATGCTGCCGTTTCCGGCGCAGATGCCCTCCGCCAGACCGGCGGCTTCCCGCAGAGGCGTGGCGGCATACAGCTCCCGCAGATCGGCAGGGGCGGCCTCCTCCAGCGCTGTCGGAGGAACGCTGCCGCCCTCCAGCAGCACCCTGTGCAGGAAGTCCGGCCCTTTTCTCAGCCGGTGGGCCCGCACGGCGCTGCACAGGTTCACGCCGTCGATGCGGGTGCGGAGATAGTCCGTCAGGGCAGGGCAGTCCACCGCATCCGCCAGCCGGGTCAGCTCCCGGAAGCAGGTGCCGTCCAGCACAAGATCGCACTCCTGACCGTTGCCGGTCTCCGCCAGAGCCTGACGGGCCTGCTGTACGGACTGTGCCGTCTCGGCGGGGAGGAAGTCCCGCAGCTCCCGCTGCCGGTAGTCCGACAGCAGCTGCTCCGGATCCCACCGGCCTCCTGCCATCAGCAGGCGGCGGCAGTCCTCGCCCCGGCTCTTTACCAATACCTTCAGATTGTGATAGTCCGTGGGCAGCCGGAAAACGTCCAGGATCCGTGCATCGGGCATATCCTTGCCCAGACGGGCGAACAGCTCCTCCCGCCGCCGGCCAACGGCCTGATCCAGCGCCGCCTCCGACTCCGGGTCAAAGGCGGGCCAGCCCATCTCCTCCAGCACACGGGCCGCATCCCGGTCCGTCGGAGCCGACAGCAGCTGCTCCCGGCGCTCCGGGGTCAGCAGCCGAGTCTCCCAGCTGTGGATACAGGCGCTGAGATACAGATATTCCGTATCATGATACTTCTTGGTCAAAGGGCAGCCCCCTCTCAGTCAAACAGAATGGCGGCGACCTCGCCGGACATCTCCTGCCGCAGCTGCCGCAGGATCTCCGGGAAGGTGCAGCTGCACTCCACGCTGCCCTGCTTGAGGATCAGCCCTCCGCCGGTGGGACGCTGCTCCGCAGACAGGCGGAAGTGCCGTCCCTGAGCGTTGGCACCCTCCAGCACCTGCGGTCCCAGCGGTGCGTCCTCCGGGGAGAGGATGATCTCCTCGGTGCCGGCTCCGTTTTTCACCGCCAGCTGCACCAGCAGATGCACATATTTCTCACGGGGCAGCTGCGTCAGCTGCTGCCGGGCCTGTCGGAAGGTATCGTCAATGAGCTGCTGCTTGCAGGCGAGGAGCTGCTCCCGGCGGGTGCGGTCGGCGCCGCTCTGGGCTCTCCGCTGATCCTGCTGGGCGTCACGGGCGGCCTTTTCCTGATCCGCCTGGCGCAGCTGCCGGGCCTGGTCCTCGTACTTCTCCGTGATCTCCTGTGCCTGGCGGCGTCCTGCTGCCGTCAGGGCTTCTATCTGCCCCTGTGCATCCGTCTGGATGCGCTGGGTGATCCGTTCCAGTCCCTTCATGGCCTGCTCCGTTTTACAGAATGTTGGTAGCCAGCATGATGGTAGCCACCAGGGACAAAATGGCGTAGAACTCCACGATACCGCAGAAGATCAGGCCCTTGGTGGCGGCCTCCGGGTGCTTGGCCACGATACCCACGGAGGCGGCGGCCACACGGCCCTGGAACTTGGCGGAGAGCCAGCCGCCGATGGCGGTGGGGATGCAGGCGGCGAAGAAGGACATACCCTGAGTCAGCGTCAGATCTACGGGAGTGCCGCTCATGAGACCTACCTGCAGCAGGACGATGAACAGGGCCACGAAGCCATACAGACCCTGCGTACCGGGCAGCACCTGCAAGATCAGGCACTTGGTGCTCTTGTCGGGATCCTCGCTGACCAGACCGGCGGCGGCCTCACCCACGAGACCGGTACCCTTGGCGGAGCCCACGCAGCACAGACCCACCGTCAGCGCCGCACCCAGAATGGCGAAACCCATGCCGCCGATGGCGTTCAGAAAATCATACATATCAATTATCCTCCTTCATAACTTCAACATATTGTGTTTCTACGGACAGCGGCCTGTAGCTCTTGCCGCCCTCCTTGTAAAACCGACCGAAAAATTCCAGAAACTGCAGACGCATATCGTGGACGTAGCAGCCCAGCAGGTTCAGCGCCAGATTCAGGGCGTTGCCGATGAGGGCGATGACCACGAAGCCCACCACGTTCCCGGTGGTGGCGCCCAGCATATTGAACACCTGCGCCAGCACGGCGCCCGACAGCATCAGCGCCATCAGACGCACATAGGAGAGAATATCGCTGAAAAAGCCTGTGACGCCGTTATATACGGCGCTCACCAGCCCCGTGACCTTGCCGAAGCCCTTCTTGCCCCGACCGGAGCCGTATACCAGCATCAGCACGCCGATGACCAGCACCACCGGCACACCGGCCACGCTGCCCACCTTCAGGAGCGCCATGGCCCCGCCGGCCAGAATGACCCACCATGTGATCTCGTCCCACAGGGCGTCGGCAAAGTGGCCGTCCCTGGTTTTCTTCACCACGCTGATGGTCATGCCGGTGAGGATCTGGATGCCGCCCAGCACCATGGAGCCGACCATGATGGCCATGGTGTCGTTCAGCGGCGAGAAGAGGCTGGGCAGCTCAAAGGTGCTGGCCGGGTCAATGACCTTGCACAGCTGGGGGATGAAGTCCCCGAAGAAGCCGCCGGTGAGAGCGCCGAAAATAAAGGTCACGATGCCGCACCACAGGATCAGCTCGATAAAGCCCCGTTTGCTCTCCGGCGGTCGTGCCTTTTTCAGGTACAGCAGCGGCAGAAAGATCATCAGAAGGCCGTAGCCCATGTCCGCCATCATCATGCCGAAGAACAGGATGAAAAACGGGGCCATGACCGGGTTGGGGTCCACGCCGTCGTAGGCGGGCATGGAATACTGCTCCGTGATGCAGGTCATGGACCGGGTGAGCCAGTTGCTCTTCAGCGTCACCGGCACCTCCGGATACTCCTCCTCGGTGGGGACCCGCAGATCCCACGCACAGGAGTAGCCCTCCAGCAGCTGCTCCAGCCGGGCGGCATCCGCCTCCGGCACCCAGCCCTCCAAATAGAAGATATGTCCGTCGGTGAGGAGCCGCTGGCGGTTATCCTCCCGCTGGATCTGCAGATTCAGACGGTCCAGACCCAGCTTCAGCTCCGGCTGACGGCCTCCCAGGGCGTCCAGCGCCGCGTCCTCCGCCCGGCGATCCTGCCGGGTTTGCTCCTCCTCATCGTCCAGCCGCTGCAGGTTCTCCTGCACCGTACCGGTGAGGGTACCGAAGGAGGCTGCCGCAAAGCCGAAGGGCCGCAGCACCTCCAGCACTGCGCTCTCCGCCGCCTGATGTACCAGCAGCAGAAGATACTGCTGCTGCGGCGACAGGGATACCTGTACCAGCTCCGCCGGCTGTTCCTCCAGAGCGTTTTTTGCCTGCTGGAGATCCGACCGCAGGGGCATGGTGCCGGGGATCACCGACAGCTGGCCGCTGCGGTGCAGCTCCAACGGCACGTCCAGCTGCGCCCACGGATCCAGCGACAGCCGCTGGGCCTGAATACGCTGAAGCTGGGAGGTCAGCTGCTCCTTGCGGGCCGTATGGCCCAGGATCTCCGCTGCCAGCGCCTGCTGCTGCCGCAGTGCCGCCTCATCCAGAAACTGACTCTGGCTGATGCGGGGGCGGGGGGCAAACAGTCCGGTCTTTTTCAGACCCCGGCTGCCCAGCGCCGACAGCGCCGCCTCCATCTGGCGGGAGGCCTCCCGCCAGCGAACCAGCTCCGCCGGTTCCGGATGCAGCAGCACCGCCCAGTCCGGATCCGCCGCCAGATCCTCCGTCTGCCGGATCTCCAGCCGACCGAACTGCAGCAGCGCATCCATCAGGGACTGCCGCTCCTCCTCCATCGCCAGCAGGTGCAGCCGCTGCATTTTCACAATGGCCACTACTCCTGCACCACCCTTCTCAGAATGGTGTCTACCGCCTGAGGCATCTTGGCCCCGGCCCGCTGCCGCAGGGCGTCACAGTCTGCCTGAACCTCCCGCAGCGCCTGCTGCCGGGCTGCTTCGGCGTCCTCCGCCGCCTGCCGGCGGCGCTGGGTCTCCAGCTGCTGCAAGTCCCGGCGTGTCTGCTCCACCAGCGCACGTCCGGAGCGTTCCGCCTCCTCCTGCATCTGCTGAGCCTGCTGGGCCGCCTGACGGACGGAGGCTTCCGTCTCCTGCTCCACCTGCGATACCTGCTTCACCAGCTCCAGATACATGGTCGTCACCGCCTTTCCTTGTGAATGGATCTATAAGCATATGCCGTCCGGCCCTTGTAACGGCCCGTTCGGCAGAGGCTGACTTGAAATTGTCCGTTATCTTAGCACATCTTAATATGAAAATCAACACATTGTCTGCTAATTTGCAAAAATAATTTATTTGTATAAAAATGGGACTTTTTCTGAATGATAAGAAAAAGTCCCATTGTGAAAAACTATTGTACCACAGCGCCAAAGGCAGACACGCCCAGCACGCTGAGGATGCCCATGATGCACCCGGCCAGCAGCACACCGCCCATGCAGGCCAGCACGCTCTTCTTAAAGCCCATATCCAGCAGAGAGGCCGCCAGAGTTCCCGTCCACGCACCGGTGCCGGGCAGGGGGATCCCCACGAACAGCAAAAGAGCCCAGAACAAGCCCCGGCCGGCCTTCGCCTGAAGCTTTTGGCCGCCCCGCTCACCCTTTTCCAGACAGAAGGTGAAGAACCTTCCGATGACAGGCTTATCCTTGCCCCAAAGAAGGATCTTCCGGGCGAAGAGATAGATAAACGGCACCGGCAGCATATTCCCCACGATGGCAATGAGATACGTCAGCCACAGCGGCATCCCGTAGGCCACGCCGTAGGGGATGGCGCCCCGCAGCTCGATGAGGGGGACCATGGATACCAGAAAAACGATGAGTCCGTGTTTCATATGCTTCCTCACAAGATTGCCGGACCCATAGACCGGCAGCGTAATTTTATGATAGAGTATTATACCATAGTCTGCCCCGTATGACAAGGCTGCATTCCGTTTGCCGGGAAACTTCTGTGGGAGGGGTATAGAACCGCTGCAAATCTTTATGCTTTTTTCCACAAATTATTCCATAGTTTCTGTCGACAGCCGGAGTTTTTTACGTTATACTATATCCTGTTGAATCAAATATACTGGGAGGGAATGCGTTTTGAGCGTTTCTGATTTCATTTCCCTGCTGGGCGGCGTGGCCCTGTTCCTGTTCGGTATGTCCATCATGGGCGATGCCCTGAAGAAGGTAGCAGGCAATCAGCTGGAGCTGGTGTTGTATAACCTCACCAGCACGCCCATCAAGGGGGTCCTGCTGGGGACCGGCGTCACGGCGGTGATCCAGTCCTCCTCCGCCACCTCGGTGATGGTGGTGGGCTTCGTCAACTCCGGCATGATGAAGGTCAATCAGGCCATCGGCATCGTGCTGGGCGCCATCTTGGGCACCAGCGTTACCGGCTGGGTGCTGTGTCTCAGCAACCTGTCCGGCGGCGGCTGGGTGGCCCTGCTGAGCACTTCCACTCTGACGGCCCTGATGGCCACCATCGGCACCCTGTTGCGGATGATCAGCAGGAAGCAGACCACCCGCCATGTGGGGGAGATTCTGCTGGGCTTTGCCGTGCTGATGTACGGAATGACCGCCATGAGCGGCGCCGTGGAGCCCCTGCGGGAGAGCGAGGTGTTCATCAATGCCATGACCTCCTTCGCTAACCCCCTGCTGGGAATTCTGGTGGGCATCGTGTTCACCAGCGTCATCCAGAGTGCCTCCGCCGCCGTGGGTATCCTGCAGGCGCTGGCCGCCACCGGAGCCGTCACCTTTGAAATTGCCCTTCCTATTATCATGGGGATTGCCATCGGCGCTGCGGTGCCGGTGCTGCTGTCGGCGCTTGGTGCCAACGTCAGCGGCAAGCGCACGGCCTTCGTCTATCTGCTCATCGACGTGCTGGGCGTGGTGATCTGGGGCTGCATCTTTTATGCCGTCAATGCCGTGGTGCATTTTGACTTCATGGATACCACCATGACCACCGTGTCCATCGCTCTGGCGAACACCCTGTTCCGTCTGGCCACGGTGGTGGCCCTGATGCCCCTCATCGGACTGCTGGAGAAGCTGGTATGTATGCTGGTGCCGGACGACTCCGAGAGCAGCCGGGAGCGCCAGAAGATGGACCGTCTGGAGGAGCGCTTCCTGCAGCACCCGGCGCTGGCCATCGAGCAGAGCCGTCAGGTCACTGACGCCATGGCTCAGTGCGCCATGGAGAATCTGCTGGCCGCCATGGCGCTGGTGCATCAGTACAGCGACAAGGGCGTCCGGGCCGTGGCGGAGACAGAGTCCACCGTGGACCGCTATGAGGACCGGCTGGGTACCTACCTCATGAAGATCACCGGTAAGGAACTCACCGCCCGTCAGAGTGAGGAGGTATCCAAGTACCTGCATACCATCTCCGACTTCGAGCGCATCTCCGACCACGCCCTGAACATCTCCGAGGTGGCGCAGGAGATCCACAGCAAGGGCATGGCCTTCTCGGAGGAGGCCAGCCGGGAGCTGAAGGTCATGGAGGATGCCGTCTCCGAGATCCTCTACCTCTCCATCCACGCCTTTGTGGAGGGGGATCTGGCCGCCGCCAGCCGGGTAGAGCCGCTGGAGGAGATCATCGACGGCCTGTGCGACGAGCTGAAGCTGCACCATGTGGACCGCCTGCAAAAGGGCGTATGCACCCTGAGTCAGGGCTTCGTGTTCAACGATCTGCTCACCAACTATGAGCGGGTGGCGGACCACTGCTCCAATATTGCCGTGGCCATGATCGAGCTGGAGTCCGACGCCTTCGATACCCACGAGTATTTGAAGAGCGTCAAGGACATGAAATCCGACTCCTTCGCCCGCTATTACGAGGAATACAGCAAAAAATTTGCTTTGTAAGACATGAAAAAAGCACCGACAGAGGACAAGGAAACACCCCTGTAAGGGGGCGGGGAGACAGCTGCCGGTATGCCTGTCGGCAGCCGTCTCCGCATTGGCCATCAAAGACAACCCCCGGCTCTGCCGGGGGGAAAATAGCCTGTGGCGAGGGGCAAAGTAGACAAGAAAAAGTCTCCGAGTTAGAGTAAGGAAGAGGTTTGCCGACCAAAACTTACAAAAACAAGGAGACTAATTCATGAAAGAAGTAGATGCAAGTAGTTTAGAACATACCAGTTGGCGTTGTCAATACCATGTGGTGTTTGCGCCGAAATATAGACGGATGGAGATATATGGAAAGATAAAAGAGGACATAGGGATCATACTGCGGAAGTTGTGCCAGCAAAAGAGCGTAGAAATCATAGAAGCACAAGCATGCCCAGACCACATCCACATGTTGATAAGCATCCTGCCGAAGTACAGCATATCCCAGATTATGGGATACCTGATTCGAGAAAGTGCCCCAATTAACGGGCACGACAGTGGCCGGGAATCGGTTGGCACGACGGTGGGCGGCCGCCGCCCCTTGTGAGATTCTATCGGTAAATGGTGTGTAGGGCGGGGTGCCCTCACCCCGCTGCCCGGCCCCCCCACTCCCGGCGGGGCGCACGGGCCCTGCCCTACAAAATGTTGCGTTATCGCACTGGACGGACAGAGCCGTCCGCCCCTACAATATCCATGTCCCCATTCCGTCTTGCAATCCCGCCTAAAATGCGGCGTAATAGTCCATGGAAAGGATGTACGCATTATGCTGCTTAAAAAATATACTGTCGGGTGTTTCAGGCCTGCTTCGGCCTGGAGGCCCGGGTACTGCCCTGGCGCAGACCGGAATGCATCACCGGAGCCGGGAGCCTGCAAAGGCTGCCGGAGCTGCTGGCGGACGCCGGGTGCAAAGAGCCCATGATCGTGGCAAGCTGCCGCCAATGCGCCGCACCGGAATTTATTACCATGGCGGAGAGGCTCCCGGCCCGGAGCAGCTTCCACGGCGTCACGGCGGAGACCGGCCTGGACGCCCTGACCCATGCGGTGGAGGCCTACATCGGCCGCTTTTATAACACCCGGGAGACCCGAAGCCTTACCCGGCAGGTGGTAGAAGCCATTTACCGCATGAACCGGGCGCTGGGCATCCCCGAACGCTTTCCCTGTATTCGGCCGGAGGACCTGCCTCAAATGGCCGTCTAGGCCGAAGCGGAGGCCGACCCCGTATACCCGGTGCCGGTGACTTTCGGCAAGGAGGACTTTATCCGCATAGTCCGCCGGGTGATGCCGTGAACCTTGGCAATTAAAAACGAAAAAAGGGAGGCGGCTTACGAGACGGTTCCGTTTCATAAGCGGCCTCCCTTTTTAATTCCGGGCGTGAAGAGCATCCTTTAATTTTTACGGTTTCGGTGCGCTTTATTCGGCGGTGGTTGGCACCGTATAAATATTGATGTGATTTCCCGCCGGATCCGCCATGCGGAACATATGCCAGCCGTAGGGGCGGAAGAAAGGCTCCTGGGTGACGGCACCGGCTGCCTGCGCCCGGGGATAGATATCCTCCAGAGTCGGCACCTGCAGCTGGAAATGTACGGCACCGGAAGTGGGGAACGGATTTTCCTGGGTCAGCAGCACCAGCTTTGTGCCGGCGAGATCGTACTTAACGCCCCGGTCCTCCGGCCCCTCGTCCCAGCCATAGAACGGTTGTGTCGCAAATACCTGCTCGTAAAAGGTACGGCAAGGCGCATACTGCTCCGACGGCACATAGAGAAGCAGCTGAAAGTCCAGATATGACATGTTCCTTTCCTCCTATTGTGGATTACGGCGATAGGGTGCAAAGGCCTCGCAGGTATCCCGCAGCACACGGGTGCAGACCTGCTCGCCCTCTTGCAGCAGCTTCGCCTCGTCGACGCCGGTCAAATGATCGTCCCGATAAACAACACGGCCATTGATCATGGTCAGCCAGACGGGGCCGGTGACACCCAGCTTGGCAAGCATGGATGCGGGGTCATGGAGAGCACCGGCGTACTCCAGGCGCCGGGCATCGACCATGAAGAGGTCCGCCGCCTTCCCGGCGGCAAGCTGCCCCAGCTCCGGACGTCCGATCATCTCGGCGCCCCCCACAGTGGCCAGCTTCAGCATCTCATAGGGGGAGGGACAACCGCCCCGCTTTTTGCTGAGAAAGGTCTGCATCAGGTATGCCAAGCGCAGGGTATCCAGCATGTTGGAGCCGTCGTTGGTGGCACAGCCATCCACGCCGAGGCTTATGGGTATGCCGGCCTTGCACATACCGGGGATGTCCAGAATCTCGCTGCCGCCCAGCATGGTGGGGGCGGGGCAGTGGGAAATGCCCATGTGGTTTTCCGCCAGCAGAGCATATTCCTCCGGCAGCGTTTCGCGGCCATGGGCCAGCCAAATGTCACTGCCGACAAAGCCGATGCGGCGGCACCATTCCAGGGAGCGGACGCCGAAGCGGCGCACCATGCTGCTGTTTTCCCCCTCGCACAAATGAGTGTGCATATGGACACCGGCGCTGCGGGCCAGGCGTATGGTCTCCAGGAAGGTATCCTCGGTGCAGTTGATGGGCTGGCAGGGGGCCAACACGATTTGCCGCATGGAGAAAGGCTCCGGGTCGTGATAGAGCGCCAGCAGACGCTGGCAGTCGTCCAGGTACTCCGCTGTTGTCTCGCACATCTCATCGGGAATGGTGCTGCCCTTCCAGCGGGGCAGGGTGTTGGTGCCCCGGGCGGCCACAAAGCGAAAGCCCATCAGACGGGCGGCCTCCATCTGCCGGTCCACCCCCTGCTTGCCGGCGGCCGGTGTATAGCAGTACTGGTGATCTACCGAGCAGGTGCAGCCGTGCTTAATAAGGTCTGCCATACAGGCGGCGCTGGCATAGAAAATCACATCCCCGTCGATACGGACGAAAACCTTATAGATGTCATCCAGCCACTGCATCAGCGTCAGCCCCGGGCGGTCAATCGTCATGAGGTTGCGAATAAATGCCTGAAAAAAATGATGGTGTGTATTAACAAGGCCGGGGTAAACATACTTGCCTGCGGCGTCAATGATCTGGGCGTCACCGGCGGCAAGGTTGCTCCCCACCGCTTCAATGCGGTTGCCGCAGATGAGAATGTCGCTGTTATAGAGCACCCGATCCGCCGGATCACAGGTCACCACAGCATCCGCATTTCGAATCAGTATCCTTTCCCTCATGACGGATCCTCTTGCGGCAGCGTGTCCCGATTTTTCATATTGCGGCGATAGGCCAGCACCTCCACCACATTCTTTTCCTCATCGCAGATCTGGAAAATCCGGTCGCCGTACCAGGTATCGGTAAGCCCCAGCAGCACCTCCACATCGTCACGGCTCTCCAGCCACGCAAAGCAGGCGTTGACATCCTCGGCCTCAATGGTGGTCAGCGCAGGGCCCTGGGGCGTGTTCTCCGTCTTTTGCCGAATATCCGTAAAGCCGCCGGCAGAGCGGAGGCGGCAGCCCCGATCCTCGGGACCCCGATCCCAGGAGGCGACCACGGGCATCTGCATGGAATCCCGGTAAAAGGCGGTGATCTTCTCCAGATCCTCCGCGAAAAGAATGGCGGTATACTCATCGGTAAAGTAGCAGCCGCCGTCATCGGCCCCCATGGGCCGATACTGCTCGGAGCGCTGGTAGACCTCCACCCAGTTGCCCACGGGGTCCTTGATGCAGAAGCTGTATTCGCCCCACGGATGAGACTGCAGGGGGCGGATAACGGTGACCCGAGGCTCCTTTTTCAGGTTGGCGTAGCACAGCTCAATGTCCTTTGCCTCTAACCGCATTCCCGCAGGGCCCTGGGGCAGAGTGGGATGGCGGCAGATCAATTCCAGACGGTTGTCTCCGATCTTGAACTTGCAGCCACGATCCACCGGGCTGGTGTACCAGCCATACATCTGGGGCAGACGCAGCAGATCCCGATAAAAGGACTGCAGGGTGTCAAACTCCCAGGAATAATAAACGATTCTGTATTCTTTGCGCCACATATTTTCCCCTTTCTATCATCAGTGCATCAAAATTTCCTCTCGCACATTGCGCAGGTAGGCGTAGATCTCCACCACATTGCCGCTGGGGTCGTACATTTGGAACAGCCGCCGTGCATCAAAGTCCGTGTCACGCAGCACCCCGGCCTCCTTATAGTCCGGGCTTTGGCTGAACCGGTCATACAGCTTGTTGACGCTGCTGGCCTCCAGACCGATCATAGACGGGCCCAGGGTGCAGCCTGCCGGACGCCTGCGCAGCAGCAGCTGTGCATCGCCGGCCCGGAGCAGCAGCGCATCTGTCTGCCGCTCCAGCAGCGGAAGCCCTAGCCGGTCGCAGTAGAAGCTCTGCGCCGCCGCCAAATCATCCTCATAAAGCACGCCGGTAAAGGTGCCGGTAAACATATCCGTTTTATCCACATCGCCGCCGCTGCAGGGGCTGTCGTCCTGCAGCAGATGCACCAGATTGCCTTCGGTGTCCCGGAGGGTTACCTGCCGGGCATCCTGAGAGAGGATCTCGATGTGGGGCATTTCCTCCAAAATCCGCTCCATGCACAGAGGCAGATCGGAGCACTGGGCCAAAAACTCACTGTGTCCCTGCCGGGGGGTGAAGGGGATCTGGGTGATCTCCAGCCGTCCGCTGCCCATGTAGAAGCGGTAGCCCTTCTGATCGGGGACGATGGACCAGTTATAGTTGGGCTGCAGGCCCAGTACCTCACGGTAGAAAAAGACACCGCTGTCATAATCCTTCAGGTGCAGAATATATCTGCATTCGTGAAATGTAATATTCATGCCTTCGATCCTTTCGACTGTGATTCCCCGGCGCTTTTCCGGCGCAGGCAGGGGGCGGAGAGCGGATGGGGGTAGGGGGTGCCATTGGCCGCCGGTGCCCGCATCCGCATACCGGTGAGCTTGATGCCGATCAGCGCAGCCAGATAGGGCAGCATCTGGGTCAGCTGCGTGGCGATGCCGAAGCTCTGCAGGCGCATCCGCAGCGCCTGCATCACGCCAAACAGCAGCGTGGCAAGATAGCCGCCGACGGGAGACCACTGGCCGAACTGGTTGGCGGCAAAGGCCATAAAGCCGGACCCAGCGGACATATCATTGACAAACACATTGGCGGAGCTGAGGCACATGACAGCGCCTCCCATGCCGGCAAAAACGCCTCCCAGAAGCACCGCACGCATTCGCAGGCGGTAGACATTGATGCCCAGCGTGGCCACGGCGGCGGGGTTTTCGCCCACGGCACGGATCCGCAGGCCCCATGCGGTTCGATGCAGCAGATACTGCATGACCGCCACCGCCAGCAGACCCAGATAGATGCAGGCCGGGTAGCCGCTGAGCATGGTGCCCGCTATGGGGATGCGGGAGAGCAGGGGAATATTCACGGCCTGAAAGCCCTCCACCCACGGAGAGATGCCGGTGGTGTCCCACAGGGCACGCATCATCATATAGGCAAAGCCCGGGCCGAAGAGGTTGAGGCCGATGCCGATCACGATCTGCTGGCCGTTGCAGTAAATGGCCAGCACCCCCAGGATCAGCGCCAGAAATGCACCGGCGGCGCAGCCGCACAGCAGCCCTACCCAGGGGCTGCCCGTATAGTAAGAGCCAACGGCGGCGAGAAACCCGCTGAAGAGCATGGAACCCTCAATGCCGATGTTGATGACGCCCGCCCGCTCGCTGATGGTGCAGGCCAGAGTGCCCAGTGCAATGGGTGCGGTCAGCCGGATGGCAGAGGCAAAAAAGTTGGCAAATGAGATCCAAAAATCCATTATTCAGCAGCTCCTTCCTGTTTCCGGCCCCGGCCGACACAGCTCTTGAGCCGCTGCCACAGGTGGCCCAGCACATTCCACACATCCGGAGAGGCCACCAGCATGACAATAAAGCCCTGGAGCACGGAGATCATCTCCGTTGTCACCTGGCTGGTCAGGCTCATGCTGATGGAGGCGGAGCGCAGCATTCCGAACAGGAAGGCGCTCAGCAGCACGCCCACAGGAGAATTCATGGCAAGGGTGGCCACGGTAATGCCGTCCCAGCCGTACCCGGGGGAGAAACCCATGACGAAGCGCTTATATACCGCCAGGCACTGGATGGACCCGCCCAGGGCAAACAGGCCGCCGCTGATGCACATGGCGGCAATCGTCCGGCCATAGATCGGCAGTCCGGCCTGCTGCATGGCACGGGGGTTGCTGCCCATGGCCCGCAGGGAAAAGCCAAAGGGGGTTTTATACAGCATCCAGGTTACAACGGCTACGCAGAATAGCGCCACAAGGATGCCGTAGTTAAACTGCGTGCTGGGGAAAATGCGCGGCAAAATGCTGCCCTCGTTCACAACCACGGTCTCCGTGTTGCTGGCGCCGGGACGCTGAAAATAGCTCTTGACAATATACTCCGTCAGCAGTGCGGCGATGGAGTTCATCATAATGGTGGCCACGGACAGTGAGGTCAGGTTTCGCCCGGCAAACAGGGTGGGCAGGAGTGCCCACAGAGCACCGGCCGCAAAGCCCGCCAGCAGCGCCAGCAGCCAGCCCCACGGCGCCGGCAGCGGCACCGTCAGGCCCACAATAACGGAGGCCAGTCCGCCCACCAGCACCTGTCCCTCACCGCCGATGTTGAAAACACCGCTCTGGAAGGCCACCGCCGCACCGAGGCCGGTCATGATCAGCGGCAGCATATATGCCAGCACATTCAGAAAGCTCTTGGTGCTGCCGAAAGAGCCGGTCAGTATGTTCCAGTATACGACCAGAGGATCCCGTCCGGTAAGCCGTATGGTCAGACCGAACAGCACCAGCGCCAGAACCAACGAAAACAGCGACAATCGAATCCTTGTTTTTTTCACAGTGTCCCTCCTTGCGCAGATGATATGTCTCTGCCGATAAGGTGCGGGGCTGAAGGCCAGGCAGGCCTTCAGCCCCGTGTTGTGCGCTTGGCGATTTATGCCGCCTTCCACACCTTTGCTTCTTCAATGGTGCTGGGGACTACGATGGTGCCGTCCTTGATGGCAGCCACCGCTGCATTGTACTTCTCCATCACATCAGCGGGGATCTGATAGGCAGAGCCGTCAAAATCCAGGTACAGGCTGTCCTCTGCCAGACCCTTTTCAATGGCACCGGCGGTGAACTTACCGTCCATGACATCCTGAATCGCTTCCTGAGCGCAAGCGGGGAAGTCCCGGATGGCGCTGGCAATGTTGGTCTGGGGAGCGTCCGCATTCAGGTTGCCGTCAAAGAAGACGGTCAGGAAGTTCTTCTCCTTGCCGGCATTGAGGATACCCAGGCCGCCGGCACTGGCGGTGTGGTATATCAGGCTGGCGCCCTGCTCATGCATGGATGTGGCCAGCTCATAGCAGCCGTTGACCTCTGCCCAGCCGTTGGCGTAGTCCACCAGCACCTGGCAGTCAGGGTTGGCATAGTGGGCTCCGGCGATCATACCGGCAGCACCCAGATTGCACAGGGGGATGTCGTGGGCGCCAATAAAGCCCAGAGTATTGGTGTCGGACAGGCTGGCACCCAGGAAGCCGGCCAAAAAGCCCAGTTCCTGATCACGCCATGTGTAGCTGCGGATGTTGTCACCCTCCACCACAGCGTCCAGAATCACAAACTTCTGCTGCGGATAGTTGGGGGCCACATTTTCCAGGCTGGAGCTCTGGCTGCCGCCCAGGCAGATGATGAGGTCGCAGTCTCCGCTGTCGGCATAGCCGGATATCAGGCCCTCGTACTCGGCGTCATCCTTGGGCTCGGAATATACCCACTGGATGCCCATGGTGCTCTCCGCCTTCTTCATGCCGTCATACAGCGCATCGTTAAAGGACTTATCTCCCAGACCGCTGGAGGCGAACACAACGGCGACCTTGGTGCCTTTCTCGGAATCGTCACCTGCCGAATCCTTGTCGGACTTCCCGCAGGCCACCAGGGACAGCATCGAGCAGACCACCAGCAACATGGCCAGCCACTTTTTCACATTTGTAAACTTCATCTTAGTTCCTCCTTGGTTAGTTCTAAGCTGCCGTTTAATCGGCAGCAGGATCAATAAAGGATCGATCAGTGGGCTTCGCCCAGCATCATGCGTCCTAAGGCCTCACGGGTGGCATTGTCTGCATCCACAAATCCCATGATCTGCCCGCGGAACAGCACCATGATCCGGTCTGAGACCTTGATCAGCTCATCCAAATCGCTGGAAATGAGCAGCACGGCGCAGCCCTGTTCCGCCGCTGCCAAAATGCGGCCTTGGATGTAATCCGCCGAGGCGATGTCAACGCCCCGGGTAGGCTGCGCGGCAATGAGCATCCGGCAGCCCCGGTCAAGCTCCCGGGCGACGACGATTTTTTGTTGATTGCCGCCGGAGAGGGTGCCGACCACAACCGACTCATTGGTGGCCGCAATGCTGTAATCGGCGATCTTAGCCTGCGCATCACGGCGGGCGGCCGCCCAGTCCTCCAGCAGCGGGCTTTTGGCATAGGGCTTTTCGTCGTAGGCATTCAGCAGCATATTTTCAAAGAGCCGCATACTGAGGATGAGGCCCATGCCTTGCCGGTCATCGGGAATGCTGCCCACGCCTGCATCGCGAATCTGCTTGGTCGTGCGGCCGGTGATCTCCCGCCCGTCCAGCAGAATGCTGCCGGAGGAGGAGCGGCGCAGGCCCAGAAGGGCCTGCGCCAGAGGCGTCTGTCCGTTGCCCTCGATGCCCGCTACGCCCAGCACCTCGCCGGAGCGAATGGAAAAGGTGACATTTTGCACAGCGGCGCCGCCACGGCTCTGCACGCTGAGGCCCTTTACCTGCAGCACCTCTTCCTCCCCAATGGGGTGGGGCCGACGGCGCCCAGTAGGAACCGTTTTGCCCACCATCATCTGCGTCAGCTTTTCCATGCCGGTTTCCTGAGGGGTGGTGGTGCCGATGATCCGGCCCTGCCGGATCACGGTCATGCGGTCTGCAATTTGATAGACCTCCCGCAGCTTATGCGTAATGAAAATTGTGGACTTGCCCAGCTCCCGCAGGCGGCGCAGCACATCAAACAGCGCATCGGACTCCTGAGGCGTCAGCAGGGCGGTGGGCTCGTCGAAAATCAAAATGTCCGCCTTGCGATACAGCAGCTTGACGATCTCCACTCGCTGGCGCTGCCCAATGGTCAGTTTGTCCACCAGCGCATCAGGGTCTATATCTAAGCCATAGGAAGCGGCCAGCTCCCGGATACTGCGTGACGCTTCCTGCTTTTTCAGCCGTCCGCTTCTGGTCCTGGCCTCCTGCCCCAGGGTAATGTTTTCCGCCACCGTCAGGTGCGGAATCAGCATCAGTTCCTGGTGTACCATACCGATGCCGTGGGCAATGGCGTCAGCAGGGCTTTTCAGCACCACTGGCTCGCCGGAAAGGAACATCTGACCCTCATCGGGCTGCTCGATGCCGTAGAGCATTTTCATCAGTGTGCTCTTTCCTGCACCGTTTTCCCCCAGAAAGGCGTGTACCTCGCCGCAGCGCAAGGTGAAATTGATGTGATCGCTGGCCTGTACGACACCGTTATAGCACTTGCACAGGTCAACACACTGCAAAACAACGGGGGCCTCGGTGGCGGTTTGCGTGTGTTCGGCTATCATAGGCTCCTCCTTTCAGGGTCGCTCCCTCCATTGGTTGATACGGACAAGCAGTCCGGTTCTTTTCCATGGGTGGTATTTTGCGTGAACTCATTATACGCCAGCACCCGTAGAATTTGAAGAACAAATAAGCGATGCAAAGCCATCGGTAAGACCGATGGCTTTCAGGTAAAAACAGGGTTTTGGGGAAGTTGATTTATAATGTTGGAGGTTGCTTTTTAACAAAAATGCTGCTAAAATCAGGAAGATGTCCCACAATTACCATTCCAGCGGTGTCGGTTGGGGCAAACAGTGGCGAGAGGTCTCCATCTGCGACAGCAGCGTAAGTATGAGGTGAAAACGATGACATTAAAGCAAATACTATATGTCCGGGCCGTCAGTAAGGCAGGCTCTATCGGCAAGGCAGCAGAGTCGCTGTTCATCTCCCAATCCAGTCTATCCGAGTCGATCCGAAACTTGGAGCGGGAATATGGTATGGTTCTTTTTGAGCGAACCAGTAAGGGCATATCGCTGACGCGCCAGGGAGAGGCATTCCTGAAGGACACACAGCTGCTGACAAATATCTACCAGGATTTGGATGACAAGTATAAAAACCACAAGGGGGAGTGCGAGTATTTTTGCGTATCTTCCCTGCACCATGTCTCCGGTATCGATGCCTTTGAGCACATTGTATGCCAGCCTAAGAATCAAAAATATCATCTGGGCTATTTTGAGGGAAACATGGATCAGGTGCTGCAGGATGTGGAAACGAATCGCTCCGACATCGGCGTGCTGTTTTTCACCAGCGACAGCCGCAGCGCCATTATCAAGGCATGCAATCGGCGGAATATATTTTTTCAGCATCTGAAATATGATCTGCTGCATATTTACATCCAGAACACGCATCCCTTAGCCGAGTGTAAAAGCGTTACACTGGCGGACATCCAGCAGTACCCGTTTATTTCTTATGAGGAGTGTCATCCCTCCTCGGCCCGATTCACGACGACCAGGCGCCAGTGGAACCCCCAGCAGCAGGTCATCTCGGTATCCGACCGGGCGATGGCGTATTCACTGCTGGCACTGGGCGATGCCTATGTGACCGGCTCTGGCTATCTGACACAAGAGGATCGCCGCCGCGCCTTGGTCAGTGTGCCCATCACGGATTTGGGGCAAATCGAGATTGGGTATATCTGTAACCCCTCTCGAGTACTGTCAGAATTGGCGCTGGAATATATTGAGTGGCTGAAGATAATTACCGTGTAACAGGCGTTATTCGCCCTATAGGCAAGCCGTATTTACCGCAAGGGCAAGAGCATACGGCCACTTTGCTTCAAGCCCTCACCCATAGAGCAAAAATAGGCAAAGAAAAAGATTCTGTTTTCGATAGAAAACAGAATCTTTTGGAGCTGCTGGGCGGATTCGAACCGCCGACCTCATCCTTACCAAGTGATAAAATGCCCTCCAGCCGTTGCGGCATAAGGGTTTGCGGGCGTTTTTGCCCCAAAAAGGAAGAGGTCGGAAACTCTTTGCTCCATGTGTTCCACCCGTTCGTTTCCCCGTGTGGGTCACGGTGTGGGTCAGCACCGCAATCAGCAGCGGTGTGGGTCAACTCTTGGCGGGGCGAAAATCGTTCCATTTTGCGCTGCTGTAGACAATAAAAGGGTACCTTGCTAAAAGTATAGAGCCACCGGGCGGAGAAAAGCTCTCCCGCCAGACGGCTCTTTATTTTCGCAGTCGTTTCCCGTATGGGTCAAAATGTGGGTCAAGCGGAAACCTCTGCGTCAAAAAAACGCGGACAGGTTTCGCCGTCATAGTTTGCTTTGCTGTTTCTCGCTCATAATGTCTTGCCAGCTCAGGTGTTTTCGCATCCAAGGCCACAAGTTCTCCGGCCCATGTTTTCAGCCCATAGATGTCAAATTTACTGTTTGAGATATACTCGCTGGTCCGATCCGTCTGCTACCGGGATCCTTTTATCGTTGTGGCAGCATCCTGTGGTTCTATTGGTTTAATCGCTACAGGCACCTGCTGATTGGTAGCATCATAAACGAACGGTCGAAACTGCACGATCCTTACCTCTTAAATAGTATACCATAGTTTTTGCAAAATCTGAAGCAGAAAATTGAAATCAGTGTCGTCACTTTTTATTCCAATATCGCACCGCTGCAAACAAAAAATAAAACCCCCGGAGTCTCTTGTCATGCAAGAGACCCCGAGGGTACTGTTTTATTTTGCCGCTTAGATCTTTTCTTTTTGGCTTACGCCTCCCGCTCCTTACGCTTCAGGACGAAGGCTGCGGCGAGAATCGTCACGGGCAGGGCGATGACCCAAACCAGTACGCCGGTATCGCCGGTGGCCGGAGTGCCACCGTTGTTGGTGCCGTTGCCGCTATTGTCGCCGCCGGAGGTGCCGCCGGTCTGAATGGCCACATCGCTCATATCGTACAGGCTGGTCTGGCCATTCAGGAAGCGGTAGTAGGCCGCCAGAGCGTAGTAGCCCTGCTCGGTGGCCATGTCGTTCCGCTCGCCGCCAGCGGTGTGCCGGAAGCCGCCGCCGGTGACATAGAACCCGGCCAGAGCATCCAGAACGGTGTGGCCGTTCTTCACGAAGCGGCTATCCGCGGTGGGATCGATGCCCAGGGCGGTGAGAGCCACGATGACCTGGGCGCAGGACTCGCTGTTCACGGTGCCCCAGCTGCCAAAGCCGCCGTCAGTGCGCTGCAGGGCGGAAAGGGCCTCCAGAGCCTTATCCACAGCAGCCTTCACGGTCTCGTTGGTCTTGTAGTAAGGTGCCAGGGCCTGGATGGCCATAGCGGTCATATCCGGGTCGGCGTTCTCGCCGCTGAGGTTCCAGCCGCCGTCGGGAAGCTGGGCATCCAGGATGACCTGAATCAGCTTCTCCCGGGTCACATCGCCCATAGTGGGGTAGTTGTGGCTATCCAGGGCAATGAGGGTGAAAATGGGGCCGTTAATGTCCTGGGTCTGCACATAATCCATGTTATCCAGACCCTTCAGCAGGTTGTGGCCGCCCACATTGGTGACATCCTTGCCGATAGCGGTCAGGGCCAGGATCACCCGGGCGTTGTCGGTGACTTTGGCCGGGTGCAGACGCTCATTGGCGTCAGCCTTGGCCTTCACATACTCCACCACATTGTCATAGTACCCGGCGGGTACGGTGCGGCCGCTGCGGGCCAGGCCGATGACCATCCACTCGCCGCCGATGGAGTTCACCGTGGGGGTGCCCAAGGTGGCCATGAAGTCGCCGGTGGTCTTATAGATGGTATCCAGGTTTGCCATGAGGTCCGCATGCTTGAGCTGGTTGAGCCTAATGATAGCGGCGGTGAGAGCGTCCACCTTATCGGCGTCCACCAGGGCCTTGTCCTCGTCGGAGAGGGCATCGTAGGCGGACTTGGCGGCGGTGATGGCGGCCTCACTATCCAGAGTGACATTGGCGCCGATGGCGTCAATAAGGTCCTCCACGGTCTCGATGTCGCCCTTTAAAACGGTGATAGTCAGGTCGCTGATCTCCATCTGATAGAACTTCGCATAGACATCCAGCCATTCGTATCCGCCGCTTCTGTGGGTAACATCCAGATCCCCGCCGTGAATTCTGTAGGTGCCCGCCGGGGTGGTCTTGGGCACGGTGAAAGTGATGCTCTTGAGGGCCACCTCGGGGCCGACGGGGGTAGTGCCCTCGCCCGCCCAGGAGTCGCCGCCCTTGGACCACTTGGAGAAAATGTACTCCGCACCGGGAATATTGGTGGAGTAGTTCAGCAGGCAGTACTGTAGCTTATAGTCCTGGGCCAACTGCTCAATAGGCAGAGAGGGGACGGAAATGGTGAGCTTGTCCCCGGCCTTGACCTGGCCGCCGTTCTCGGCCACGGTCTCATACTTGGGCTCCAGCTTGAAGTTGGGGTTCTCCTCCACCTGCAGCGTAATATCCGCCAGCATGCCGAAGCCATAGCGGGTGGAATCGGCGATGCCGCCGGTGTTGCCCTGATCGCCCTCGCTGTCGGGCTTGGAACCGTAGCCGCGGCTATCGGAGCTGCCCTTGGTGAGGGTGATCGTGCCGGATTCCGTCAGATAGGCCGCAATGCGGGGCTGACGAGCTACCTGTGTTTCCGCACCATTTTCATTAATACGGTTAATATCGTGCCCGTTGTCTGTATTTACTACGCTCTGCAGAGGCATATCCGTATAGAACACCGTCGTGGTCGCAGGGTTATAAATACGGAGGATCTTGTGGATATTGGTAGGCCGCCCGATGATCCAGATACCCGCCGTATCGCCGGTGCGCAGGGGCTCGCCGGGGCGGGAGATGTTCTCCTGCACATAGCGGGTGACCTTGCCCTTGAGGGAGTAGACCTGCGTGACGGTCTGGCCCTGATAGTCGGCGGTGACCTCGATGCCGTTGTAGCCGTCCTTGATGAGGATGGTCACATTGCCCTTGGCGTCGGGGGTGTAGTCGGTCTTGACGGGGGTACCGTCGGTGTTGTACTGGAGATAATTATAGACGCTGACCTTGGCGTTGGTGCCGTTGACCTTGAAGGTAAAGGGCGCACCCTGGGTGTCGTAGTTGTAGGTCCAGTTGTCGTATTTGCTGGTGTTGCTGCGGGAGGTGAAGTTCGTCAGGTTCTTGTTCAGATCCTGAATAGCCGTCTCCTCGGGGCTATTGACATGGACGGGGATCTCCGGGATCTGACCATAGAAATTGCCCGCCTTGTCCGTAAAGGTGACGGTGAAGGTGGTGGTGCCTGCCTTCTTGGGCACCAGATAGTACTTCATGGCCGGAGTATTGCCAAAGCTGCTCAGGCCGCCGTCCTTATAGACGTCCTCCACTTCCTTGATCTCGAAGATGCTGTCGTCCTTGATCTCGAACTTCAGAATACCGGGCAGCGTATAGGGCAGACCCCTTTCGGTTGAGTAAGACGGATACAAAGAGGTTGGGCGATTCGTCCAGATCTCCCGGAACACGGCGGGATAATAGGTGTCCTCGTGGCCCAGGTCCAGATTATAGTGGTTGGCCGACATCATGAAGTCGTCGTAATATTCCGTGGGCTTGCCGATGGAGCTGCCGTCCAGAATGGACTGCTCGTTGACGGTGCGGTACGCAGCCTTGTAGGCCGTCATGACTGCGGCGTTTTCCGCAGAGTAAATGTACGAAAACTCCGCACGCTGTGCGTCGGACATCTCCAGATACTGCACCTGTGCATCCTGCACGGCGTCGTAATACTGGGCATAGTTTTCTGCGGTCACTTTCCCGGCAAAGGTGTTCACCAGGTCGATCCATGCCTGAACGCCGCCCTCATGGCGCTTTTTCAGCTCCTCCACCCGGGCCACGGAATCCTGCAGCTTTTTCACCGTCTCGGCGGACAGCTGCTTCTTTTCCTCGTCGGTAAATCTGTCATAGGCGCGCTGATAGCTCATGACGATCTTGTAGTTCTCGGAATACGTCAGATTATCGGTACTCGGCAGAGCGCTGATAAAACCGGTCAGCTCCGCCGGAGTAGTCTTGACCACAATCACCGTAACAGTGGTGTGGATCTCGATTTTGTCATCCTTGCTGTTGGTGCCAACGAATTCGATTACCGTTTTATCCTTTGCCAAGGGAACAGGTTTTTTGGCAAACGCCTGCATGACAGGTACAAGCATCTTCCGCTCGGCAATATGAACCTCACCGTCCACTAAAATCTTCGATTTTAATGTTTTCAGGCCCGAATTGCCCATTACGTTCATAAAATACGAAACACCGAAGTGGCCCACCGCAGGGGAAACATACACGGTATAATTCCAGCAGCCCTTGGCATAGCCGGTCTCGCCTGTGGGATTGCCGTTTTCATCTGTCTGGAACAGAGTACCCTCGGGATAGCCGTAGAATACATTTTCCTTGTCGAAATCGGGGGTACCACTGAAAATAAATTTCCCCCAGTAGTAGTCGCCCGGCTTGGTGAGGGTCAGCTTGTAATTCTCCGTGCAGCCCTGGGCGGTGACGGCGATGTAGAAATAGGCCGAGCCGCTGCCGGTAAACTGATTCGCCGGGGTGGAAGCCACCCCGTTTTCAAAGTCCGCCAGGACCTTGCCGTCGCTGCTCTTGAGCTGGGCGGTGGCCCCTGCGGGCAGGTCGGAGAGCGTCACGGTGAAGCCGCCGTCGTTATACTGCTTGAGATGGGTATAGTTTGCCAGCTTGCCGGTGAAGGCGGCGGTTTCCTTGTCAAAGGTCAGGGCCACTTTGGTACCGGCGGAGCCGTCCTGATGGATGGAGGTGAGGGATACATTGCCGCCGGAGAGGAGGTTGCCCGCCGCCTGGAGGGCGATGGTGTAGGTCTCCGGGGCGGCATCGCCGTCATTGCCCACCTTCAGGGTGATGACGGTGCCCACCTGAACGGGGATGGCGTCCTTGCGGCCATACTCCGTGCCGCCCACATAGATGCGGACGCGATTCTGCTTGTTGCTGGCGGTGGGGGTGACGGTGAGGGCGGTGACGCCCTCGGGCAGAATCATGGTATAGTCATGCACACCGGAGGAAAAGGCGGGGTTCAGCTCACCGGCGCTGAGGGCGATGGCCTTCAGGGTTTTGTTGCTATCCCCAAAAGCACCGCCGATATCTGCACCCAGGTTGCAGGTGTGCTGCACGGCGATCTCGTCCCCGGCCTTCAGCTTGCCGTTGGCCACGGTGTAGGCGGCGAAGCCCTCACTGGTGAACCAGTCGTTGAGGGTGCCCATCCAGCCGGAGCCCTCGGCGGCGGCCTTCTCCTCGATGCCGTTGATTTCGCTGATGTAGCCGGTGTCCGCACCGGTCTGGGAATAGCCCCCGGCCGTCAGTGCGTCCACGATGCAGCTCATCATGGAGGAGTCCTCCTGGAGTGTGACCCACTCGTCCACCAGCATCCCCTCCCAGGGTGCGCCGTCGGCCTCGGCCCAGGTGGTGTTTTCCACCGTCACATGGACCTGACCTGTGTGGTCGTCCGCCGCCAGCACGCTCGCGGGAAGCAGTGACAGCGCCATGATAAGCGCCAGCAGCAGAGAAATGATTCTTTTTTTCATTTCGTTTTCCTTTCGTTCTTTTTATTTATGTAAATGCCGAAGCAATCACACACTTTTTGCCATTGCGAGGGCGCACTGCGCCCGTGGCGATCCGTAATACCCTATATCTCACGCCCCTGTTTCCCTCCCCCCCGGGCCGCACTCTTTGCAGCACGGGGGGAGGGAACATGAAAGGAACGACAAATAGCGCAAAAATTTTTCTGGAAAGCGGGACGGGAAAGGTCTGCCGTCCTCCCCCGCCCCGGCGGCTTGAAATGGCTATCATGCTTTCCATGGAAAGCATGAGGCACCATGGTGCCTGGCAGCAAAAAATCACCCGGCCGCCAAAAAGCAGCCGGGTGAAGCAAATTCTATACGACAGCTTCGGCTCCGGAGATGGCGGTGCCCGGGAGCAGCGCCTTGCGTATCTGACTTAGCCGAATAAATCGGCATCACAGTGACCGTCTCGCGGGGCCTCTCACCCCATTCCGCCGCCGGGATAAACCCGGCTCACGCTGCCCCGTTATTTGGTTTGAGTGCATTATAGCACAGGATATGACATATTGCAATGGAGAAACCTCCGTCATTCGCCCCGACTTGATATCTCCCGGTGCATATCTTATATTGTTCTTAGGCGAAAGCCTAATCTCGCAGCCTTCCGGTGAGGTCCACACCCCGGTGTGGTCTCAGGCATTCATG
>ERZ773241.692-NODE-692-length-37205-cov-3.807564_pt1 | contig 37205 bp, 38 predicted proteins | sample MGYA00580989_ERZ773241 | MGnify/ENA primary metagenome ERZ773241 (study PRJEB29015, sample SAMEA2737804) | human gut metagenome | biome: human gut; feature: human-associated habitat; material: faeces | place: China | collected 2012 ... | reverse complement strand
TTGGGCGTGTAGTCGAAACTTTGGTAAGTCTTTTGTAGGTTCTGTTTTCATTCTACTAAAGGCTATATTGTATGAGAATCAGGGTATTTATATAGTGTCATCTGTCGGTGACCAGAGTAAGGTAGTTGCCTCACATATACAGAGATGTGTGTGTGCTTCTTGGTTAATTGCAGGTAATTGGTAAAGCTCTACACTAAAGCGGAATCGAAAACGGTAAACGTAAATGTGCGAAAGCGGAAAAAACGTAGAGATGAGCTATGCTGAAATAAAAGCGTTTTATGGCGTGCTAAAGCTCGTAACAATCCATGTTCATGCAGCCACTGCCCGTAACGTCTATATGACAGGGTAAGGTTCAACGACTATCTCCTTGTGGGAGAGTAAAACCGCAAGCTTATGGCGGAGGAAAAATCAAGCTCCAAATTATATTTGGATGATGAAATAGTCTACGCACGACAAGAAATTGTGTGGCCGTTTTATGCGGCAGTGTGCAGTTGCGATGTACATTAAATTTTAATTTATATAATCGGAAACTTTTAATAAGATAGAAGAAATTGTAACTCGTGTTGGTAAAACAGCAGCGTCTATTCGTAGTTTAACGGACATTGCAGAAAAAGAAACTGTTAAATCTCCAACTAACAAAAGCGGATTTAGTCATAATCCCGCCGGGTACGTTGTTGAATTTTATAACGGTAGTTCCATAAATACATTGAACTCCAACCCGGATGCTAACCGTTCACGAAGAGCCACTCTTGTGTTCTTTGATGAAGCGGCATTTTGTTCAGATGAGTTAATTACTGTCTGTGAAGCTTTTGCCACTCAGAATACTGACTTTGTGACTGATACGGATGATTCTTATAACCCTGAAACTCAGCCTCGCAAGGTTCCTACACAACTTGTGTATGCTTCGAGTCAGGATACGATGGATAAACTATTCTATCGTTATTATAAAAACTTTGCAAAGCGTATGATTGCCGGTGACCGTGATTATTTTGTTTGCGACATGATTTGCGATGTTGCAATTCAGGTCTATATGAATGGTAAACCATACAAGGCTTTGTTGACAAGAGACAAAGTGGAAGCCGCTCTAAAGTCAAATAAAATGAAGGCGTTGCGTGAATATTATAATCGCCCAAGCCGTGATGGTGGCGTAAACCAGATTATCAAATGGGGTACAGTTCGTCGCAATGAGCGAAAGTATATCCCACAGCTTTATTGGGATAAGAACTATCAGTATATTCTTGCGTTTGATCCTGCCCGCACAATGGATAATTCTATTGTTGGTATTATGCGTATTTATAACGATCCAGAAAACGGCATGTGTGGAGATATTATCAACTGCGTGAACATGGTTGATATTGCAAATGAGAAAAAATTCAAGCTCGATTCTAATCGTCAGCTTGAGCAGTTACATGAGTTGATTCTACATTACAATGGTCAAAATCCTGATTACGAGTACATTGATAGATTGATGATTGACCAAGGAGCTGGCGGCGGTGGTACTTCCACATATGCGGACGGTTTGCTTAATAATTGGACCGATAAAACAGGTGCGGAACATCGTGGTTTTATCGACGCAAATCATGAATTATATGAAGGATATGATGCCCGTTACCCAGATGCTGTTGATAAGCTACGTCTAATTAGTCCTCGTAAATTCCGTACTGCCATGGTTGAGGAATTTATTGAGTTGATGAATCTTGGCGTCATTCACTTCCCTCTTGAATATAACGGCGGAGATTACGTTCAGGTAGTAGACGGCGTGGATAAATCAACTGGTCAAGAAATTTTGAAGACGCATGAACTCACTTTAGAAGAACAGACTGCGTGGGTTAACATCGACTTGATGAAGAACGAGATTACAAGTATTCAGAAAACAACAAACTCTGAAAACACGACTGTAACGTATGCTTTAGCGCCCGATGTTGCCAACAAAATCCACGATGATAGGTTCTATGTTGCGATTTTGCTTGCTCATCGTCTATATGAATTACGTCGTAAGGATAAAGTGCGCCAGTCTGCGGTAGAGGTAATGACTGCACCGCCAATTTGTATTTCTAATATTGACTTCTAAGCAGAGGAGGTGAAAATGTGGCAAGAAAGAAAAAGGAAGATTTTGATGTTGTGACTGCTTCACAGACAGATGACGGTACTGTTGTTATAACTTCTTTGAATGAACTTTCAGAAGAGAGGATGAACAACGTCATTCGAAATGCAGTTGCGTCATATGATCCAGAAAACAAGCAGTATAGCACATACCTGAAAATTTCAGCCTCCTCTGAGACACTGACGGTTGACCGAATTGATGAACTCGCACGAGGGTTACAGTCAAGTCTGACGAATGTGCAGACGGTCAATGGAATCATCCGTAATTATATCAATAAGGATGACCTGATTGGCATTACTTATGATGCGATTGAGGCGAATGTTAATACGGAGTTCAAATGCAGTTTCGCACAGTTTCCTGAGAAGCGTAATAAGACAAAACAGGTAAATTATGCCCGTGAAGTGATTGATGATTTCAACGCGCAAATCAACGTGCGAAGTCTGCTGCGTGCTGCCATTCCGATGACTTATGCAGAGGGCACTTACATTACATATCTGCGTCAGAAGGATGAGAACTACATTGTAGACTACTACCCTCTTGGTATTGCTGAGATAAGTGATTACTTATCAAATGGACAGCCTGTTGTGCTTATCAATATGTCTAAGCTGAAATCCGCTTTGAGTAAATCCATGCTGAAGGACAAGAAGAATAAAGCACTGTTCTTTGAAAATCAGGAGATCGAGATTCAAAACAATTATCCAGATGAGGTGTATCAGGCGTTTAAGAATGGTAATACATATGCAAAATTGGATGTTGACCATTGTGGTGTGATTCGTATTGGCAACATGGGGCAGAAATATGGTGTTTCTCCCCTGTTTCGCGCCTTGCGTCCGGCATTGATGCTTGAGACTTTTGATACTTCAGACCGTGTAAACGCTAAGGCAAAGGCAAAGAAAATCATCTGGCAACAGCTTGACCCAGCATTGATGGGTCCAAACAACGACAAAAAGGGCTTTGCTGAACAGGTGACGGCACATGATAACCTACTGCGTGCATGGAAGCAAAATACTGTGCTTGTGACGACTGCCCCTTATGTAAAGGATATCAAGTATGTTGAGCCAAAAGTTGAGATGACAAATATCGAGACTGTTAAGCAGTATCGCAACCGAGAGATGGCTGCTTTGGGGATCAGTTTTTTGAATACTGATGGTCAGCAGACTGTTTCAACTGCAAAAGTGTCTCTTGACCAGTTGATGAAAAATATCGGTAAGATTGCAGAACAGATTGAGGATGTATTAAAGCGATGGTATCGAGTTCGTCTTGAAGATGCAGGTGTAGATCCGATGTACTGCCCTGATGTGAAAGTCTCTACTACTGAAATGATGGGTATGGAGATGAAGAAGGCGATTGCTCAGTTCCTGTTCACCACTTTGAATTGTTCTTACAAGACTGCTTACGAGTACATGGGACTTCATGCCGAGGACGAACTACGCAAGCGTCAGGCTGAAACCGAGGAAGGTTATGACGATGTATTTGTGGCTCGCCAGACCTCTTATACATCGACCGGTAATTCCGGCGGTGGTAGTGATAGTGATAAAAAGACAGGCCGTCCAAAGGGCGAGGAAACTGAAAAACAAATTTATGACCAGCAAAGAAATGAAGATAGTAAGTGAGGTGATGAACGATGAGTAAGGAGTATTTCTATAGTAGAAACATCTGTTGCTCTGAGATTACTGAGCATCCAGACCACTATCTTGCCAAGTTTGTCATCTGTGATTTCTCAGTAAATGGGAATCAGGTTGCTTTGAACCGTGACACCATTGAAAGTTGGATGAGCACACTGGTTGGCAACCCGCTTGTTGGCAAGTTGGTTGTAGCTCCAAAGGGTGAACTGGATTTTTCCGGTCACAATATGAAAGTCGTCACCAGAAAAGACAGTGAAGGTAATGAATACAAAACTGCTGAATTTGACACTGATGCATTCGGTAGTTTTCAGTCAGTCGGTATCGAGAAAATTGACGATACCGACTTTATTGTTGCATCTTGTAAGATCTGGAAGCGATATCCAAAAGCCTGTGCGACAATTCTGCGTCGTATTGAGAATGGTACATTGAACACAAGTTGGGAAATTGATGTACTGAAAGCTCATAAGGGAATCGTGGGTGGCCGCATGGCAAAAATTATTGATGATGGCGTGTTTACTGCACATTGCCTGCTTGGTGCAAATGTTGAACCGGCATACAAGTGTTCTAAACTGCTTGAAGTCGCTGAAACCGATTTTGGTCTTGAGTTGGCAAATGCCTATATCGAGGACACAAAAGAGATTTCAAATATAGAATCTAATGAAAAGGAGGCAAAAAATTTGAAACTGAATAAGGACAAGGAGACTCAGACCGCACAGGTCGAGAATCCAACTGAGATTGAGCAGGCAGAGCAGACCGATACTGAGTCTACCACAGAGCCCACCACTCCGGCAGAGCCTGATATTCAGACTTCCGAGGAAGGCGGTGAAACCCCTCCTCCGACTGAGCCTGAAGCCGGCACTGAGCCTGCTGGTGAGCCTGAACCCGCTCCAGAGACTTCCAGCCTAACTTGTAACGATTTGATGAAAAAGCTGTCTGAGGCTGTTCACAAGGTCAATTCTGATATGTATTTGATGGAGATGTTCCCGGAAGAGCATATGATTTGGTGCAAGCAGTTTGGTCGAATGAACGATTTGGACTACATCATGTTCTCTTACATCGTTGAGGGAAATGAGGTTTCTCTTGGCGAGCCGCAGAAGATCACTTTGACTGTTTCTATTTCTGAGGTTAATACCAAGATTGCTGAGTTGAATAGCACTATTGCAAGTCTGAACACTGAGCTGCAGAGTGCAAAGGAAGAGGTTGCTTCTCTGGCTCCATATAAGGATCAGGCAGAGAAGGCAGAGGCAGAAAAAGCGGCTGCAGAGCTTGCACAGAAGAAGGAGGATCTGCGTCAGTACGCGCTCTCTAGCAAGATGATTACTGAAGCTGAGGTTTCCGAGGGTGGTAACTACGCAAGTCTAATTGAGGATCTGAACGAGACCGGCATTAAGAGTGTGATTGCCGAGCGTTGCGTTGAAGCCGCCAAGAAGGCTTCTGCTGAAAAGAAGATTGAGACCTCTGAGGTACATAAGTCTGAGAGTATTAAGCTGAATTTGAATGAAACCAAGTATAACACCACTAGCGCTAACAAGCGTGATGCATGGCGGGAATATTTGGGTAAGTAATAACATTTAAGAGAAAGGAAAAATATTATGATTCGTGAACTGATGGTGAACGGCGCGAAGAATATTCCCGCTAACTATGCCGCAAAGGTCGATATGGTCACAGGTATGGGTGTTCAGCTGGTTAAGGGCGAAGTTGTTCTGCCCTCTGCTGAGACCTCTGATGACCTGTATATGGTCGCACATGAGTTTAACCCGGAGGGCATTTATTCTAGCCTGACCAATTTTGATGACTATGATGAGATGGTCACTGCTATTAAGGCAAACCAGTTTGTTAAGCTGGTTCCTCTGTATGTTGGTGAGCAGTACGGTACTGACCAGTATGCTTCCGGTATTGCTATTGATGGCAATAAGGGTAAGGTGCTGAAGGTTGGCACTGATGGCAAGTGGGATGTTGCTACTGATGCGTCTCGTTATGAGCTGCATGACATTATGGATGATAACGGCCACAAGCTGATTGTTATTCGTGTGCTGGATGTTGCAAAGACTGTTGCTTGATTAAAAATTTAAGCTGAGAAATATGATACGTGAAATTTAAAACCGTCACTTTCGAGCGACGGCTTTTATTTTTGCGCGAAGAGAAAGGAAATGAATTATGGCACTGAATATTGAAGTGGCTGAGCTGATGAAGAAGCCCGGTCGTGTTTATAGTGTTGCTGAGAAGACTCAGTACAATCTGCCCATGGATGCCGAGGACAAGGAGATTGCAGAGGTTTGCGAGGCACATATCAACGAGCTGATTGACAGAGGCGACCCCGATCGCGAGATTGCTCAGTTTGTGAATCGTACCGTGACCGACGACACCCACAATGCTCCCGACGAGCTGCTGGATGCCATGTTTACTCGTGGCAACGTTGGCGAGAATGATGATTATCAGGCAGAGCGCAACGTGAAGAACACACTGGTCGCGCATGAGGCCGCTAAGGGCGGTAATGTCCCGAAGTCTTACCTGCACTTTGAGGTTATTAAGCCTACTTGGAAGAACATTCAGGTGGAAACTGATATTTCTTTCAATGAGATTCGCCGGAATGGTTGGAAGTCCATTGCTACACTGACCACCTATATGAGCGAGACTCTGAAGAATAAGATGTTCTATGACATTTTTGGCATGGTTGATGACATGATTACTGGTGGCGATCAGCTTATTACTGTTGCCGGTAAGGAGCCCACTATGGAGGCTATGGACGCACTGACCCTGTATCTGAATGAGTATGCAGATGGTGCAAATCCGTTTACCGTCAGCCTGCAGAAGTATTGTGCAAAGATGCGTCGTATGACTGGCTATGCTCAGTATCTGTCTGATGCTTCTAAGGACGAGTTTAACCGTTATGGTCTGGTTAAGACTTACGATGGTGTTGCTGTCACTGGCATTAGTTCTGCAAAGCGCCTGGGTGATGGCTCTATGCTTCTACCCGATGCCCGCATCTTCGGAATCGGAGGTGTTGTGGGTAACCTTGATATGAAGGGTGAAACCCATACTTACGAGGATTACGACAACAATAACGAGAAGGTTCACCTGATGCTGAAGGACTTCTCTTATGGCTACTGCATCACTCATCCTGAGCGTGTCGCTAAGATTGTTCTGCAGAAGTAATAAATCCTTAGTTTTACCAAAGGCAAATTTGAGCGGGGACTTTGCGGTCTCCGCTTTTATAGAAAAGGAGATAATTTATGAGTTCCGTGATGGAAAAGAAGTTTATTGACGTTCTGAACTGCGACGATAACGTAGTTACCATTTCGTCACTGAACGGTAAGGGCTATACTTTCGAGCCCGGTAGTGTGGAGGAACCTTGTGTGATTCCCATTCCGCCGGAGGAAATTATGTATATGAACAGCACCTGTTCTGCGTTCAAGAATGGTGTTCTGCGTTTCCGCCCTGAAGAGCAGAATGAAATCTTTGAGGCTATTGGTGTTAAGGGCGATGATGTTCTATTCATTGAAGATATCGATGATGCGATTCTGAATCCTACTGTCGAGAATCTTCAGCGTATGATTGACATTAAGGATGGTGCTCAGTTTGAGCGTATTCGTGGTCGCTTTTATCGTATGACCAATGCCGGTGAAGACCTGTCTACCAAGGTAAAGCGCCTGATTGACGAGCGTTATAAGGAGCTCCGTGCTGGCAAGCGTAATAGTGAGCTGTCTGTTGTACCTGCGACCAAGCCTGCTGATAATGTTCAGGCCGAACTTGAAACTGCAAAGAATCAGATGGCTGAAATGCAGAAGCAGATGCGGGCTATGATGGCACAGATGCAGTCTATGATGGCCGGTGCACAGACTGTTGCACCGGATAATTCTGTAAAAAAGACTACTGTTAAGCGTGGCCGTAAGAAGGCAGAGGCAGAAAAGGCGGAGGTCGTTCCCGCCGAGTAAGATTGGAGGGATAGTGTGACCGCATTTTCAGAAATATACGACAAGTTCTACGAGCTGGTCGAAACTGATAGCAATTTCTTTCAGTATTTCGACTTAACCGAGAATGAAGTGCGAGATCTTGTACATGACCGTGCAAAAAGTTATTTGATGGAGTCACTTTCTGTGATTACCAGAAACATTGAACCGGAAGAGGATTTTAGTTTCGATGATTACGATTCAGAACTAGAAGAGTTTAATTCAGATCTCACATTCGATGAGATTGATATGTTAGCGCATTTGATGTTGGAGCAACATTTTAAGCGTGAGTTTGGAAAGTTGAAAGCATTTAGCGCACAGGACCTTCCTACGAGTTTACAGGTATTCTCCCCTGCCAATGAGCGCACGAGTATTCGTGCTCTTGTGAAAGACATTCACGAGGAGAATATGACGATGTTAGACAACTATATGGCAAAAGACCGCTCAACCCGTAAGCGTAAAACCATCGACTATGATACATACGCTTCCTACTCTGAGTAAGGAGGTACACCGATGGACTTTTATACAAGGGCACGAGCTGTTGGCGGTGCCACAAAAATGTCTAACAAAAAAGATGTAAAAATTGCTTTTGCAAAGCGTGACTTTGCTGCACATTTTAAGGACAGTGTTGACTATGAGGACGGCACCCTTGTAAATGGTTTGCCTCAGAAATTGGTCGTTAGTCGCAGTAATAGTATTGCTAAAGAAAAGAAAATCTAGGCTTATCCTGGCGATTCTTTGAATCTTGGTGATATTGTTGACTGTTACAACTGCAAATGGTTGGTAACTGAGATTGAACCAAACGATGAAATTTTTCTTCGTGGTAAGATGGAGCTGTGTAACCGCCAGATTCAATGGCAAAATCCGATTACTGGTGAGATAGTCTCTCGCTGGGCAACGCTGAGTAAGCCTTATTACGCGAATAATAAGGAAATCGTTATGACTTCATTGAGTCAACGTGAGTATAAAGTGCAGATGCCTTTTGATGACGAGACCGCACTGATCGACCTTGATAAGCGTTTTATGCTGGAAATCATCAATGGCGAACCTAAAACGTATGTTACGACTTCTGTTGATCAGAGTACAGAGCGTTATGAACTGCATGGCAAGACACAGGGGTTCCTTGTGTTGAATATCCGGCAGGATCAGTACAATAGTAAGACGGATAATGCCGAGAAGATGATTTGTGATTATTTTGAGCCGAATAAGAGTGATAAGCCGGATGCGGATTCTCAGGTAACAGCTACTATTAAGTATGCAGGTAAGCCGGAAGTTCGTGTTGGTGGTTCTTGGAAGAAATTCACTCCGGTGTTCACAAACATCACGGGTGAAGAGGTTGCGGAAGTTGCAAAGTGGAGCTTTATTTGCCTTGATGAATTCAAGAGCTTTGTTGAAACACAGGTTGCTATAGATGGTGTTTTCAAAATTCGTATTTTGAATAATAGTATCATGGACGGCGTAACCGTTAAGATTTCTCTGACGAATGCAGATGGTACGGCAAATACATCCATTGAATGTAAGGTGGTGAGTTTGCTGTGACAACGAGTGAATTGATTACTGATTACAAAAATAAATTGGCTTTAAAGTTGGTCAATACGGACGGACTTGTTGAAGCAATGGGTAATGATGATATTGAAGAGCCTGACGAGGCGATTTATACATACATCTTCCCTTACTTTCATATTCCAGACACGATTGAGGCAGCACACAGCTATATTTGTTTTAAGGTAAATATGACTGATCGTAGCAACGTCAACGACTGGTATGAGAACTTTACGCTTACTGTGTGGGTTATTGTGAATCAGGCGTTGATGAAGATGAAAGGCCATGGCGGTGCAACACGAGTTGACTATCTGAGTGGTCTTGTAGAAAAAGAACTACATGGCAGTACAATTTTTGGAATTAAGCAACTTAAAATCACATCCAACATCGAGGACAACATGGATTTACACCATCGCGTGAGAATCATGACGTTCAAGACTCAGGATCTGGATGACCTTGTGGGGTGTGGTTGATGGAACTTCGAGAACTGTATGAGCCAAGCTTGATGCGTGGAAGAGATTTTAAAATCAATGACAAAATTACGATCCACATGCCGTCTGTCGGTGATATTATCGATTATGGTGAGCAAAAGTATTTTCAGTTGGTTTACTTATTCTGTTCTACATCAAGCGATTATAAAGCACAGCTTGACTCTGTTGGGGTTGATTGGCAGAAGGTTTCGGATTTTGAAATGTTCCGGCAACTTTTTATAGGCAATAAAAATCAGGACATGTCTATTTTACTTGGCGATATGGACACTTCTGGGTTTATGATGGCAAAAGATAACATAAGTGGTGAAATCATCTTGCACAACAGACTTACGGACACTCGTATTGACCATGTGGTGTATGAAACAATTTCTCAATACTTGTGTGCTGCAAATGGAATTGAAAAGCATTCTGAATTTGCTGCTGACGAACCAACAAGAATTGCAATGATAGAGGAAGCCAGAGATAATTTGGAGTATCAAAAAACAAAGCATTATGAACCACATCTTGCAGAGCTTGTTCTCTCGATGGCGTGTTCATCCGGCTTTAAAGCGGATTATTTCAAGGCTATGGACTACCCTATGAGTGTATTTATGAATCATGTAAGAAAGATTCAGCAAATAAAAAGTTACGACAATACGATGCATGGCGTTTACGCCGGCACCGTGGAATTTGGAAAGATTCCAAAAGCACAACTGGATTGGATGAGTAAGGTTGATTGATTGATTGGCCTTGCTCTTTTATTTTATCCAAATAAATTGAAAGGAAGAATATTATGAGCGATTTTAATTTTAATGAGGTCGTTATTGACCGCGTTCATCGCATTCACGAGTATGATCTGAACGGCAAGCGTCTGTGGACTATGAATCAGGTTAAGGATTTCAAGCTGACTCTGGGCGGCGAGACCGTTTACGCTCAGGATGCACAGGGCGTTAATATCATGGCATTCGATAAGAGTAAGACTGCAGAGGCAGATTGGTCTAATGCTCTGATGCATCTGGGTGCTCTGGCAGAGCAGATGGGCTCCAAGAAGGAGGTTGCTTCCTCTGAGGCAAAGCAGGTCTTTACCACTGTTGAGTACCTGACTTCTGCTGACGGCAAGAAGCTGACTCTGGCCCATACCCCCAAGACTGCTGTTGCAAATGCCCCCTTTAAGTACATCGATCTGGTCGATGGTCAGGGTAATGCACTGAAGACCTTTGAGCTGGGTGAGACAGCAGAGTCTCAGTTCTCTGTTACTGGTACTGAGGTCACTCTGCCCACTGGTGCAGATCTGAAGGCTGGCGACCGCTTTGTTGTGAAGTATCAGTACGAGAGCGAGGAGGGTATTGCTATCAATGATAGCGCCGATAAGTTCTCTACCGAGGGCGAGTTCGTGATTGAGGCATTCTGCTACAATCCCTGTGATAAGGCAAACAAGAAGCTGATGCGTATTATCTTCCCGAATGCCAAGATGGATAATGCTGTTGATATGACCCTGAACAACGAGCTGGCTCACCCTGTTAAGATCAGCGCTACTCAGGAATACTGCTCCGAAGATAAGCGCCTGTTCCGCATCGAGACTGCTGCCGCCTAATGGCAAATCTGAATTGGTGCCGTACTTGCGGAAAAGAATATCCGGTTTGCCCGCATTGCGAGCAGGATGCGCGTCTTAATCCTTGGCGGATGATTTGCGACACTGAGCCGCACTTTCTTGTGTGGACTGCCGTAAACCAGTATCGTCAGGGAATTATTTCAAAAGAGACTGCAAAAGCAGACCTGACTACTCTTTTGATGCGCAAGTATAAGAATGTTACGGAAGCCGAGGCAGAAACTTTTATCCCGGCTGTTCGTGATATTTTCCATGAGATCATGGATGAGCCTGTAGAGGCCGAAGTCAAATCATCTAGTGATGTAAAAGATGAAACGCCCGTGAAGCCGGTAGTTAAGAAAACATCAAATCGTAAGGGGCGGGCATAACCGCCCCTTCGTTTTTCGTGGTGGTTTTATGGAGAAAAAGAACAGAACAAAGTTTAATGTAAGCAAAAATCCAGCAGATAGAACCTATGATGGTGTGGTTTATGATAGTCGTGCCGAGATGATGTTCTATCGGGATATTGTATTACCTGGGCTGGAAAACGGTGAAATTGTAGAGTGCCGTAAACAGGTTCCTTTTCTGTTACAGGAGGCATTCCGCCGGGTCGATAAGGACGGCAAGGATGTTGCTGTAAGGAAGATTGACTATGTGGCAGACTATGAACTTACATATAGTGATGGCAGTAAACAGGTAATTGACACGAAGGGTTTTGCTGACAGTGTTGCGCTGATGAAGCGTAAGATGTTCTGGTTCCACTATCCTGATGTAGATTACCGCTGGATCACATACTCCAAAATTGATGGAGGCTGGGTCGATTACGATGACCTAAAAAAAGCTCGAAAAGAGCGAAAGAAATTAAAGCAAGCACAGACGAAAAGGACGAAAGGGAGATAAAATGAAGGTTTTAAATTTTCAGGAGCGAAATGAGTTTCTTGATGAAGTAGTTAAGGCATGTACTATTGACGGCGATTATCAGCCCGCGCTGCTTGATGTGGTGTTTCGGTTGACCGTTCTAAAGTATTTTGCTGATTATGATTATCGTAGTGGGCCGCAGAGTGAGTGGCCGCGTATTGCTTACGAGTCTTTTAACTTCAAGATTAACAAAGCTGGTTGTGATACTTCTGCATTCTGGGATCAGTACGATTCTCTGGAGAAGGCTGTCCACGAGCAGATTGACCGTTCTCATAAGGAATGGTTGGTTCTGGGTCTCTGTGGCAAGCTCAACGAGATTATTAAGAAGCCTGACCCTATTTCTGATTTCGTTGACTTTATGGAGAACTATTTGAATGATGTGAAGGGTAATTTGAAAGATTTTGATGTTGAAAAGTTTTCTGAAGTGACTTCTGCCCTGCTGGACAATAAGCAGGAGATCTCTGCTGTGCTGGCAAAAGATAAAAAGGAATAAACACTTTTAGAGGTGGGTTGGAGGGAATTTTAATATGGCTACAAGAAGTAAACCGCTGAAGTTATGGGATGCTGAGAAGTTTAAGAACGTAAACCCAGTGTCTTTGAAATACTGGGATAGATATGAGACCGATATGGGCATTCGTGACCTCAGCCCGTCTACTGTTTACAATTATGAATCGGATTTCAAGCAGTGGATGATTTATGTTCTAGACAATCAGGGTAACGCCCCTGTGACGGAACTTGAAGAAGAGGATATTGAGGAATTTCTGTTCTACTGTAAGAAGCATGGAAATAACTCTGCTCGTATGAAGCGGCGCATGAGCACGATTTCTGCGCTGTATCGGTATCTTCGTAAGAAGAAAATCATCAAAGAAAATCCGATGGAGTTCATTGACCGCCCGACCAAGGATGTGGCTGTTGTGAAGCAGACATACCTTACGCCGGATGAGGTTAAGTTGATGCGAGAGAAGCTGAACGCTCTGGTTGAATCTGCGACCACCGTTCACATGAAGGATAATGCGATGACGTTGCGGCTGTACGCACTGTTCTCACTATCAACGATGGCTCGTGTTAATGCTGTGCGAAATACACTCTGGAAGTCTATTGATTATGAGAACCGTATGGTGCATGACGTTCTGGAGAAGGAAGGTAAAATTGTTGATCTGATGTTCAGCAAGGAAGTTTCTGAGCTTTTGAAAGAGCTGAAGGAATATCGTACTGAGCATGATATTGAGGATGGCGGCTATGTGTTTGTTGGTACAAAAATCAATGGTGTATGGATGCCGATTACTTCAAGCACTGCCGGTGACTGGTGCAAGAAGATTGGTGAGATGATTGATGAGCCTACACTGCATCCGCACGATTTCCGGCACAGTGGTGCTACCCTGCTGAAGAATGCCGGTATGAGTTTAGAGGACGTATCTTCCCTGCTTAATCATACTGGCACGGATGTGACCAACAAGTATTACATCAAGAAGGATACGACAAAGATTCAGTCCGCAAAGGATCGGTTTGAGATTTGAGGTGGAGTGAATGAAACAGTCATACACAAACTTCGATGACCTATTAAGCGATGTGGCAGATGGTGTGGAGCAAATTATGCAGGACGTAGCCCCGCAAATCGAAACAATTCTTCAAGCAAGTGCGAAGAAAAATATTCAGTCACAATCTGCCCGTTCTGCTGGAATCGAAGATGCAAATAATATTGTGAGCAGTGTAACTCGTGATGGAAATACTGTTACGATGATTGTAAAAGATATCGCAAAACCGCAACCGTCTTATTTTCTTGGCAGAAAGAATTTTGATTCTCAAAGAGCATCAGATACTTTGTTATATAGGGAATATCATCATGGTAATTCTCCACTTGTTTGGAATGAGAATGGTGGAGCGAATGTTTTATTTGATGAACGTGAGAATGCGGCTGTTGGTGGAACTATGTTTGCGAACTGGATTGAGAATGGTCTTTGGATGGATCTGAGTTATTATCTTCGGTCTGGTGGGCAGAAAGAATATCGCCCTGCACGTCCGTTTATTGCTCCTGCGCAAGTCGAGGCGGCAATGATTGTTAAGACGGCTTTACATGGATTGTAAAAGCCATCTTTTATGAGAATTTATTTGGATTAAAATTAAATGAGAGGAGGGCTGGCTTTAAGGAGCTGGCCGCTTCTCTTTTTTGTTTTGAAAGGAATGTTGAAAATGGAAAAGAGAGGTGACCAACGGTATGGCGGATAATACAAACACCGCAAGTAGTGCTGATACTTCCTCTGTAACGGCCATAAAGGTCAAGGTTGTTATTGACACAAATAAAGCAGAGTTAGATAAGCAATTTAATTCTGTTAAGGAGTATTATAAAGAAAAACCAGTAAAAATTGCTTTTGGAGTGAATCAAAACGATACAATCCGCAATATAAATGATGCACTTGACAAGGTGGTCAAGAGTGGAAGATTAAGAACTCCAAAGGTTACACTTGATGTTAAGATCGACCAGAGTAAAGTAACCGCACAGCTTAAAAAAGCTATGCAATCTGCGGCAAAGCAGACTGTTAAAGTTGATACCGGAAAGTCTGGTTCTACAAAAACACAAGATACTTCAAAAAGTGATATTTCTCGCCTTTTCAGCCTTGCAAATCGTCAAGCAAAGTTAAAAGCGGATGAAGCATCGTTAATTGCTAATGGAAACAAATCATCTGAGTTGAAAGCGGTACAGACTAGATTGAGTGCAATCAACGATGAGATGGATAAACTCAAGACAAAAACAAAAGATGTAATTACGGAATCTCAGAAGTTAAAGCTTGAGGATATCGAAAAAACCGGAAAATTCAATGCTGACAGGAATACTGCAAAAGGTGCTGATTCGGTTGCAAAAGAACTAAAAAAACAAAATCAAGAAATTGCAGATGATTTAAAAAAGACTCTCACATCTCAAGAATCCGAGTATGAAAAATATCAAAAAAAGATTCAGTCTCTTGAAAACTATTCTAAGAATAACTCCAACTATAAAAATGATAATATCAAAAAATATTTATATGGAGAAGATGGAACTGGAAAAACTTCTGGAAAGTTAAAAGAGTTGCAAGATCAGCTTGCTTCTATTGAGAGCACTACACCAGGGAAAGCAATTCAAGACTTTGATAAAAAATGTAAGACTCTTGATACAACTATTGATTCTACAAGTCAACATTTAAAAGAACTTGGATTTGATTTTAGAGATATAAATCAAGCCAATGTTGACATGACGAAGTTTAAGAGTGTTTATGAACGTGCAACGAAGTTAGAAGACTCTATTGCAAATAAAAGTAAATATTTTTGGCTAATTGATAGTTTAAACGGAATAAAAGCTTCTGCTGCTGGCTGTGAAGGCGATGTTACTGATCTTAGTGCAAGACTATCAAACCTTGAGGTTGAGGCCAGCAGATGTGGGGCCACTACAGAAACGCTTGGTCAAAAACTGTCTCGTCTGTTTAAGGAGCATTTCCAGACCGCCATCGCTATGGCTGGCGTTGCGATGGTCAAACAAGGTCTGCGAGAGGTTTATAATAACGTTCTTGAGTTAGATACAGCCGTAACAGAGCTCAAGAAGGTAAGCTCAATGACCGGCGACGAGATGAATGAATATCTCGACAGAACTGCAGCAAATGCTCGTGAACTTGGTGCGAATATTTCCGATCTTGTAAGCAGTACTGCAGACTGGAAGAGGCTTGGATATACAGACAAAGATTCGGAAGAACTTGCTCGTGTATCTGCACTTATGGCTAACGTTGGAGATCAGATTGACAACGCAACAACTGCTTCCTCTTACCTAATTTCTGCAATGCAAGGTTTTGGGTTGGTTGCTGATGATGCAGAGCGTCTTCTGGACTGCATGAACCAAATCGCTAATACCGAACCAGTCAGCATGAACGATCTTGGAATTATCATGCAGAAGAGTTCTGCTGCAATGTCTGCCGCAGGAAATACATATCAAGAGACTCTTAGCTTGGCGGCTGCCGTCAATGGTGTACTTCAGGATGCCGATACAAGTGGCACTTACCTAAAAACTTTGAGTATGTACCTTCGTGCTTCAAAGACCGATGCGGAAAATGCCGGTATTGCAACAGATGGAATGGCAAGTTCTGTATCTGAACTTCGTTCCGAATTGAAACAACTTGCTGGTGTTGATATTATGAAGGATGACAATACCTTCAAATCAACTTACCAAATCATGAAAGAACTTTCTGAGGTTTGGAAAGACCTGTCTGATACTACTCAGGCGAATATTACCGAACTGATCTCTGGAAAGAGAGGAGGACAGAGCACCTCTGCCCTGCTGAATAATTTTAGCGTTGCTGAAGACGCTATGAAGCAGGCACTTAATTCCAGCGGCAGCGCAATGCGTGAGAACCAGACGTACATGGACTCTTTACAGGCGAAGCTTAATCAGCTTGATTCTGCATTCCAGAAGTTTAGTACGGACTTGATGAAGTCAGATATTCCGAAGTTCTTTGTAAGCCTTGCAACAGTTTTTGTTGACGGTGCAGATAGTGCTGTAAAATTTGCTGGAGCATTACCGACTCTGACAGCTGCCATCTCTGGCGTGTTGTCCTTAATGCAGATGAGCGGAAAACTCAAAAATGGTGCGGGTAAAGTTAATATGCCCTCTTATATTTGTTGCGTATAAAAAATATAGGATGCGGCACCATGTAAAAATAAAACAGCCCCTAGAGTGCTGGGAAACCCTAAGAGCCATATCGCCTATATTTATATAATGTAGGAATCGAAAGATAGAAATAAGGATATGGATGCTATATGCTGAGATAAAAGCTCGGTTTTATCGTATTGCCGAAATATGGTAGTAATCGAGTGCTAAGTAGCGTTTACAATGGGCGGTCAGCAGCCGATCCACTCCCCTATTATATAATGTAGGAGGGTGGAAGGTTCATCGACTAAAAAGGGTCAGTGAGCAACCACTGGAAGGATAGTCAGTTCTGGACGAAAGTTCAGAAGTCCACCTCAGACGTAATCAGACGACTTAAAGAAGTAGGTGGAAACGAGGAGACGCGCTATTCTCTGGCGCGATACAAATAGGAGAAAACAAAATATTCGTTGACTACATACGATATTCTGGCTATAATAAAAGTACAATCGCGTATCCAAAATATACGGAGGTGTTTTATTATGGCTAGACCTAAAGGAAGCAAGAATAAAGCAAAGGTTCTCGATGGAGTCGATTACGCAGCACAGATCGCTGAGAAAAATACTGCCGCAGAATCTCTTGCTAAAGAAATTGCAGCACTTGGCACGAATATTGCCGCGCTGAATGCTGAGAGAAAATCCAAAGAAGCAGAACTAAAAAAGCTCAACAAAGAAGTTACGAAGCTTGAAAAGAAAAAAGCTGAGGCCGATGAAAAGATTGCAGAAGCTGCGAAGAAAGCTGAAGCTGAAGACGTGCTCAAGAAACTACTGTCTAGTGGTATGAGCGCAGATGAGATTCTAGAAAAATTAAAGTAATAGAAACTATTTTATAGGAGAGATTTTCTCGGACAGAAAGTCTATGGACCGACCGTATAGGTGTAACCTGTACGGTCTTTTATTATACTTGCGTCTTGACGTTTCATCTTCTGCAGTAGTATAATATAGCCAAGAATCGAGGTGACTACGAATGATTAACTCGGATGACCGTAAGCTTGAATTGAGTGGTTGGCTTATGGAAAATGATGAAGATTCTTATAATGACCCATTGAAGCTTCAGAAATTTTTATTCTTTTACGAGTCTTTCTCTAAAGCAAATGGCAAACCTGCTGATTTCGACTATCTTCGTGGTTACAAGAATGGTCCAGTATTCAGCAGCGTTTATGGTGATTACACAAAAGAGCGCAATGAATTTGACCAACGAGCAAGAGATTGCTATTTAGCGGTTCACAGCATTGATGACCGCTACGCAGTACGCAGTGACTTCGTAGTAAAGATTCTTTCAGATGAAGATTTATCTGATTTAACGCACCAGATGAATATTTGGAGTGCAAAAGCTGACAGAATCTTTGCTGGTCACAAACAGGTTTCATTGGATGAGTCTGACTTTAATCAGGATGATGTAAGCCTGATGCACCTTTTAGAATCCATGTATCCAGATGAACTCATTGCTGATTCTTGCGTTATGCGAATCAGAGACCACTATTTTGTTTTCTCGAAAGATGATTACAAGCGTCTTACCGACGAACATCGCAAGGCATTATCTACGATAGTAAGACATGAAGTATTGCATAATCCTGTGTATGTTGAAATTGACGAGGAAGGAAGTCTTTTAATTGATTAACAAGAAGGACGTAATCAGAATAAAGATTCCCTACCCTTCTGTTAATTCTGGGCTGGCACAGGCTGCTCATATGTATATTTGCAAAGAATCAGCTAATTACAAATATGAGTATGTAAAATGCCAAACCTTAAAACCTTATATGTTCAAAAATGGCACTATGCGGCACTATTGCGATGAGCAAGCTGACCTAAATAGAAATCCATTTGAACACACAACTCGTATTGATTGCGACAAGGTATTTGCGACAGAGCTCGTCAAATATGATGAATTGCTGAAAACTACACGACGGTCTACTGTCTGCGATGAGCTTTTTCAAAAGGTTCTTGCGGAGTTGGCCGTTGATGGGTACAATAAAGAAAAGGTCAATGAGATTGAGCTGACCTTACTCAACGATCTTGTTACATTTATAAACGAATAGGTAGATCTAACATATACCCTCTACTGTTTTACGGTAGAGGGTTTTATTATTGTTTACCACTCGCATCCACAATTCTTGCACTTGAACTGTTTACCGGGCTTTCTGCTTGCCCAGCCACATATTGCTACATCAATCAACTTTGTATTTTATAATCGAGGTGATTAAATTGAAAATTGAAATTGACGTAAAAGAACTCGCCGCTCTCATTAATATGATTCGAGAGCAGCGAGAAGTTATTGGTGATACTCAAATGTTAGCCGATGAAATTGTTAAGGAATTGCCTAAAAAGTTAGCGTCCCTCAATCATCGTACTTGAGTATACCCGCTCTTTCAAGTGCAGACAAGACAATATTCTCAGAGGCAGTAATTGAACTTGCCATGATCTGAGCCAATAGCTCGCCGTGATCCATACCATCAACATTACTAAAGCTTTCCTGAATCTTGACGAGTTCTTTGTTTGTCTCCTCAGAAAGAATCTTATTAAACTCTTCTCTAGTCATTGTGATATCCTCCTTTCTTCGTTCTTTATTTAAGTCTACCATAAATAGACAAAAAGTAAAGAGAATGGTAGTTCACAATCGTCAGAAATAGTTAAAATTCATACCCACACGCTTTGCATTTAAACTGCTTTCCCGGTTTCTTACTCGCAAATCCCCAGACTGCTACATCAATCAGTTTGGAGCCTGCGCCTATCTTATCAAGATGAGGACAGCCGCATACTGGGCATTTCGGGGTGTAACTCTTGATTTCTTCCTCTTGGGCAAGTATCTTACGAATTTCTGCATCTTCTTTGTCGGCTTCTTTTAGCCAATCTGGATGCCCAGCGATTGGATGATATTCGTCGGGTTGAGGGTACTCACTCAATATTTTCTTTTTGCCTTCTTCGTCTGCATTTTTCCATCTTGTGTAATTTACCATAATGCACGAGCAATGTGGGCATGAAATATCAGGCCACCATTTAAATCTGCCACAATTCGGACATACTAAAATCGTTTTACTCATAATTCTTCTCCTCAAATTAGATATTATCTTTCTTAAACGTATTTAGTGTTGACGATAAAGGCAATATTGTTGGCTTTATCACTAAGCTCAGAAAGATGCGTGCGATGTTTGAATCGCTCGACCCAAAAATTCGTGGTACTGGTACTTCTCTTCTTGATTTTATCAAATACACAATTAAAGGTCAAGCATCAACTGAGGGAATGACTCTTTCGATGAAGGCGGCGACGTTCGCGGCAAAAGCATTAAATCTTGCTTTGTCGATGGCTGTTGGTGCACTGATTGGCATGGCTATCAATGGGGTTATTTCCGCTATAGCTGATTATGCACAACGGATTGATACCGCAGCCACGAAGACAAAAGAAGAAGCTGATGCAGCTAACAATGCAACTTCTTCTCTAAAAGACCTAGTTAATGCTTATGAAGAACTAGGTGATAAGTCCGGTTGGAACACAGAAGATTTTGACCAAGCAAAGGATATCCAAGAGGAGCTTTTGGCTCTTGCAAAAGAACAAGGCACTCTTGACGAAAACAAAGTAAATAAGCTTGATCTTCAAAATGGAAAATATGAAGAACAGCTTGGTTTGCTGAAGGATATCACAGAAGAACAGCTCAAAGCTTCCGAATCGAAGCTGATTCAATCCAAGGATGCTCAAGGCAATAAGCTAGTTAAAACCGCAAAAGACAACAATCGTTCACATTTCTTTAGTTCTGTTTCCGCCAATACCAATCGTGGTATTATGAACGAGTTAAAAGATGCTGGTATTGATGTTTTTAATAAGAATGGTAGTTTTGGCGTAAAGGATTTGAACGACCCAGATTCTATTGCAAAGTATTATTCCGAACTTGGAAAGGCTCTGGATTACATTGTTCAGAATACGACTGAAGCACAACGAGCCGCAGGTGGTGCTTACCATACTGTTTATCAGTATTTAATGGATGAGCAAGCCGTGCTTCAGAATGATGCAGATGCTTACAATGATTCTACTGATGCCGTCAATGAGAATGTAAATGCTCGTAGAAAACTCCAAGCTATTGACTTTTGGAGCGACGGCAAAAGCAATGGTATGGACGTAAGCTATAGTTTCGATAAGGTAAATTCTGCTATTCAAACTCTGGAAGATACGATTGATGGGTTTGATGCAAGCAAGTTAAACGATCTCTTGTGGGGTACAAACGAAGGATTATCCGACGAGCAAGCGCAAGCTCTCGCAAATCTTCGTAAAGCTTTGACAGACATGGACTTCTCTGCTGACACAAACGGTGTAAATGCGTTTATCCAAGCACTTGTTCAAGTTGGTATTGTAGCTCAGTCTTCTGCAAATGGTGTTGACGCATTGGCTGCTGGCGCACAGAAGATGGAAGATATTTCTTCTAAAATGGATGAAATCCAGTCTGCGTATAAAGCTTCTACCAGTGCAATGGAAGAGTACAATCAGTATGGCTACATAAGTCTCGATTCTCTTCAGTCTTTACTGACGATGAACACCGAGTATCTGAATTGCCTTGAGCTTGTTAATGGTAAGCTCCAGATAAATAAACAGAGCTATGCCGAATTGCTTGCCGCTGAATATGCAGAAGCTGCGGCAACAATTCTGTCTAACGCACAACACGAGGTTGCAAACCTTACTGCCGATGACACAGCTGAAAGCACTGATGACCTAAAAGAGAAAACAGAGGCTGAAAAGACTGCTCTTGAGAATCTTCTCCCTGCTCTGAAAAATGCTACTGCGGCCACCGCAACATATAGTGCTGCTCAAGAGTTTGCAAATGAAGTTGAAAAAGCTGGCGAACGTGGCGTCGATCCTGCAAAGCTAGAGGAAATTACGAATCGCACAAATACTCAGCTTTCTCTGTTGTACACCAATATGAACGCTGCTCTAAGGGGTGGGCGAGCATTAACAAATCAGTTGAATGGGTTCCCGACAAATAAGGCCAGCAAGAACAACAAGTCTACTGCGAAGTCTGTGACTGATATTGCTTCTGCTTTTGATACCTTAACAAAGGCCATGAAAGAATATAACCAATATGGTTATATCTGTGCTGATACAATGAAGTCACTGATTGGTGTCGATGACAAGTTTACTGCTTGTTTGACGGAGCAAAACGGAAAACTTGAACTTAATACAGCCAAATTCCGCACATTTATTAAGGCACAACTCAAGGAAGCAAATGCGGCTAATGATGGTGGCAAGTCTGCTGGCGAGATGAAGAAGATTCTCGATTGGTTGAATTCTAGTGTTGATTCTGAAACCATCTCTTTTGAGCAGTTGACTGACGCTATCAAGGGCTACGGCACTGCGATGGACAAGGCTAAGGAAAAGACGGACGCTATAAAATCCGCATTTTCCAGTCTCTCTGAGGTCAATAAGAATAAGATTGAAAATCCTTTTGGCGCTCTTGATGCAGATGGTGTTGATAAACAGTATCAGGCAATTCGTGATCTGTACGATAACACAGATTTGTTCACTAACGAGAAATACGTTGGCGCATTAAATATCAATAGTGGTACTATTGATTATAACAGCGATGCTTTTAAACAAATGTTTTTAGCTTCTCTTGACAAGATGGCTTCTGCCGCTCGTAAAACAGGTGGTGCTGCAGGCGAGTATCTTGCACAAGGTTTTGAAAACGCAAAAGAAGAAATTGCCGGAAATATAATCAGTGTTGAAGAATATATCAACGGACTGGGATCTACACTCGAAAATATCAATAATAGAATGGATAACTTCCAGAGTGCCTTTAATGACCTGTCTGATATTTCTGAAGAGTATAATACGTATGGCGATTTAAGTCAAGATAGTATCCAGAAGTTCATGGCGCTTGACCCAAAGTATACTGCGTGCCTTGAATTGCAAGGAAATAAGCTTGTTTTTAACAAGGAAGCATTCCGTGCACTTTACGTTGAGCAGTTACGAAAACTTGCCTCTGATTACGAGGGAACAGAAATCGGCAAACGTTACGCTGAGATTCTTCAGAAAGTAGCTGATGGAACTTGGGATGTTACAGACCATATGAAGGGTATGGGTACGGAAACAGAGAAAATTACTTCCCTGTTTTCTAATTTAAAGGACATCTTCTCTTCTTTTCTTGATCTGATTGAAAGTGCAAACTCGAAAAAGGATAACGACCTCAAACTTTGGGGCGAGGCCATGACCGAGGATATAGATAAGCGAATCGATGCCCTAAACAAGCAGAAAGAAGCTCTTCAAGAGGCCAATGACGAAGAGGAACGCGCGATCACCCTGGCTAAACTAAAGGCTGAACTTGAAAAAGCTCGCACTCAGCGTACTGTTCGCAAATTGACCAGCAATGGCTATGAGTGGGTAGCTGACGAATCCGCAGTCAAGGAAGCTCAGGACAATCTGAATGACCAACAACGTGAGTGGCGCAAGGAAGATGCTGAGAAAGCTATTGATGACCAGATTGATAAACTGAACGAACTGAAAGATAAGTATAGCGAGATTATCAGTCTAATCGGAACTGACTGGGATGACTATAACAAGAAGTTGAAATATGCATCCGAAATCGCCGACATGACTTTCACGGAAATGGAAGATCGTGTCGATGTATTCAAGGGTAATGTTTTAGCTTCTATGCAAGCCGCCAATCCGATTTCCAGTATTAAGAATATTATTAGTGGACTTGAGTCTCTAATTAGTACGCTTGAAAAAGTCGGAAATGTCTTAGATAAGCTGGATGGCGGTAGTGGCAACGGCGGAATTACCACTTTATGGAACAAAATCACTAACTTATTTAGTGGAAAGGGCACGAACAATACGCAGACCGTTTTTGGTAATTTCTGGAACAACCTTAGTCAGATTGGCAGAAATGGCGTAAATAAACTTCAAGAAGTAATTTTTGGTGGTTGGAATAAAATAACATCAGGAACCAGTGGTTTCCTTTCTAATGTAGGAAGCTTCTTTGGTGGAGCGTAGAATAAAATTTCAACTTCGACCAGTTTACTGTTTGGCGATATCGGATCATTCTTTTCTCAGGGTTTTAGTTCATTAGTTGGGCTTGCGCAAAACGGATTAGGAAGCGTTGTATCTGTTGTTGGTAGCCTCTTTACTCCGATTGCAAATGGAGCTATGTCTATTGGCAGTGCAATAAGCTCTGGCATTGTATCGTTCTTCCCTTCGATTTTTATGGCGCTTGGAACATTGGTTTCTACTGTTGGTGCTGCAATGAGTGGCATGTTAATGCAAATTGCTACCGCATTAGCTTCAATCCCGGTTGTAGGATGGATAGCAGCAGCAGTTGCAGTTGCAGGCGCTGTTGCTCTAATTGCGTCCATCGCTGCTACTGCATCGAAGACTAGTAAAACAACAGTAGATCAACCGAAGCCTTCATTCAAAGCAAAAAAATATGCGAAGGGCTCAAAAACAATTGATAAGGATCAGTTGGCTAATGTCGATGAACAAGGTTCTGAGCTTGTTGTTCGTCAACCTGAGTCTGGTCGTTATACATATTTAGAAACTGGTGATGGTGTTGTTCCAGCAGACATAACATCTCGGTTGTTTGAAATGGGAGGAAATCCCGACGAATGGTTCAATAAACAACTCGCAAAGCACGCTGCATTAAGTAATGTTCAGAATCATACCGTTGGAGGAGCAGTCTCTGTTGGAGATATTTATATTCAAAATCCTGTTGGAAATACAAATGAACTCGCAAAAGAGATTGTTTTAAAACTACCAAATGCTTTGCTGCAATATCAAAGCAAGCGATGACTAATGGAGGTGTTATTTATGACTGAAGTTGAACGTGCAGTGGAGACTCTTACAAAATCGATTATTCAAGGAGCAAAACATGAAGTAAATAATGCTTCTTATGACGTAACATCGTTTGGTGTTATAAAAAGCAAAGTAAATAATGGTTATGTAGTTACATTGTTTGGATCTGATTATACAGTAAGGTCTTCACAGGACTTCCAGCCGTGTGAAAGAGTGGCTGTCACCGCTCCGCAAGGGAACTATAATAATTTACTACTCCACAAAATATAATCGGTCTATACAGGTAGTTCCGTAATTGCGGATAACCCTGTATTATACTTAGGAGGTGAATACCTATTGGCTAAACCAGTTTTATCCTCGATTGATATTTTTGATGCGTCAATTGGCGGAAGAATCAATTTTCAGATTTATACAAGTAATACTGAAATTAAGAGTTACGAATATGAGATTTATAGTGGAAGTAATTTTATCCTTTCACATTCTGGAGAATCATCCGATCTATCTTATAATTCAAACACGGGATATAGTTTTGCAATTATTCCAAACGAAAAATTAAAGAATCAATCTTCAAACTATTCTATTAGAGTTAGGGTAAAACTATCAAGCGAAGATACGTTTGGAACATATAGTTCTCTAATGACGTTTTATTGTAAGAGCAGGCCAGTTTTATCTTTTAACGGTCTTACTCCTACAGGAGAGAATACTTTTGAAACTTCTTCTATTATTTTCGAATTAAAATATTCTTATGTTTCATCCGAAAATGAATTGCTCAAAAATTATAAATACCAATTATATAACGCAGATAAAATTCTACTTGATGAATCAGATATGTATTATGGATCAATATCCAATTCGTTCTCTGCATATAATTTAGAAAACGGAAACAAGTATTTTATTAGAGGTATTGGGGAAACCAGAAATGGTTATGAACTGGATACTGGATTTTATTTGGTGAAAATTGGTTACTCTGGTAGAGATAACACATTTGCTTTAAATGCAACAAATAATAAAAATAACGGTTGCATTGATATCACGAGTCATTTTATTTCAGTCACAGGTGTACCTAATGGAGAATTTTCTTACGTACAATCAGATGATGGAAATTATTATATCGACTTGACAAACAGGACATCAGTTACGTACTCAATTCCATCAACTTATAAAGAATTACATGATTTTGATATTAAATTATTCGCAAAATCCAGTTCCCCTAATGAGTTGGCAACGCTAGTGTGGCAAAACGATTCATACAGCGTGATTGGGAAAATTAAATTAAATACTAGAAAATTTACTGATAGCGACTCAGACTCAAACTTAACATACGCTATCTTCCAATTGTTTGTTAACGAAAAGCAATATTTGATCATTCAAAGCAACTATTTAGAAAATCATGATACTTCTAAGGTGGTGTTTATTGATCTTATGTTACGTGATAAGTTGTTTGACATTCACATAAATTCAATCGATTAAACATTACGAAAGGAGTGTATTATGTTTCTTGGATGTGATATTTTAAACGATTCCACTTCTTTCAATTACAAGGGTTTTAATTCAAAATTATCGTCCTTTTCTGTTAAAAATGCAATTTTTGATAAGGTTTACCTATCTTCTAATTGTAATGATTATAAGAAGACAGACATTGAATGGAATTCAGATGTATTGGTTTTTGCTACTTTCGATTCTAAAAACTTGGAAGGTGGAAATATTGGAGATTTAGGCCCAAAACTACAGTCGATGCAGTTGAAACGTCGTGAAGTTGGAAGCTCGAAGTGGACTTCTTTAGCGGGATATCTCATAACAGACTTAGATAATTTAAATTTTGCTTTTGCGGATTACTTTGCAAGAGGCAGAGATACAAAATATGAGTATTCTGTTACATACGTTTTAAAAGACGGAACGGAACTTCCGTATATTTCAGCATCTGCTGTTAGTGATTTTTACGGAGCCGTAATTTCCGATGGGGTAATTTCTTATCATATATTTCTTGATCCTAAAATCACTTCTGTTACAAGAAATCGCGAATCCAATGTTGTTACGACATTAAATAGTAGATATCCGTATGTGTTTTTTGGAAGTGAAGCAAACTATGATTCTGGAACATTTTCCGGAACCATTATAAAGCGTATTGGTTGTGATAATTGGGACATTGCTAATTCATATCAATATAGAGAAGATTATGTTGATTGGTTAACCAATGGACAAGCAAAAATTTTAAAGATCGAAGATGGTAGAGAATGGCTGATGACCGTTAGTGATGAGGTTACTATTGACAACGAAGATCATCCTGACAAGGTAAACATTGGTTTTAAATTTATTCAAACCGGAGATTACAATAGTACTGATGATCTCGCTGATAGCGGCTTAACTTCTTTTGACAAGCAACAATATGGAGTTTATTATAGTGTGACTTACAACCTAACAAACACTTCTTCCATAAATAATATTGTTGCAGTTAAGAGCAATTCTTCTTTTTCAACTACCATCTCTGCATTTTTCGGATATGCTATTGCTGATGTTTCTGTAGTTATGAACAATACTGTTGTTACGAATAGTGTATACAATGATGCAACTGGAAAAATTAGTATTCCAAATGTTTCTGGCGATATAATCATTTCAGCATCTGCGGTTAGAACCAAAGCAAGTAAAATTGCATTAAACTACACACATTTGTACTTAAAAAAGGGAACCAGAAAAGAATTCAAATTATATTATTTGCCTGAAAATATAAAACTCAGCAAAGTTTCATGGACATCTTCTGATCCAAAAATTGTAAATGTCATGGACGGCAAAGTGCAAGCGATTTCCGAAGGATCTGCATTTATCACAGCAACAGTAGATAATATTTCAGTCAGATGCCCAGTTGATATTATCTCTGTGGATTCTGGTATTAGATTGGATCATCTTTCTGAGGGAACTGTAATTGGGCTTAACGAAGAAGGTAAAACTATCGAGTTTTATATTGCAAAACATGACTACGAAGAAAGACTCAATAACACCGGAAATACTCTTTTAGTTAGAAAAGACGTATATTCAGAAACAGTTGAGTTTGATAAAGGCAAAAGTGTAGAGTATTCATCAAGTACAATTGATAGATGGTGCTCTGACTATAAAACAAAACTAGACAGTTCTGTTTCAAATAAAATTACACCAGTAAAGTTTTATTATACACCTAAAAACAATTACAATTCATCAGATCAAAACTACAAGCCTGATCAAATTGCAACTTTAACAAGAGATGTTTTTATATTGTCGGTTACTGAACTAGGTGTAAAAAATTTTACTGGCTCTTGTAATGTAGAAGGCTCTTTATTGCCAATTGCCAGCAAGATAGAAGATGCGCCTGATGTAGGTGTTTTTGGAGAAGGTTATGGCGAGCAGCTAACTCGCTCTCGTATAGTTAATCAAGGAGTTCTTGGGCTTGGTGAAAGTTATAAAGATAGATATATTGCAGTTTCAAAAATAAATAAAAGTACAAAAGATACCTATGTCGAATTTATTCTTCCAACTGGTAAACTTTGTTTCCGTCCAGCATTTGCATTGCCCTGCTCGTTTAGAATAAACCCAGAGAATTTTATCGGAGTAAAAAATATAACAGCCACTTCAATTGGATATGCGTTGGCGATTGGTGAAAGTAAAAAGATTACATATACATCTTCTCCTGTGGATGTAACATATCCGATTCTAAACTTCCAGACATCAAATCCTTTTGTAGCGACGGTTGACAAAGACGGTATGGTTACTGGAGTTGGAGCTGGAGAATGTTTTATTACTATAACTCTTGATGACGCAAGTACAACATGCTCCGTTAAGGTTGTTTAAAATGGGAGGTGATGTTTTTGTATACTCCTACTTCAAAAGAATTGCGTCTTTTAAAAACACATACTAAAGAATTGCACTGCAAGTTAGAGTTGTTAGATAAAAATTTAAACGTGATTGATTCTCTTGAGGGTATCGCCATTGATGGTTCATTATCTATAGATGCAAACTCTGATATCAGAAGAACTTTTTCAGGTACAATTCATTTAAATCCAAGAAAAAAAATAAGCAGATATGAAACCAACGAATAGACGGATAAAATGGTACGAGTATATATAGGCATGAGTGTAAATAAAGCAAATATTTATTGGTATCCTCAAGGCGTATTTGCTTTTAGTCAAAATGGATTTACGTATAGTTCTTCTGAGCATACTGTTTCTATTTCGTGTGTGGATCTCGTTGCGTTGCTTGATGGAACTCTTGGAGGAACACTCACTGGTTACAAGACAACAATAAGTATTGGTACAAATATTCGTTCTGCGATTGAAAATACTTATAAATTAAGTGGTATGACTGATTGTTCTATTGACTATTAGAATCGTAAAGTCCCAAACGATATTGATTTTCAAACTGGAACAACAATTTGGTCTATTCTAACACAGTTGCGCGATTTGTATTATCCATTTGAGATGTTTTTTAACAACACTACTTTTGTATGTCAAGAAATCCCGTCTGGTTTTGATGATCCTGTCGCTCTAAAAAACAACACATTCCAAGATCTTGTTATTTCAGAAGATTGCACGATAGATTATAGTAAAGTAAAGAATTGCGTTGAATTGTTTGGTGCGAGTATCGAGTACGATCAATTTGTCTCAGATGATAAAATGGAAGCCTCAAATGAAAAGGATACAACTAACATTACACTTAATACTGTAGACCTTGAAACAAATAATGACGGGTTAATTGCATTTACAACTCCCCTCCTTGGTTTAACCAAGCGTATCAATATCACGATTGTCAATTCAGTCACCGAGACTGATGATGATAACAATACAAGTGTAAAGAAATATCGGCATGGTCCTTATACTTTATATGAAAGTGATGTTGACGAAAATGGAACTGATGTTGCTATTGATGGAACTACTATTCCATGTGATACGATGGTAGTTGTAAAATATAGCCCATCAAATAAAGCTTTCTATTATCGTGGAGAACAACAAATTCATGTTATGGTGAAGCTTGTAGATAAATATCCTACCGATGATGAAATCGAATCAGATAAAAAAGAAGAGTCTTGCAATTATATTAAATATATTTGTTTAACAAATTCTGAGTCTAAATCTTTAACTGATGTAGATTCATATTTTACCATCGATAAAATTGGAAGGCGAAATCTTGTTTGTTCTGGAAGTGATTATGAAATTTACAATACCAGCGCTTCAGCATTACAATGCGCAGAGTATGAACATTGGAAAGCTTGTCGTTTAACTGATAGTGTAAGCGTCGAATGTCTCCTTGTTCCATGGCTGGATGTTAATCAAAAGATATCTTATATTCCCAAATATATAAATTCAAATGATGAAGAATTGGAATTCATCATAAAACAAATTAATATTTCTTTAGGTTCAGGAACGATGAGTTTAACACTAAGCAGGTATTATCCGTATTATCCATATATTGTCGAAAATAAATATTAAATACTTTCGTCTATAACAATAGGAGGTGACTTCATTGAGTTACGAAAAAAATCCAGATGGTACATATGTAGATTTGGAATTCACATCATTTCCCGCTCAAATAGATAGTTAGCAAAACAGCGAAAATGTAAGCTCAGAGTTGCTATCGGATGTAAACGATTATAAAAAAGCAATTCAAAATGGAAATTATGCGCTTGCACAAAGTATTTTAGAATCGAACCCAAAGATCAAGAACACAATTATTGATGCAACTGATATCAATGAGCTGAAACATGGCACAATGGCACTGGAACGAATGTTCAAAGAAGACATTGAATTGTATATTGAGAGTTTCACAAACAAAGCAAGTGATTTTTCAGCAAAAGCTGCAACGTCTGCAGAAAATGCAATCACTGCGGCTAACAACGCACTAGAATCTAAAAATTTTGCTCAAGAAAAGGCGAAAGAAGCAAATCAGCTTGTTGAAAATCTTCGTTCATTAAAAGGTACATTGCCTAGTGATTTTACAGAATATACACAACAGGTCGCGAATGTAAAAAATCAGTTAGACGAAACCATAAATACGCATAATACCAGTTCGTCCGCACATGAAGATATTCGCTTGATGATTAAAAATTCGAGATACGTTCTGCTGCCTGCAACCACAACTACGCTGGGCGGTGTCAAAGTTGGTGATGGTATGGTGGTTGATACCGATGGCAAAATAACTTTTGACGGATACACCAAAGAAGAGACTAATACTGTAGTATCTAGTCTTCAGGCGCAGGTCGCAAAAGCTGGCGCGCCGACCGAACGTCTGGCCTTTGTCACGCAGATCTCTGCAAACAGATGGGGCTGGAACGAGACCATGAGCTGTGAAGCCACCATTCCTAAAGGTGTGGATTTCATCCGCATCACTCCGGATAATTTCGATTCTCCGTATGTGTTCCAGTTTTCTGCCAACAAGGACCTGAGCCTTACAGGTGGAAACAACAAGGCGGTATCCGCGATCTGCGCATCTAATGCTAATTTCAAATACACTGCCAGCGACCGCAAGATCAAAATAACCGCCTACAATACCGATATCGGCAGAACCTGCATTCAGGGCTACAAGTATGGCACTGCCGCCACTCCCTGCATCGTCTGGACTGAGGGCGACGGCACATCCGCTAAAGACCATGACATCGATTATATCGAGATCAAGGAGCGGTATAAAGCAATCAGCTCCGACGATAAGGACACCGTGGAAGCTGTTGCCCGCGTCGTGAAAGGCAGCACGTATACGACCGCAGGCGGTGCCACAGTCACTTTTGCCAGCGATGGCACCGTAACGGCTAAAGACTATCCCGGCACGCTTGTGGGCTACCGGTACATGACGCTGACAGAAGTTTCAGAGCAGTTAGCATCCACTCAATCCGCTCTTGCCGACGCAGACGCTTTGAACCTTGACCAGGACTACCGCCTAACTCTTTTGGAGCTGGGCGTGACCGATGATGAAACTGCTAAATAAAGAGAAAGGAAGAGAGTGTAATTTATCATGAGTATTTATGAACTATGCAAAAAAGTAATCGCTTCTGGAAAAACAAATAATTTTACTGCAAAATTAGATACTTTTTATTTAGCAGGAAAATTAACAAAAGAAGAATACACAGAACTCACTGAAAACAATCCTGAAAATACATTAAGGATTCAGAAAGAAAAAAAAGTTTCGGAAAGTAAAACTATTCTAGCTACATATCTTGAAAATCACCCATTACAATGGACAGATGGTAAATATTATTCTGTTACAAGTGAGAAGCAATCCTTGTTGACCTCAAATCTTGCTCTGTATCAAATTTCTGTAGCCACCGCACAGCCGTTTAAGCTAACATGGAATAGCACTGGTGACGAATGTGTAGAGTAGACGTATGAAAATTTAGCTGCGTTAGCTCTAGGAATTGGTGTATATGTTAAACCATTTGTTTCTCATCAACAGGAGTTGGAATTGAGCATTAAGGGATGTAACACTTTAGAACAGCTTAATACTATTAAAATCGAGTACGACAGCGTTACTCAGGTAGCCAAATCATGAAGAGTAAAGTTAAAGAATATTTAAAGTGTATCCTTCTCTTTTTGATAGGAGGGGCGCTTTATTATTGCATTGAAATATTGTGGCGTGGTCATTCACACTGGACGATGGCCGTTGTAGGCGGTACTTGTTTTGTGGTCATCGGCGGTCTGAACAATTATATTCCATGGGAGATGGCGTTGCATAATCAGGCGGTTATTGGTGCATTGTTCGTAACTGCAATGGAACTTGTCGTGGGTATCCCGCTAAACCTGATGCTGGGGTTACATATCTGGGATTACTCTTCCCTACCTTTCAATCTGCTAGGTCAAATCTGCCTGCCGTTTACAGTGCTATGGTTCTTCTTAGCTTTATTATGCATTTTCATCGATGACTAGTTAAGGCATATTCTTTTCAAAGAAGAACGTCCACACTATCACTGGTAATAGAAAAGACCCAGAGTTGTTATACTCCAGGTCTTTTCTTTTTATTGTCATTCTCTTCCTGCTCGATGAAGGGATAAGACAATTTTAATATACCACATTGTCGAATTTTGTCAATAGAATCGAGGTGATAAACGTTAAATAGATTAAAAGAAATTTTGAAGTGTCTTGATCTATTTTTAATTGGCGGCACTTTTTACTGCTGCTTTGAAGTTCTATGGCGCGGCTCATCAAGAGCGGCTTTGAAGAGATCACGCAGGAGTAACACATGAGCTGAAAAATCAAAATGGCACTCTCGATTTAATATTCGTGGTGCCATTTTTTATATTAACAGGAAGGAGGTTAAACGACTTGGAGAATTCTATTTATAAATTAGCCGAATTTCAAAATTTATATTCTGTAAAAGAAACTGTTTTATTATCAGAAAATATTTCGCATTTTATTGTTGATTGGAAAACCAGAACAATTACAGTTCCGACCGGACGAACTATACTTGCTGTGTTAAATGATCATTGCGCAGAAGCCGTGATATTTGAAGCCGATCGATATTATAACGGTCATGATTTAAGCAACGAGATTTGTATTATTCAATATGCGGTAGCATCTCGACGCGGAGGTCAATATGAGAGTGAAGGTTATTATCCTGTTACGCTAATTGATAAATCAAATCCCAGTAAATTGTTATTTGCATAGGAAATCAAAAATTCTGTTACAAATATTTCCGGTATTATTGATTTCTCAGTTCGTTTTTATAGTATTGACCAGTCAGGTGATAGTCCAGAATTTGCTTATAATCTAAACACTCTTGTTTCGACAATGGTGATTAAGAAAACTTTAAATACTTCGAATGAAGGTGTTTCGATTACCCCCGGTGAGTTGGAGTCTTTAACTGATAAATTTTCAGATTTATCAAAATCTGCTGCAGAGAGCGCAAAGTCTGCGCATGACACAGCTCAGACTATTTTGGGTACTTTGGAAACGGTTCAAGGGTATGCCGATGCTGTCGAGAAAAATAAAGTTGTTACTGACGAATTAGCAGCTAAAGCATTAGAATCGGAAGGAAAAGCAGAGTTGGCAAAGCAGGTTGCTGAGAGAGCTGCTTCTAATGCGGCGAATGCTTTAACTGATATCATAGCAAAACATAAAGAAGCTGTTGATGATATCGAAAATAAGAGAACCGTCTCTCTATCTGATATCGAATCAACTAAGCAGAATGCTATGGTAGATGTATCAAATGCAACCGCAGAAGCAAAAAACGCAGCAGAAGACGCGAAGTTTAGTAAAGGCAAAGCTCAGGAAATTCTTGATCAGACGATTGCAGTAAAGAAATCTGCTATTGAAGATATTGCTCTTGATAAGACTTCTGCAATTACTGCTATCAATGAAGCTCGTGACTCTGCTAAAACAGACATTACTAACCATTCTGCTTCTTTGAAGGAAAATGCAGTAAATGCCGTCACGTCCGAAAAGAATTCTGCGTTAAAATCTATTTCAGACGAAAAACAATCTAACATTGATACAATTAAAGCTGAAGGTGTCAAGGCGGTTGAATCGGTTGAAGAAAAACGGGATTCTGTTATTTCTGATGTAACCGCTGCTGGCAATGACTCTATTTTAAATATCGGCAACTCTGAAAATGCTGTTATTAAGGCAATTCAGGACGAGAAGACATCTTCTATTTTGGCAATCGATTCAGAACGAGACTCTGCCAAAGCAACTGTAGAAAAAGCAGGAACTGATTCTGTATCAAATGTTGGTTCCGCAAAAACTGATGCCCTTAATGAAATTTACGCAAAGAAAACTTCTACACTCAGTGAGTTTGATTCTGCAAAAAATGAAGCAATTCAGAATATTGATACAAAGGTTTCCCAAGCAGAGGCGGCTTCTTTAACTGCCATTGAAAAAGCAGCTGCAGCGGCTGAGAGTGAATCTATCGCAACTCAGAAAGCTTCTAGTTCAAGCTCAAGTGCAGAAAAAGCAAAAGCCAGCGAAACGGCATCTTCTCATTCTGAGAAGAATTCGAAGACTAGCGAAATCAATTCAAAAGCATCTGAAACTGCTTCTAAGAAATCCGAAGAAGCATCTAAGTTGAGCGAAACAAATGCTGCGACAAGTGCAAACGAAGCATCTGTATCCGCGATTGAAGCAAAAGAGGCCGCAGAAAAAGCAGATCAAACAATTGCTACAAAGGGATGGATTTGGTTCGATGATAATGATGATAGCGGATATTTGACAATGTATATTGCCGACAGTATCTCTGAAAACGTAACCGCTCAGGATGATGGAAATGGCAAGGCTTATAATCTTTGGAGGCTGAATACCCGTCACCAATTCAAATTGGGCAAACGATGGAATGCCGAGGTGAATGCGGGAATCGATAATATCTTCAATTATTATGAGACAACGTATCACAGCCTGAATTATGGTACAACTACAGCGGGACGAACTTTCTATGGTTCGTTGATGATACAATTCGGACAAAAAAAGACAAAAAATACATGATGTTTAACCCTTTAAAATTTTAAAGACATGAAACAGTTTAGATTTATGATGATGACAGCTTTAGTAGCTGTAATGTCCCTTTCGGCAGTATCTTGCTCCGACGACGATGATGATGTGGCAAAATCCAACCACGATAAGAAGATGGAAGCAGTAACTGCCGAAGTACAAGCCAACAAAAAGCATGATACAGCCTTGCTGCTAGTGACTTTTGGTAGTACGTGGGATGCGCCTCAAACGACTTTCAATAATATGAAAGCGCAGTTTGCTAGTAAGTTCCCTAACATGGATATTTATTTTTCTTTCACTTCGGAGATTTGTATGACTCGCTGCGCGGCAAAAGGTTGGAATTATTATGCACCTTCTTTCTATTTGGAAGCTATTGGTCTGGCAGGATATAAGACGGTTTGCGTGCAATCTCTTCATGTTATTCCCGGCGAAGAATTCCTTCGGGTACAGAATGTCGTGAAAGATTTCCATAATGATGGTGAGCACCCGGAATTTGCCAACGTGAAAGTGTACTTGGGTGGTCCGTTGTTGGAAACAGAGGAAGATGTAACCAATGTGGCAAAGATTCTGCATGAAACTTATAAAAGTAAAGTGGAGTCGAATAATATCGTGACTTTCATGGGACACGGAAATCCCGAAAATTATAACTACGGGAATGGTAACTCTCGCTACACGATGATGGAAGCAGAGTTGCAGAAACTTAATTCTAATTATTTTGTGGCTACTGTAGATATGGAAGATAATTATATAGACGATATGATTTCCCGTATGCAGGCAGCTAACAAGAAATCAGGTAATGTGATCTGTCATCCGTTGATGTCTATTGCAGGCGATCATGCTAATAATGATATGAAGGGTGGTGTTGGTGCCACGGCTGAAGAAGGAAGTTGGCGCTATGAATTGGCAAAAGCCGGATATACTTGCCCGTTGGCTAACTGTGATATCAAAGGATTAGGTGATTATTCCAAGATTGTAAGCGTATGGGTTAGCCATATTGAGAAGAAGATCGCTGATAATGATGCAATGTATGATCCGGATGCGGAAGAAGAATAATTGGTTGATTAGTTGAGTGTGAAATAATCATACTGCTAATAAACAAAATAAAGCCAACCAAAATGGCCGTATTTGCTATAAATAAAACGGGATCATTTTAGTTGGCTTTTTATATAGTCAGGATATTCTGTGATTTTTTATTCAGAACTATCTGATTACATTTTATCTTGTTTAAGTTTTTATCTTTACCTTTGTTTCAGGTATAATCCTGAAGATGTATGAAAGAAAATAAGATCATAGTAGCAGGTATCGGTCCCGGTAGCCCGGAAGATATTACTCCAGCTGTCGTTAATGCCTTGAAAGAGTCAGATGTAGTGATTGGATATAAGTATTATTTTCAGTTTATTACCTCCTGGCTGTCGGAACAGACAGAATGCATAGATACCGGAATGAAGCGGGAGAAAGCCCGTGCAGAATTGGCTTTTGAATATGCTGAACAGGGAAAAACTGTTTGTGTCATCAGTTCCGGTGATGCGGGAATCTATGGGATGGCTCCGTTGATTTATGAAATGAAACGGGAACGGGGGAGTGAGGTCGAGATCCTCGTGCTGCCCGGTATCAGTGCTTTCCAGAAAGCTGCGTCATTGCTGGGTGCTCCCATCGGTCATGATTTTTGCATTATCTCTCTGTCCGACTTGATGACTTCCTGGGAAATCATAGAAAAAAGAATCACTGCCGCTGCTACTGCCGACTTTGTAACAGCCATTTACAACCCTAAGAGTGAGGGACGTTACTGGCAGCTTTATCGTCTGAAAGAAATCTTTCAGGAATCCCGTTCACCGGAAACGCCCGTAGGTTATGTTCGTCAGGCAGGTCGGGAAGAAGAAACGGTGGTAGTGACCACCTTACGGGATTTCGATCCGGAAGAAGTGGATATGTTTACAGTAATACTGATTGGCAATTCACAAACTTATCAATTTCAGAACCAGATGGTAACTCCTCGTGGATATTATCGCGAACAGGAAAAGGGGGAAGTCGGAAAAGGACAGGAGATTATGATGAACTCTTTCCGGAAGATAGAGGAAGAGATGCAGAATAAAGAAATCGACCTTGACCGTAAGTGGGCTTTATTTCATGCCATACATACCA
>ERZ773241.678-NODE-678-length-37862-cov-21.155183_pt1 | contig 37862 bp, 27 predicted proteins | sample MGYA00580989_ERZ773241 | MGnify/ENA primary metagenome ERZ773241 (study PRJEB29015, sample SAMEA2737804) | human gut metagenome | biome: human gut; feature: human-associated habitat; material: faeces | place: China | collected 2012 ... | reverse complement strand
CCTCCTGGCTCAGGCCGGCCAGCGTTTCCAGACGCTCCATCTCCTTGGCGCGCAGGGCGTCGATCTCGGCCAGACGGGCGTCGGCCTCGGCGGTACGCTTCTTCAGGTCCTCTTCCTTGCGCTCCAGGGCTTCGGTCTTGCGGTCCAGGGCATTTTCCTTCTGGTCAATGCGGTTTTCCTGACGGCTGATCTCAGCACGGCGCTGTTTGATCTCCTTGTCGGCCTCTGCCTTCTGGGCATCGACCTCGGCCTTCAGCTTGAAGGCCTCGTCCTTGGCTTCCAGAACCGCTTCCTTGCGCTTCTGGTCTGCGGTCTTGATCGCTTCGTTCACCAGGCGGGTCGCCTCGGCTTCGGCGCTGCCGATCTGTGCTTCGGCGGTCTTTTTCCGGTTGTTGTAACCAACAAAATAGCCCGCAGCTGCACCGACAACACCCACGATCAGGGCCACGATCACTTCGATCGCGGTCATCGTGTTCACTCTCCTTTGTTCTGATTTTTCATTCAGGTTCAAACAAGCAGGAGACGCTGTGCGGCAGGCTGTGGGCAACGATCTATAAGGGAGCCTTCCATGCAAAAAGTGACAACAAAAATCACACGCGCAGGCAGACCCTGCACGGGCATTGCGGCTTTTTTCTATCCGGTTCTGGCTTATATAAAACAGGCGCGCTTCGCCTGTGGAGAAACTCCGGTCATGGGGACGACCTGCACACAGCGTCTTTTATTCCATACTACTAATTATATTACGAAACATTTGCACGCTTGTCAAGGGAAAACCGGATCCCGCCGCATATTTTTTGTGCACATGGCCGATTTTATGCCGCAAAAACCCCGGTGCATCTGCATACACCGGGGCTCATTCTGCATCATTATTCCAGATACATCCTCCGCAGGCGCATCCGCCGGGCGGGAGTCAGGCCGTACTCCCGGGCCAGATACTCCTCCGCGCTGCCGCACGCTTCCCGGATGACCTGCAGCACATAGGGTGCCGCACCCGGATCCACGCCCGCCTGTGTGCAGAACCGCATCCGCTTGGACGGGTCGGCGGCGATCTCTTCCGCGTGGCCCGCCAGGAGGGCGTCGATCTCGGCCTTGCGGCAGACATTCGTCTGCACAAAGTCCGCGCAGATCGTCTCGTCGGACGCACCCAGCGCCAGCAGGATCAGCATGGCGGCCACGCCGGTGCGGTCCTTGCCGGCAGAGCAGTGGAACAGGATGGGCGTCTCGCCGGCTTCCAGCGCCCGGAACAGCTCCTTGAATGCCTTGTTGCCGAACAGCATCTGTCGGTACATCCGGTACAGGATGTTCTCGCCCTCCCGGGCGGTGCGCATCATGCGCTCGATGTCACCGGGGGCAAAGCTGATCTCATGGCCGTCGTCGCCGCACAGGGCACAGATCTGCACCAGCCGGGCACCGTCCGGCACATAATCCGGCTCGGCCTGGGCCTCGGCAGTGCTGCGCAGGTCCAGAATCAGCCGCAAGCCCAGCGCATCCAGCCGGGCACGGTCCGCCGGGTCGGTGAGCCGCGCGGTGCACACGCCGCGCCAGATCTGGCCCCAGCGCACGGTCTTGCCCTCATCGGCCGGATAGCCGCCCAGCTCCCGGAAGTTGGTCGCACCCGCAAAGGGCAGCTGGGTGCCAGGGGCCGGGTGCACCGGAGCGGCAGGCTTTGCCGCCGTGCTGGACAGCACCGGGAAGTTGTAGAAGGGCTTGGCCGGACGGCCCCGGCGCGGCGGCAGCGAGGCGGCCCCGCCCAGCACCTCCATCAGGTAGCTGCGCAGCAGGTCGATGTAGGCCGAGGTATAGTCCCGGCGCTGTACCAGCGACACGCACAGCGGGGGCAGGTCCTCCAGCAGCACGTCCCGCACCCGGTCCAGCTCCCGCCGGGCACCGGGCTCGTAGCGGGTCAGGCAGGTGCACAGCTGCTCCTGCACCAGATAATAGGCCTGGTAAAAGCTGGGGCCGATCTCGGCGTTGGGCGCAAACCCGGCCCGGGCACAGGCCGACCACAGCGGACTGAACAGGTCCTGCCGCAGGCTGGGCAGCAGCACCCGCTGCCCCCGCAGGTCGGCCAGCGGGATGCTTTCCCGGTCCCAGAAGGGGTGACCGCGGGGCACCAGCAGGCAGGCAGGGTCGGCCCGCAGGGTGGTGCGGGCCAGTACCGGGGCCGCACAGCCCAGGTCGATGACCAGACCGGCGTCCAGCTCGCCCTGCTCCACGGCATCGGCCACAGCGTCGTTGTCCAGCAGGCGGAACCGCATCTCCACATGAGGGTACTGCTGGCGGAACTTGTCCAGCTGCGTTTCCAGCCCAGGCAGGTAGTCCGGCACCAGCGCCACGCTGATGCCGATGTGCACCGGCTGGGCCGACTGGATCTCGGCCCGCAGGGCGGCCTGCATCTGCTGGAACTGCTCCACCACCGGGGTGGCATGGCGCTGCAGGCTCATGCCGCGGTCGGTGAGGGTGAGCTTGTGGTGGGCACTGAGAAACAGCGGCCCGCAAAGTTCCGCTTCCAGCGCAGAGATGCTCTGCCGCAGCGCCTGCCGCGACAAAAACAGCCGCTGTGCGGCCCGGGTATAATTCATTTCTTCGCACAATACCAGAAAGTAGTGCAGCTGGCGGATGTCCATGGTTTCCTCCTGCGGATGTTTGTCATAAATAAAGAATACCGCCTTTTCCGGCAATTGTAAAGCCGGTGGACCTTCTTCCCGGTCACATTTTTTGCTGCGCTCTGCATTCTGCCGTATCACGCCGTCACATGGACCGCATTTTCCCGGACGGCATCAATGGTTTCCATCAGTTCTCCGCCCATTTTGCCGTCAAACAGGCGGGTGAACAGGATGGGTTGGTCGAAAGGCGGTTTCATCAGGACGGCTTTGCTTTCCACATAGCCGTTCTGCTCGATGTAATGGATGACCTTCTGCACGAAAGCGATCTGCTTTGCATTCAGCGATTCATCGTTGATGAACTTGGAGAATGCCTGCATGGCAGCATCGTGGTCCAGCTTTGCCACTTTACGCACCAGCAGACCAAAGGGGGTATCTTTGAACTCCCGGGCATAATCTTCTTTGCTGCCCAGCTCGCTGGTGAAGATGTGTTCCAGCTCAATGTAATCGCCCTGCGAGAGCGGGATGTTCTGGGTCAGCTTGTGGATGGCCAGTGTATCGTTGCGGTGCTCCATGATGTAGCGGTTGACCCGCTCCCGGTACTCCCCGAAGTCATAACCGGAGTCCAGCGCCTTGCCCTCAGTCTGTTCCAACACCGGGTCGGCAAGGGCGGTGTAGATTGGCTTTTGCCCTTCCACACCGTCCACCAGAAACTTGACCAGCTCCCGCAGCTCCTGCCGCATTTCCTCAAAGCGGAGCAAATCGTGGGAGGTCAGGAATTCGTCCGTCTGTACTTCCCGGATGAGCGGCAGCTTGGCCTGCACCTGCGGGATGGTGGCTTTCTGTTCCAGCAGAGCAGCGGTGTTTTTCAGCTGCCGCTGCGCCCGCGTCAGCCCGGGCAGACCTTCCAGCTCACAGAGCAGCAGCCCATACACAAAATTATCGAACCGCTTGGCCGCTTCGTCCTTGTCGTCCAGCGAGATAAGCGGTGCGACCTCCCGCATTAAGGTGCCCTTGTCCGTTTCGGACAGGGCGGTGAAGGCTTCCGGTTTCTGGTAGTGTTCCACGGCCTTCCGGTGCAGGCGCACAGAGACCAGTTCCGGGTTCAGTGCGCCCACCTCAGCCCGACAAGTTTCGGTAAGGATATTGCGCCAGCTCTGGTATTTTTCATCTGCATATGCGCCATCCTGCAACGCCGCGGCAATGCGCACCTGTCTGCAGAAAATGCTTTCGGACAGGCTCTTGGTGTCGGTGCTCTCGTAGCCGTTGGGCTTTTGGCGGAAGAACTCAAAGTTGCCGCAGTAGTCGAAGATCAAAAAGCGCCGCTTGCCGGTATATTCGCCGTCAATGGCATCCACGCAGGCAAGGGACGGGCAGAGCCGGGTGCCCCGGCCGATCATCTGCCAGAATTTCGTTTTGCTGCGCACCTTTTTGAAAAAGACAAGGTTCACGCACTCCGGCACATCAATGCCGGTGTCCATCATGTCCACCGAAACCGCAATGAACGGCGGCTTGTCCGGCTGTTTGAAATCGTCAATGACGGACTGTGCATAGGCATCGTCGCAGACGACCCGCTGGATGAATCCGGGATACTGCTGTTCCAGCTGCGGATACAGCTTGCAAAAACGCTCCCGGATGAACTCCGCGTGGCGCTTGTTCTGGGCAAAGATAATGGTCTTGCCGATGCGGTCGCCGCCCGCCACCTTGATGCCTCGCTCCATCAGGTCTTGCAAAACGGTGTCCACGGTGTTGGCGTTGAAGATGAACTTGTTCAGTTTTTCGGACGGGATAAAGCTGGGCAGAGTGTCGTCCTCGGCAAAATCGTCCTCGTAGCGGGCCTTATCTTCCGGCGAAAGCTGGTCGTAGTGGATGCCCTCTTCCAGAAACTTGGTCTTGACCTCGTAGTTATAATAGGGTACCAGAACATGGTCCGTGTAAACGGCGGTGTCGTAATCGTAGGCGTAGGTGGGGATGCCGTGCTCCATCTCGAAAAAGTCGTAGGTATTGCGGTCCACATCGGTTTTCGGAGTGGCAGTCAGGCCCACCAGAATGGCATCGAAATAGTCAAAAATCGCCCGGTATTTCTTGAAAATGCTGCGGTGGCTCTCGTCCACGATGATGAGGTCAAAGTGGGCCGGGGAAAACAGAGGCACGCCGTCCTTGGTCTTGGCGTTGTCGATGGCGTTGAGCATGGTGGGGTAGGTGGAGAACACGATGCGCGCCGCCTTGTCGTCCTTGGAGGAGCACAGATTGCACAGCGACTGGTCGGGCAGATACTTCTTGAAATCGTCCTTCGCTTGCTTGACCAGCGCAGTGCGGTCCGCCAGAAACAGCACATTCGTCACATGACCGCCCCGGCTCAGCACATCGGTCAGACTGGATGCCGTGCGGGTCTTGCCGGTGCCGGTGGCCATGACCAGCAGGTTGCGCCGGAACCCCTGCGTGATGTGGGCGCACACCGCACGGATGGCATTTTTCTGGTAGTAGCGGTCGGTGATCTTGTCGTCGATTTCAATCGTGTCCAGCGGCTTTTTCTCGGTGCGGCGGTTCATCAACTTTTGCAAATCGTCCTTGCAGAACACGCCGCTCACCGGCCGCTGCGGGCCGCTTGCTTCGTCCCAGAAATAGGTGGTGTAGCCGTTGGTGGTGAACAGCATCGGGCGGCGTCCGAATTTCTGTTCCAGACAGTCTGCATAGAGCTGTGCCTGTTTGCGCCCGATGTTGGGGTCCTTGGTGCTGCGCTTGGCCTCGATGACCGCCAGCGGCTTGCCATCCTTGCCCATGAGGACGTAATCTGCATAGCCCTTCTGCCCCAGCACGCCGTTCATGTTGTCCACTTCGTATTCTACCCGCACATCGGCATCCAGGCCATCAAACTTCCAGCCCATGGCCTTGAGGTCGATGTCGATGATCTTCCGCCGCGTCTCGGACTCGGTCAGGTCGGCGGCGGTAAACGTGCGGCACTGCTGGTTCTGCTGTTTGCCCGCTGTGTATGCCGCCGAAAGGCTCTCCACCTGCTTGCGCAGGGCTTCCAGCTCGGCATCCTTCTGTTCCAGCAGGCTTTCCTGCTCCCGGATCTTCCGGGTGTCCAGCTCCACCTTCTCGCCGGGGATGGCGGTTTCGTCAAAGGAGCGCTCCACATAGTCCGTGCCGTAGCAGTAATCCACCCACTGGATGAAATCAAACAGTCCCCGCAGGCTGAACACCGCATCCGCCGCCGACATGCTGTGCCCAGTATGTACCGCCAAGTTGCCCGCCTTCACGATGCTGGGCAGCACACTCCACACGTCCTTGTCCACCGCAAAGCGGAAGCTTTCCTCATGCAGCAGGGATTGCAGATTGTCCTTGTAGGGCATCGTGATGGTCTTGTCCGCCGCATACACCCACTTCACCGCCAGCTCCAACGCCTTCCGACACCCCACCGCGCACATCGCCGGGGAGGTGGAGAACACTTTCTCGGCCTCGATGGCAGCAGAGGCAAAGAGGGAATATTCGGGTTTGGTGGCAAGATAGGAGAAGTTGGACATGAGGGAGCTCCTTTCCAGCTATAGCATAAAACACGGTCAATCTAATATGCAAACATTTGCAAATTGACGACCTGTATCATTTTGCTGAATAGTATATTCCGAAATTTTTATAGTCAATTGCCGTTCAGGATTGTTTTTCACTGCATAGTCAAATCTATTTTTCACATATGGTGCTCTTTCAAACTCTTTATAATCAAAGTTCGTTACGCTCCCATTAAATAAATTTATAAGGTTGAGTCTCGACAAATTCTCTATACTTCGTGAGATATCATATTCGTTTCCGAGACCGTCAAAACACATACTATAAAAATGCGGCATCACATGTGTCAAATATCTGCTTTCAAAAGTAAATGTCACACGCGCAACTGGAATACTATCACTAATATCTACAATTTTCTTCAAAACCTTTGCATCCATCTCATTCATTTCATCAATCATTCTTACAAATGCAGGATGCGCATATTCTCTCTTTTCTGTGTTCATCGTACCCGCAAGCAATTTTGCATAGAGTCTCCGAATGATTTCTTCATCAGAAATGCTTGCGCCTTGCAATGTTGGAACCGCAATTCTTGGTATCGGCGGCAGAATATTTTGAGGTTGAACTTTCTCCAATTCTTCTTTTAACATTTTTTGAAGTTCGTCAATTGCCTCTTTTTTCAATTGCGGATAATATTCCCGAAAAATTTGAAGTGCCATCTGCATGGCATCTGTCACTGATAAACCCGTATTTACTGTGCCGATAATTGTGTTTCCATGAGAGCCAAAGGCGGCAGTTTGATTAACTTCAAGATTTTCGCTCATTATTATTTCTCCCGTTTATCTGTTTGCACTCCAATTACAGTATTGTTATTGCCTGAGACTGTTTGATTGACGCTTATTTTATCCTCAGACTTTTTCTTGCTGTCTTTCTCCGGCTTTTTTATCAATCCAAAAACTCCATTGATAACTGCTACTACTACAACGCCGACCAATCCAATAATTGCAACCCAAATGGCTTCTGTCATAAAACACATCCTCCTTTTTTCATTATACCGCTAAAATCCAGTATTGCACACCCTTTTACCTAAAGTCTGGTAGCATTTTATATATAAACTCCTTCCGTCTGCTCGCTTCGCTCGCATCCACCTCCCTCAAGGAGGGAGGCTTTTCGTAACCGCAACGTCAAAGGCTCCCTCCCAGAGGGAGCTGTCACCGCAGGTGACTGAGGGAGTTACCCAAAATATTCCTGCATCAGTGCCTTTTTCATCAACTCCAGCTTATCCAAACTTTGCTGTATAGTCTGCTTCTGCTGGTCTACGCACTCCACAAAGGCGGCAAAGTCGTTTTGGAGGTCGAGCGGCGGAACAACAAGTTTTAGCGAATTGATTGCATTGAAGTTCAGTCCCGCTTTTACTGCACTCTGATTCTTCGATGCAAATTGTTCCTTGCCTGCATCACTCTCCATGTAGTAAGCAACATATATAGGATTTGCTTTTTTGAGATTTAGTCGGATACAGGTCAAATGCTGATTGATGTATGCACCATGCTCAGCGATTCTTTTCGTGACCACCCCTGTGCGTCCCAAGTCAGCTGTGATACTGATAAGTAAATCATTCTCCTGTACTTTTGTACGTTTGGCTTCTGCATTATCAGGAGGAGTTACATATTGGACATCCTGAAGTGTAATTCTACAATTTTTTACATTCTTTATAGTGATGAAATACTCGCCGCTGTCCGTAAAATACCGTGACCATCCACGAGAACCAGACGTAAGAAACAAAATATATTCTGAAAGACTATTACAAGGAAAATCATACGGGTTAAGTTTGGCATCTCCAAACATCTCCACAAACCGTGCCTTTACCAGTTCATCCAGTTTTGCGAGCTGCTGTTTGCGGAGAAAATGCAGGTTTGTTATTTTGTCCAAAGAATCTGCAATATCGCGTTGTTCCTGTTTGGATGGCAATGGAACGCGAATTTTTCGGACCATATCACTATTTAAGTTGTTAACAACTCCACCGACTGCCATCGACTTAAACTTCTCGTAAGTAATAGGCGCACTCAAATAATAGTACAGGAACTTTTTATCAAACACATTGTTTTCGTCACGCAAAACAAGCCATCCATCGTGGATGCACCCGTCAATTTTCAGAATGTACGGCCGGCCAAAACTCATCGAGTTTGACAGTAGAAAATCACCCGGTTTAACGTATCTTGATTTTTTCATTCCCTCTGGTTTGATTTTCTGTGCTGTTTTTGTAATATACATAGATTCATCTGTATCGCCTATTTTAATCCAATTGATTCCATCACTTTCTGTTGTAATAAAATCGTCAATCGGGCGTGGAGATCCTCCACGTTCAACTGTACATATATCACCCAAGGCAACATAGTTCCAGTGATTCATCACACCATCTCCTCCCGTTCCCGCAGGTCACTCCGATTTTCCGTCATCTTTTTCTGTTGCTACACCCTCAATCATTTCGGCAACCGTCTGCCCCAACAGCATAGTACTTGCATTCTCGGCAGTGACCACCGGGCGGCCAGTTTTGGATTCAATCTCTTTCCGGGCATTTCCGGCTACCGCACCGCCCTGCTTGGCAACGACACGGTTTTCTTCCAGCCCCTGCGGGTTCTGGGCATTCGTCAACTCCGTTGTGGTGGCTTCTGCCAGCATATTCAAGGCCAGTTCCAGGGTACTCATGTTGTCGCGCAAGTTTTCCTTTTTCAGCCCTTTGAAGTTTTTATACTGCCGCGTGCTCATGCCAGACCATGCTTTGGTCACTTCGTCCGTCAGAATGGCATACTCCTGCCCCTCTTTCACGCCGTGCACCTTCCATGCATCGGTCAGTTCTTTTCGGGCACGGATGGTTTGCAGACGCTGATTGATCCACTCCGGGGAATAGCCTTTTTGAGCATAGGTGTCGAGTGCGCGCTCGATGGTCAGTTCCGGGTCGATGATTTCCTCGATGCGCTCCCGGCCGACCATTGCCAGCCACATCTTGAACGGTTCTGCCTTTTTGGAGGGCACCGACTGGATGATGCGCAAGAGCTGTTCCGTGTTGGCAACATCGGTCAAACGGCGTTTTCCGTCTGCCGCTTTCATTTTCAACTGACTACAATTTGTAGTCAGTTCACTGCCCTCATTTTTCAGTCTGGTTTTCAGAACACTCCAATATTTTGCGGCACGTCGATTGTCCGTCTGCTCTGTCAGAACCGCTACCACATCTACCACCGAAAAATACCATTCTTCCTGCGCTTCATCCCATGCGGTGCGAATCGGTCGGTCCTCAAACAGTTGCAGTTTATCGTTTTCTGTCATTGCATTTTCCTCCATCATACCATTTCCTCCAACTCTGCCAGTCCCTTGGTGATCTCCATTTCCAGCTCATGCAGGTCGGCCAGAATCTCCTGCGTGGAGGGATATTCCACCGGCACATACTCGGTCTCCTTGTACTTGTTGATGGACAGATCATAACCGTTGGCGGCAATTTCCTCTTTGGGCACAAAGAAGCTCTGCTCGGTGCGCTTGCGGTCAGCTTCCGCATTGAGGTTGTGGAACCGTGCGATAATGTCCGGGATGTCGTTATCCTTCACCTCGGTGCGCTTATCGTCCAGCGAGAGGCCGTCGGCTTTCATATCGTAGAACCACACTTTATCCGTGCCGCCTGCGCCGGTCTTGGTGAACACCAGCACCGCCGTGGACACGCCTGCATAGGGCTTGAACACGCCGGAAGGCATGGAGATGACCGCCCGCAGCTGGTGGTTCTCGATCAGCTCTTTGCGGATGCTCTGGTGCGCCTTGCTGGAACCAAACAGCACGCCGTCCGGCACGATGCAGGCGCAGCGGCCGCCGGTTTTCAGCATCCGCAAAAAGAGCGCGAGGAACAGCAGTTCGGTCTTTTTGGTGTTGGTGACGGCTTTCAGGTCGTCGTTGATGCTCTCGGCGTCCACGGTGCCCTTGAACGGCGGGTTCGCAAGGCAGACGGTATACTTGCTACAAATGGAGTTTTGCTTGGAAACGCTGTCTTTGTAGTCGATATCCGGGTTGGTGATGGAGTGAAGCATCAGGTTCATAGCCGAAATGCGGAGCATGGTGCGGTCCATGTCAAAGCCTGCGAACATCGGCCCCGCAAAATGCTGCCATTGCTCCGGGGTCATGGTATCCTCATAGTGGGCACGGAGATACTGTGCACTGGACACCAGAAAACCTGCCGTACCGCAGGCCGGGTCGCAGATAAAGTCGTCGGGCGTGGGCTGCACCAGTTCCACCATCATATCAATGATATGCAGAGGCGTGCGGAACTGGCCGTTCTGGCCTGCAGTTGCCAGCTTGCCCAGCATATACTCATACAGGTCGCCCTGCATATCAAGGTCGGCGATGTCGTGGGTGTATAGGTCTTCCAGCCCGGTGATGATCTTTTGCAGCACCTGCGGTGTGGGGATCAGGAACATGGCATCATCCATGTACCGTGCAAAGGCGGTGTTGCCTTCGTCCGGGCGGGTGGGGTCGTCCTCAATCTCCACCAGCTCGCCGTTTTCGTCAAAGTCCGGCAGGCGGCCGTACTTCATCTTTTTGATGGCCGGGAATACCCGCTGCTGCATGGTCAGAAAAATCTCACGGGAGTCCTTATCCTTGAACTTGCTCCACCGCATGGACTGGCCTGCCGCACTGGCGGGGAAGATGTGCTCCATTTTCTCGCCCGCCATGCTCTCAAACTCTTCGGTGGCAAGCTCCTTTTCGTCCAGCGACCGGATGAACATGAGATAGGTCAGCTGCTCAATGACAGTCAGCGGATTCGTGATGCCGCCCGCCCAGATGTCCGTCCAGATCTTGTCCACCTTATTTTTAATGGCTCCTGTAACCATGCGTTCCTCCTGAATGTTTGCCAACCGCAAACGGTTTTCTTCTTAAAATTTTGGTGATAGTATCACATTTTTATTATATCAGCAGAACGATTCTTTTTCAACGTTGCGCTTGCTCAGCCTGCATCTGCCGGATGCAGTTCACGGGTTTGGGTGTTCCAACAAACATTTTGCAACGCAAAATAAGCAGATGTATATACAGCTGCCCTGCTTGCTACAATTGTGTTGGTTCTGAAAGGTTCACAGCCAGTGAGCTATACAGACGCCCAAACCTAAGCTACAATTGAGATGTGCAGAGAGAACGCTGCCCTGCTTGAGCTACCACGCTCGGAATCGCAAACTGTTCTCCGCCATCTCCATTGCAGCGTTCGATTGACGCAGGTTGAGTTATCAGCGACTCTTGTCACTGTACATTCGTGTCACAAAGCAAGCTGAATCGGTGATGGGCATCAGGCGGAACAAGCACAAAAAGGAGGCCGGAAAAATGAAGTCAATGGAAATCACAGCCGTAGGTATTGATGTTTCTAAGAGCAAAAGCACAGTTGCTATTCGCAGGCCAGGTGGAGTAATTGTTGCACGTCCATTTGACATATCTCATTCTAACCATGATCTTGAGAAACTGGTCTCCATACTGAAAACGACAGGAGGAGATATCCGCGTTGTAATGGAACACACAAGCAACTATTGGAAGCCAATTGCATTAACGCTGAAGGAAGCAGGCTTTTACGTTTCTGTTGTAAATGCCATGTTGATTCACGATTTCAGTGACAATTCCATCCGAAAATTGAAAACAGACCGTGCGGACTCCTTGAAAATCGCCAACTATGCACTGACGTTTTGGAATGAGCTCCCACCCTTCAATGATGAGGACGAAACCAGACTTGTGTTGAGAGAGCAGTCACGAATGTATGAAAGATTGGCTTCGACAGCAACATCCCTTCGCAATGGCCTGATTGCACTGGCAGATCAGACGTTCCCTTCGATTGATCAGGCTTTTGGACACGCAATCAAGAATGCGGATGGTCATGAAAAGTGGGTCGATTTCTTTTCAATTTATTGGCACAGAGACTGTGTACTCAGACTTTCCATTGAAAAATTCACAGAATCTTACCGCAAATGGTGTTTGCGGAGAAATTATAAATTTCGTACGAATACAGCGCACAAGTTGTATGCTCTGGCACAGGATGCCGTTCCTACTCTCCCGAAAAACAACGGAACAAAGGCTTTAGTATTGCAGGCTTGCAAGAGCCTGAATGCTGTATGCGAGGCGAAACAGTCTACTCAAGAAGAAATGAACCGATTGGCTTCGCTGCTTCCTGAATATGAAGTTGTCATGCAGATGGAGGGCACAGGACCCATTACAGGCCCTGCTCTAATGGCTGAGATTGGTGATGTCAGACGTTTCAAAAACAAGAAAGCTCTCGTTGCCTTTGCCGGCATTGATGCACCACCGTTCCAATCTGGAAACTTTGAATCCAAGTCACGTCACGTTTCCAAGCGCGGCTCACCTCATTTGAGGCGCGCTGTATTCCTTGTAGCAAATATTATTCTAACCTTATCCCACAAAGATAACAGCGTCTTTTGCTTTATGGACAAAAAGCGCGCTGAAGGAAAGCACTACTACGTCTACACGATTGCTGGCAGTGCGAAATTTCTGCGAATCTACTACGCACGGGTCACTGAATATTTGCGCACCCAAGAGATACCTGTTGCTGCCAGCTGTCTAAACGGTAACAGCTAACGCTATTCTTTAGTTTGAAAATTCTGCTGACAGGCTACACTTGTCGGCTTATTAAAGTTGCCGGATGCTCACTGCACCCGGCAACAATTATTTTTGTTTAAATTTTCTGCTTTTACCTCTTGACACACTTTAGCAGGTTTGCTACAACTGTGTTCTCTCTAAATTGTCATCCGCTATTTTCAATTCAATAAAGAAATCGCTTGCTATGCATTTCATTTTTTGATTGAAGGTCATCATCGAACACTTCAATCCATTTTTCGATTTCCACCTCCTTCAACGAAAAATCAAAATCAAATCCGTTCTTTGTGATGAATCTTCACCGGTTCATCACGGGAGCGGGTCGGATTTTTTTATTTTTGTTTACTTGTATCCAAGAACTTGGACTAAGAGGGTGGGTAACTTGGACTACGAGTCCATAAACTTCTGCCGCTTTTCACGGTACACTCTTGTCAAAGGAGGGAAAGCCCCTGTTGAAGTTAAGCAATCTTAAAATCAATCACCGGTTTTATGGCAGGGTTCAGGACAACCGAACAGACACCGTTTGATATAGAAATGAGGTTCACCATGAACAAACCGCTTTCCTGCCGCCATTGAGAAAAAACAATCCCCACAGCCACAAAAAGGACTGTGGGGATTGCTTTTATGGTGAAGGAGAAAGAGAATAACGTGTTAACCCTTGTCCGCGCCGGAGGTGATGCCCTCGACGTAGAACTTCTGCATGATGACAAACAGGATGGAGATGGGGATGGACACCAGCACACCGCCTGCACAGAAGAGCGCAAAGTAATTGTTGATCAGGGTCTTTTGCAGCATATTATACAGACCGATAGCCACCGTCCAGTCGGCAGAGACGCCCGAATTCAGGATCATCTTTGCCATCACGAAATCGGTCCATGGAACCATGAAAGAGCTGATGATGGTATAGACCAGGATCGGCTTGGACATGGGCAGAACGACCTGGAAGAACACACGGGCGTCGGATGCGCCGTCCAGCTTGGCGGCTTCCCGCAGGGAGATGGGGATGGTATCAAAGAAGCCCTTGCAGATCAGATAGCCCAGACCGGACGAACCGGCATAGACCATGATAAGACCGGCATAGGAGTTGGTCAGATTCAGATATTTCAGGACGAAATAGACGGCGATCATTGCCAGCACGCCGGGGAACAGGTTGACGCTGACAGAAAGGTTCTGGATCAGCTTGCGCCCCTTGAAGCGGCAGCAGCTCAGCGCGTAGGCTACCATCAGCACAAAGCAGGTGGAGATAACGCAGTTGAAACAGGCCACCACAAGGGTGTTGGTAAACCAGCGCGGGAACTGCGCCACAGAGTCCGGGTGGAACAGAATGTTGACATAGTTGCGCAGTGTGTAACTGGCCGGGAAGAACTGTCGCACATTGATGCCCCGGTCTGTGGAGAAGGAAGTGACCAGAAGCCACAGAATGGGTACCAGCCAGATAGCTGCCAGCAGGGCCAGCAGCAGATGCCGCAGGATGCTGCGGACTGTGCGGAGGATACGCCCGCGGCGCAGCTGCGCTGCGGTCTCTGCCCGGCGTGCCGGAGAAACAGTTGTCTGTGTCAAGAGAACGTCGCCTCCTTTTTATTGAGGAACCGGAAGCATACCAGCGTGAACACGGCACAGATGATGAATACCATAATGCCAATGACGGCGGCCATCTTGTAGTTGTACTGCTCCTGCGTCAAGCGGAACAGCCATGTGACCAGCAGATCCACCTCTTTTGCGCTGGAGGAAGCCAGCGCCTGATCCTTGGTGATATAAACGTCCTGCGTGAGCAGATAGATGACGTTGAAGTTGTTAACGTTGCGCACAAAATCCGTAACCAGTGCCGGCCCCTGCACACTGAGCAGATAGGGCAGCTTGATGTGGATGAAGCTCTGCCACGGCGATGCACCGTCGATGGTGGAGGCCTCCAGCATATCGGTGGGAATATTCATCAGCACACCGGTGGCAATGAGCATCTGGTAGGGCACGCCCACCCAGATGTTGATGAGGATGATCATGAACTTAGCCCAATGCTGATCGGTCAGGAAGGGAATGTGGTTCATGTTCTGCCCCAGCAGACCGATGGCCTTTAAAAAATCGGTCACGCCTGCATTGGCCATCATGGTGTTGAAGATGCCGGCGTCCGAGAAGAAGTTGCGCACCAGCAGCAGGGTGACGAACTGCGGCACCGCAATGGTGATGATGAACAATGTGCGCCAGAGCTTTTGGCACTTGGTCTTTTTATTGTTGATGAGCATGGCCAGAAATACGCCGCCGAAGAAGTTGGTGAAGGTGGCAAAGAAGGCCCACACCAACGTCCAGCTGAGCACCCGGCCAAAGGCGTAGCTGAAGGTCAGGCTCAGCGACTGCCCGCCAAACAGAGAAGCAAAGTTAGCCAGCCCCACCCATGTAAACAGGGCGGCGGGAGGCATATGCTGCTGATCGTAGTTGGTAAAGGCGACAGCGATCAAAATGAACAGCGGGATGATGGTGAACACCACCACACCCAGCACCGGAAGGGTGAGCAGGGTAACGTAGAACTTTTCGTTCAGGTACAAGGTGATATCCTGCCGGAAATTGTTGGGCTTTTTGCCAGCGGCCTTCTGCGCCTGTAACGCGTAATTGCTCTGCACCACCAGCATGGCAGCAGCGATCAGCGTTACAATGACCACCAGTGCGATCACGCTGAGCAGCAGGATGGCAAACGAGTTGTCGTAGTTGTTGACCTCGTTCTTTAAGGTAAGGGGGTTGAACTGCATCTCCATCTGCACCGTGCCCAGCGTGCCGAACTTTTTCAGCGCAGGAATGCCGGAAGTGCCCAGAAAATACAGTCCCAGCCCCTGCACCAGCGTTACCAGCAGTGCCTTGATAAGCTGGCCGTGGCCAATGTAGCCCAGACCCCAGACAAAGAGGGACAGCTTTGTAAAAATATCTCCGTGAACAAATGCGTGACCGAACTTCTGAAGGAAATTCGGCTCCCGGCCATCTGCCCGCAAGGGTGGTGTAAGGACCATTTCTGCCACAGAAGTCAACTCCTTTCTTGGTATGCAGAGGGGGTTATAGCAAACAGGATGTTAGGTTGACGCCGATTTCTTGTATTGCGATAAAAAGCGGGCACACCGCATTCTGCTGCGTGCCCGCCGGGAAAAACCGGAACTTACTGTGCCACAGGTGCGGTGATGCCGGCCACAGCGTCATCCACCAGCTGCTGCGTGGTCTTGCCCTGCGTGTCGCCGGAGGCGAGGATCTCGCCCAGACTTGCGGCGGAGCTCCAGTAGTTTGCGCCTACCCGCTGCAGGGTAGCGTAGGAGCTCTGCTCAGCCAGTGCGGCAATGGCGGGTGCAGACTGCACAGCCTCGGAAGCATTGGCATTGATGTTGGAGGGACCCAGCTTGCGGTCGTTGAAGCGCTTGTTCTGGTTGTCCTCGTTGGTGATGAAGTCGGCCAGCATCATAGCCACGCCCACGTTGGCGCTGTGGGGGTTGACGCCCACCAGCTTGTAGCCGGAGAAGGAGCCCATCTGGACCTGCTCGCCGTTCAGGGTGTAGGTCGGCAGCTTGGTGGCGGCGTAACCTTCGCCCCAAGCCTCCTCGGCGGTGCTGGCGTTCCAAGTACCGGAGATGGCGGCGCAGCAGCTGCCGTCCTTGATGGCAGAAACGATATCAGCATCCGCGCCGGACTTGAAGCCGGGGTTTGCGGCGATATCCAGAATGGCCTGCGTTACGTCTGCGCCGGGAGCCTCGTTCCAGTTGCAGACGGTGTTGATACCGTCATCTGCCAGCGTTGCCACCAGACCGGCACCGGCGTAGAAGCTGTAAATGTACCATGCGTCGTTCACGCTCATCATGAACTTTTTGCCGGCAGCTGCAGCCTTTTCCAGCATGGTGTCCACGCTCTGCACGTCCTCGGCGCTCAGCACGCTTGCATCATAGTACAGGAAGTAGCCGTTGTCGGCGGTCATGGGGTAGGCGTAGAGCTTGTCGTTCATGGTGGCAGCGCCCACAGAGCCGGGCAGGTTGCGGCTCTTCACGTCGTCCGGGTTCAGCAGAACCTCCTGCAGAGCACCGGCGTTTACCAGCTCGTTCAGCTGGTCATCAGCAAAGGCAAAAACGTCTGCGGCAGACTCCGGGTCGGCCAGAACGGTGTCCTTTGCGCTGGACTCAGACTGCACGCCGATCTCGATGGTCACGTTGCCCTTGTCCGCATTCTGCTCGATGAAAGCATCTGCCATCTCGCGCAGCATGGTCTGATCCTCTTCTGCGCCCCACATGGTCAGCTTCACATCACCCCAGCTCTCCGCAGCAGAGGCAGCCGTACTGGAAGCGGCAGCAGAGGAAGCGGTGCCAGAGGAAGAACCGCCGCAGGCGGTCAGCACACCGGCAGCAGCCATCGTACCCATAGCAGCAAGGAATTTACGGCGGGAAATCAGCTTTTTCATGATCCAGTTCTCCTTCGTTCTCAATCTGAAATCTTCGGGTGCTCTTTGTTGCGCTTATAAGTTGCGCACATCTAAGCGGCTGTTTTTCTGTACCCATAGGATACCGCATTCTTTTGCTCACGTCAATGGACGAAATTCACGGTATTGTTGAGTTGAAACTGGAAAAAGTGACGGTAAAATTAGGATACATGGGCAAAAGTGCGCAACTTTAGCGCAACCTTTGCCCATGCAAAGAGCAAAAATGCCCGCTCCGGGAAAGGAGCAGGCACAAAAAGCGCGTTATTTGATGCTGTGGGAGCGTTCCCTCCACTTGGTAGAGTTCCGCAAAATGACCTGATAACCTTCCAGCTGCCGCATGACGATCTCTTTTCCGGCCAGCCGGTCCAGCAGCATCCGGCAGGCTGTCTTGCCCAGCTGCTCGGCATCGTACTGCACCGCCGAAACAGACGGCGTGATGCTGGCAAGCATGGAGCTGTCGTACAGGCTGGCCACTCGCAGATCGTTGGGCACGAGGATATGCCGCGTCCGCAGCTCCCCCATGACCTCAAAGGCGACCTCATCATCGCCGCAAAGGATGCAATCCGCCTTCTGCTCCAGCGCAGCCTCCAGTGCATCGAGCGTCTGCCCGGCAGATTCCACACCGGAATGAACGAGCCGCTGGTCTACTGGCACACCAAATTCCGCGAATCCACGCAGATAACCGCGTATGCGGTCGGTGTTGACGGCGTAGATGGTACTGCCCACCAGCAGCGCGATCCGCTTGGCGCCCAGCTGCAAAAGGATGCGTGTCATCTCGCAGGCAGCCGCGACCTGATCGTTGTCTGCCTGCGGGATGGTCTTGTCCTCGCTGCGTCCGATGAGCACAAAAGGTGTCTCGTATTGCCGCAAAAGTTCGATGCAGGGATCATCCGCCATGGCGTAGGTCAGGATCACGCCGTCCACCTTGTGGTTGGCCAGCTGCCGCTGCAGCTGCGAATACTCGGTGTTGGAGGCGTAGCAAAGCATCAGGTCATAGCCGCGCTGGTCTGCCATGATGCAGATGCCGCCCATGCACTTGCGCAAAAAGGGCAGATCCAGCGTAATAAAGCGCTGTGGCACGATCATGGCAATGTTGTTGGTGCGCAGCTTTTCGCCGCTCTGTGCGGAAACAGGCTCGGATCGGGTGCGCCCCATATAGGCGTACACCTTGGCGCGGGTCGCCTCGCTGATGCGTCCCTTTCCGGAAAGTGCGCGTGATACCGTTGTTTTAGAAACACCAAGCGCATCGGCCACCTGCTCGATCGTCATTTTTTCGGTTTCCTTTGCAGCCACAGGATATCCTCTCCTTTTCACAGAACTGCGCAACAATGCGCCACCCCAGCATACCGGGGTAAGCCCGCTTTGTCAAGTATGAAAGCAAACAAAAAGCGTTCTGCTTTTTTGGCAGAACGCTGAAAGCTGGTATTTTTGTGCCTTACAGGACCTGCTCGCCGTTTTTCCAGACGGCCGTTCCGTAACGGTTCAGCGCAACACCGCCTACTTCGACCGGATGTTCATTGCAGTTCTGTACAAAGACGAACGTACCGCGCCGCGCGGCCAGAACGCCGTCCGGCAGAGCTTCCGGCCATGCCGGGGTCAGGCCGACTTCCTTTACAGCAGCACGATAAAATGCGCGATAGAACGCTTCCTCGAACCGACTTGCCAGATAATAGGCACGGCCCTCCCCGTAGGAGTGGACAGCCACCGCCGGGCAGTTTGCATAATAGTCCTCGGCATAAACGCTCAGCGGTGTGGCAGGGTCGGTGTCGTTCAGACTTGCGACCTCGCATAGGACCGAAGCCTGCGTTTCCGGCAAAATGGAATCGTCCATCGGGGTGCAGCGGCAGGTTTCGCCGTCATACATTCCGTCGATCTCAGTGCGGCGCAGGCCCAGCAGGTCGGTCAAGCCGTAGGGCGTGTCACCCAGACGGCACAAATCGCTTTCATCCACCACACCGGTCCAGTATGTAACCACGACCGTACCACCATTCCGGGCAAAATCACAGAGTTTTTGGGCAAAGGCATCGGTCAGCAAATAAACCATCGGAACAACGACCAAACCATAACCCATCAAATCGGATTCCTGATTCACGAACTCCACCGCAATGCCTTCCCGCGCAAGAGCATTGTAGTGCAGCTTCAGCTCGTCCCAGTAGCCCATCCCTGCATTGCGCGGGCCGCAGGAACCTTCCAATGCCCACTTGTTTTCCCAATCGTGGACGATCGCCGCCTGTTTTTCACGGCAAGTCGTTGCAATCTCTGAGAGCACTTCCAGCTTTTGGCCCACACCGACTGTTTCCCGGAAGGGACGGGCATCCTCCCGGCCATCATGGCCGACGACTGCACCATGGAACTTTTCTTCCGCGCCGCGGCTGGCTCGCCACTGGAAGTAAAGCACACTGTCCGAACCATGTGCAACCGTCTGCAGAGCCGCAAGCTCCGCAATGCCGGGGCGCTTCTGTTTGGAGATCGGCTGCCAGTTGGTAAAGCTGGGGCTGGATTCCATCAGCAGGAAGGGCCTGCCCTTCATGGAGTAATACAGGTCGTGCATCAGGGCCGTATCCAACGCTGTTTCTTCCACTGTTTCGCTGGGCTTGTGCCATGTGGGATAGTTGTCCCAGCTGGCAATGTCGATCTCCTTGGACATTTTGAAATAGTCGATGCCGTCAAACCGGTACATCATGTTTACCGTGAACTTTGCATCCGGCGCAAATTTTTTCACGGTATCACGCTCAAATTTCAAAAAATCAATGTGTCGGTCACTGACAAAGCGCTTCCAGTCCAGCGCAAGACCCTGCACGGCATTTTCCCCCTGCGGGGCAGGGCTTTCGATTTGTTCCCAAGCGGTATAGTCGTGACTCCAGAACCGGGCGTTCCACGCCTTGTTCAAGGCATCCAAAGAGCCATACCGTTCCTTGAGCCAGCAGCGGAACGCGGCCTGACACAGCTCGCAATGGCAGTCGCCGCTCATCTCGTTGGAGATATGCCAGAGCAGGACAGCCGGGTCATTGCCGAACCGCTGTGCCAGCTTCTGGTCGATGATGCGGACTTTTTCCCGGTAAACCGGCGATGTATAGCAGTAATTCTGCCGCCGGTTGTACAGCTCCCGGACCCGGTCTGCCCGGACTCGGCGCACCTCGGGGTATTTGTGTGCCATCCAAGCGGGGCGGGCCGCACTGGGCGTTGCAAGGATCGTATGGATTCCATTGGCATACAGGTTATGGACGATGTCTGCCAGCCAATCCAGCTCAAATACTCCCTCCTGCGGTTCCAATGTGGACCATGAGAACACGCCCAGCGTCACAGTATTAACGTGTGCCTTTTTCATCAGTTCGATGTCCTGCGCCAGAATATCGGGCCGGTCCAGCCACTGTTCCGGGTTGTAGTCTCCGCCATGAAGTAATCTGAGCTGCTGCATGATAGCGGCCTCCTTTGGTTGCGCAAATTGCGCAACATTTTTATCGGATAAAGTTGCGTTCGATACAGAGTATAGCAAGAACCTCCACAAGATGCAATGCAGCTTTATGGAATTTCGTTGCAATAAGCTGAGCGTTTGATGCAGCACAAGAAACCATCCATGGATGCTTTGGAAGATTCCACAACGTTCATGGGGGATTTATAGGCAGGTTGTCAAAATGCAGAAATAATCCGTATTGCTTTTGATACGGGTTAAGGGCAGAACAAGGAAACTGTTGCAAAATAGCTCTCTGAAAAAAATATGCGCAAAACCCGGAACCTTTTCAGGGCCAAAACGGCTCAAAAAGGGTTTCGGGTTTCTGTTTTTGCACTATTTCCTTGCGCAAGTCGCTATCGCATTTTTATTTTGCAACAGCCCCTCTTGACTTATTTCTGAATTTTAATTCGGAAGTTCAATTTTATTTTGACTTAGATTATAGATCGTTTTATCATCCCAGTTTCGTCGGAGAGCAATCTCGGCAGTCAGATCTGTATTATTATAATTGATCGACCATTGTGTATTACTTGTGATATCAGTAGGATTTGGATCCTGGGAAGATGCCTTTAAAGCATTCCATACGGTAGAATTGGTATGTTCTGTTTCTGCTTCAAAAGTCTTAAGAACAGCATCGTAACGTTCTCTTCCGTGTCCGTAGATTCCATTCTTCTGATTCGGAGCAACTTTGTCTTTGTACAGGACAAAGAAATTAGTGACAGCTTCAGATCTGGTGTCAACGAGTTCTCGGGTTTCACTGTCGCAATCGTATTCGATGACTCGTCCATCACCTGAGGCGTCTGTAATGTAGAAATGATAATCTCTACCGGAGGAGGCGAACATATCATATTCTTTTAACAGATCTACTGCTTCCTGTGTGGAGGCAGCACGGTCCAACACGAGGCGAATAGCCAGTGTTGTTGCGATTGTTGGCTTGCCGGTATTCTGGAAAACCGGTTCGCTGTCCAGAGTAAGTACTGCAATAGAAACACCTTTTTCGTTCATACCATCAAGGCAAATGAAAGGAGAGGTCAAGGTGGCAAGTTTTTTCTTCATGCTTTCATCAGGTGTATTGGCAGAAATATTATCAAGTGCCGCGAAGGCTACAGATTTGTAACCATTTTGGGGCGTACAGTACACAAGCATGGCAGAAGTGTCCAGCTTAAAATCATAATTTCGGCCCATATGAACCTGATTCTGGTTATCTGTCATTGTAAACGCAGTGCATCCGAAATCAGGAGCTTTGATCTTAACAGGCAGCAGGGGAAGAGCTTCTTTGATAATTGCGTCGATCATACTTTGGTTGTCTGTGATTCCGTAGTCAATGATCTGATCCAGATCATAATCGTATTTGATGTCTATCTGATAAAGGTTGTATCCATCTTCATAAGAAGTGACTTTCTGAATGGAAGAGAGCGTGCGAAAGCGGGAAAAATAATAGATACAGAAGCTTCCGACAAGGAGAAGGATGATACAGACAATCATAAAGGAGATTCGTTTTATATGTTTTTTCATAGAGCTTCCTCCTTGTCATCAAACCTAGTTATCCTTTCAGATCAAACTGTACGGACAGCGATGCAAGCACTGCATCTATCACTTTCCGCGCCTCAGCAAACATATCGATCTCCGCCACAAAAGCGATGACCTGCTCGCGCTCCTGCGCGGGGACCTGCAGCGCACTCAGGCTCATGCTCAGATAGCGCCGTATTTTGCGCTCCAGCGTAAAGTAGGGGTCGCACCGCCGTGCCATATAGCCGCGCATCATGCCAGCCGTGCCCAGCTCTATCTCATAGAAATCGCACTCGGCGCACCCGGGCAGATACGTGCTGAACGCTGCCTGCAGCTCGGCCGTGGTGCTGCGGTGGATGATCTCCACCGTGGCGGGGAAGGTGTACGCTTCCACATAGATATCCCGCAGATTCTCACTCAGTTCGGTCAGCGCCAGCTGCAAAGCCGTTTCCACTGCGTAGAGGTACACCGGCGATGGGGCGTTTACCGCCAGCGGCCTTACCGCATCGAACTGCCTGCTGAACATCATGCTGATCAGCTCGGTCAGCACGCCATCCTTTGTGTGGAAAATGTTCTGGAACGACCCGGCAGAAACATCCGCTTCCTTTAAAATTTCTGCCACCTTGGTGTTCGTGTAGCCTTTTTCCAGAAAAAGCCGGACACAGGCGGTCAAAATCCGCCGTTTTGCTTCTTTGCTGTCGTATCTGCGCGCCATTGGGAATCATCCTTTTCTGTAATTGATTTCTGACCCAATTATATCCTGATTCCGGATTCGGTTCAAGTAGAACTTTCCCGGCGTATTTTGGGCAATTCGACGGGGAGAGCCACCCGGCGCAGGAAATCCCGCAGCAGGTCGGTGGTGAACCCACCATCTCCATGACGGCTCTTTTGGAATTGCTCACGGATGCCGACCCGGAAATGAAGGCAAAGCTCCGCTTGGCACTGCTCACCTAATGCAAAAAAGGGCACTGATTGCAATGCAATACAGCGCCCTACATCATCGGACATGGGTAACACCGACCGTGCCGAAACCGTGCAGCTTGAGAACAAAAAGAAAATCCAACGAGGAATCTTACGATTCATCGTTGGATTTTGGTGTGCTCGAGGGAACTCGAATCCCTGGCCCTCTGATTAAAAGAGCCCCTCAGTCGGGGTACTCTGATTTTGGAACTTTCGAGTTTACGTCGTTTTTTCGCAAAGCATCGTGATTTTTCACGTTGCAATTTCTGCGTCCTTTGTCGTATTTTGCAAGTCAGAGTACCCATTGCATTCCTTGAAACCGTGCAAAAACAGTGCAGAAACCGTGCACTTACTCTGGGACAAATGAAAAAAGATGATTTTTGATCCATGACTTGGTGGCGATTTGAGTGACCACAAAGGTAAATTTGATACACGGAAAGAAGAATGCCCACTCGTCTGAGGAGTTCTCAGGGGAGTGGGCAGTTCTGTATAATGGCATTTTGTATAGGTCACTTGCCACTTTTAGCATGGAGGTTGCTATTTGGGAAAGAAGTTTCCACTTTTTTATATGGCAAGTTTCCGCACTTTCCGTACCCCATGAGATATGAACACCCGCTAAACTTTTTCAGAGGTTGCTACTTTTTAAGATGTAGTTGCTAAATCTTGCCCAAAGGATGCTACATTTTGGCTCAAGGTTGCTAAACATAGCGCACAGAAAATCCCGCAATAATATAATTAAACTTATGATAATTCGTGTTATATTATTTCTTGTAAACTGCATCTGCCTGAATCAAAATCAGGTCGGAATTCTCCGCGGCCATTTCCACCAGTCGATCGGTAAAGCCACTCTTGGAGAACAGCCCATACACAATTTTGTAGCCCCTAAACGCCGCTGTAAGTTCTTTGGACTGCCCCTTTTCTTGCAAGGCAGAGTAGACCGCCACATCCACAGGTTTCGCATGGTACTTGCACTCACCGAGGAACAGCCGTTTGTGCTGGTTGTCCACAGCCGTAACATCAATTTCCGTATCGCCCTCGTTGTCGTTGCGCCAGTAAGAGCCAATGCGTGAGGGTGCAAAGTCGATCTGCCCCTTTCGGCACAGCTCCGCAAAGATGTTCCGGCAGATGCTCTCATAAGCGAAAGCCACAAATTTTTGCTTAAAGTCTTTGCCCATCTCGTCCAGCACGATCTGTTGGTTGTCCAGTTCCAACTCTCCCTTGAACGGGTACACATAGCGGAACCAGAAGCGGATGAAGTTGTCCGAAACATAGTACAGGCTCTTCCGGGAACGCTCTGGATTCTTTTCGGTGATGGGAACGTTCTTGATAACAAAACCAAGGTCGATCAGTGTTTTCAGGTACGGCGTAATAGCTGACGTGTCCTGCTCCATCGTCATACCGATCTTGCTCAGCTTGTGGTTGCCGTCCGAAATCGCTTTTAGTACGGAGAAATAGTTGATGGGCGTCTGCACTTCCTCGTTGAGCAGGAAATCCGGTTCTTCATACAAAAAGCCATTTTTCGACAGTACCACACGCCGAATCTGTTCCACCAGCGGCTCGTCCGACTGGAAAAACTCCATATATTTCGGTACGCCGCCCGTGATGGCATACTGCTCCACTGCCTGCTCAAACGATAGGTTCTGCACCGCATATACATCCGTAAATTGCAGCGGCATCAGCCGAATCTGTGCCGTTCTGCGGCCATAGAGCGGGCTGTCGTAGGCCAGTGCGTGCTTTTTCATCATGCTGATCAGGGAGCCACACAAAATCAGCATCACGTTATGATCTTTCAGCACTTCATCCCATGCGTTTTGCAGGATGGACGGAAAATCCGGGTTTGTTTTAACCAGATACGGAAATTCGTCAATGACAAGTACCTTTTTCTCGTCCGGGTGGTTGTCTGCCACCACTTGAAATAAATCAAGCCAGTCAGTAAATGTGACCTTGCTGAGCATGGGATTCTTCGTGGTACGGGAAAGCACCCCGGCAAACCGCTTCATGCTCTGGGCTTCACTTTCTGTGGTTGCCAAAAAGTAGAACGCGCGTTTATCTTTGATAAACTCTTTGATCAGCGTTGTTTTTCCAACGCGCCGTCTACCGTAAATCACCACAAAGCCGCTGCCGCGTTTTAGTTCCGCATTCAGCGTTGCCAGTTCGGATGTTCTGCCGATGAAGTCCATGTCATTCACCTCTCACTTAATATAATTTGGATTATGATAATTTCAATTATATTATAGCCGATCTGCACAAAACCGTCAATAGGACGAAGCATCGAATTTTCAACATCAAATTCATACAATGTAGAAAACTCCGGGCTTTTTCAGTTTAACTTATGCGGCTGAGAGAAGTCTGTGGACGTTTTTGATTGCAATAGGGCTACCAATTGCTATTCCAACTACACTAAAAGATACTACGGCAAAATAGAGTACGTTTTGCCAACGCTCCTGATTTCTGCGGTCGTAATTTCTGTCCATAGCATCCAGCTGTTCTTGGGTGTTCATGTCATCGGCCGACACAATTAATTTTTGTTTTGTTATATATTTCTCTTCTGATGTGGCTTCGGCATCGATTACTGCATCAGAAATTTTTTGACAGACTTCATCGATGACTATGTTCTGAAGAGATTTCGTTTCGCCGAGTGGCTGCATAGTATTTTGTTTGTTCATAGATAACCTCCTAAATATATGTTTGTCTGGGATTGACAGTTCCTTGGTGTAGCTATATCATACTACTAGATGACGGATGAATCAATCTTTAAAATCGTCTGTTTCAATCGTTTGTGAACACAAAAAAGATAAATATGTCTTTAACGAGGTGATATAATGGCATTCAAATCTATAAATCATGATGATGAAAAGATTTTCTATAACAGACTGTGGAAATTGATGGAGGAGCGAAACCTTTCAACGGCAAGAGAATTAGCGCAGGCTTTATATGCCGAGGAGATAGTCCCTGTAGACAGTGCATCTGAAGACGAGATATCTATAATAGGAAGTATGACACGCAGAATACAGGAACACTTAAATTTAGAAGGTACAGATAAATTGCAGGGTAGATATGTCAAAGCGTATTGTGATTTTTTTGGATGTTCAGCAGATTACCTGTTTGGCTTATCTTCAATTAAAAGTGGAAATCCAGATGTTATTAGATTCTGTGAAGCAACAGGGTTATCTGAAAAATCGGTCAGAAGGCTAATAGAAGATTTACCGGAAGATATAAAAAGAGATTTAGTTGGGTTTTGGTCTAATGTTTTAGAAAGCAATTTGTTTTATGAAGTACCTTTAGAATTCCATCAAATGTGCTATGAATTGGGACAGTACAGAATTGCACAGGACCGAATAAAGGCAATCAATATGGCGGCTAAAAAAATGGACAATTCAGACACATTTGTAGATACTTGGAGAGCGATGATGGAGAGTAATTATCTAAAGGAAGCTCAGCCGCATGAAGGGTCCTACCATATGCATCTGAATGAGCTTTTAGTGAATGTAACAGCGTGTTTGGAAAATTGGGTGGATGAATATGTTCCTACCCATAAAAAAGAGATTCAACAATATTTCTATGGTGACTTAAATAAGAGACTACAGGAGAGTTATGATGAATTTTTGAAAACAACGCAATCCGAATAATATCACAGAAAAACCGCCTTACTACCGGAGTAAATCCGATGGTGGGGCGGTTCTTTTATACCCTGATTCCTTGACCGTTCTTGAAGGTGAAGCAGATGTCGTCAGCGCTGTAAGCAGGTCAACTCCAACGCAATCGCATCATAATAGAATATCCTCAGAAACGGTAAAGTGGATTTTGGTCCGCTTTGCCGTTTTTTCTTCACATCTGGACTCCAACATGCTTTTGTGCGATTCAGCGATTCCATCGCGCAGCCTGAACCGGGACGGTGCAGATTTGAAAGGGTTTGGGATTTCCCAACAAGTATTTTGCAACGCAAAATGGTCTTTGTATATACGAAGACACTGCTTGCTGGTCGTGTACCTTTCAGCTTTCACCGCCACAAAACGTTTCATATTTTGGACTCCATTCAAACTGTGCATTTTTGTCTAACAATTTTTTGCGTTGCTGCCAATCGGGCATGAGTGTTGTCAGGATCGCATAAAAATCCTTCGAGTGGTTTGGGTATAGAAAATGACAAAACTCGTGCAATACTACATATTCAATACAACTGACGGGCATTTCGAGTAAGTGCCGGTTCAATGTAATGATAGCTTTCTGTGGAAGACAAGATCCCCAGCGAGTATCCATCGATCGAATATGGATTCGTGGAGATGGCACACCGTATTTTCGAAATATCGGATAAAGCTGATCCACTGTCTGCTGAAATATTTCGCGGCACATCTTATTCAGATAACGGTCAACAAGACGTTGTTTTTGCTCCTGATTTTCTGTATCTTTTACAGTAAGATAGAGATAGACGCCATCGGAACGTATATCGTCCTTTTTTCCTTGCTCTACCCGCAGACGCAGACTGCGCCCCAAAACGGAAAAGCTTTCCCCACTGATGTAATGCCGGGGCCGCGGTGCGTACTGTCGGAATTCTCGAAATTGCTGCTGTGCCTCAGCAATGTAACGGCTGCGTCGTTTCACAAATTGTGTAACAACACTTTCCGAGACATCTTTCGGAGCAGAAACATAAACAGAGGCATCTGTCCGAATCCGAAGATTGATATTGCGTACGTTCTTTCGTTCTAGCTGATAGCAGATACAACCATGCTCCGTCTCAACCGCACAAATCTGTATCATGCAAACCTCCGCAACGCAACTGTTTTAACATTTTCAATAATCATGTCAATCACATCAAAAGAAAGTACCAGGCCCCTTTCTTTTTGATAACGGTAAAACAGATCATCAATATCCTGCGAGATTCGATCATGAATCGTCAGGTTATGGGTCCAGTCCACCTGGCTATGTTTTTCGATGATTGTCGTAATATCCAGTGCCATCTCGGCGGCAAAATCTGGTTCCACCGACAATTTTTCATTGGAAAAAATCGCGGTCAGTACACCATAGAACGCCTGTGCATGGACATTTGCTCGGATACGATCCGGGTATGCGATAGCGCTTTTTCCCGTGCGGTAATCCTCCAGAATATCCCGCATCTTGGCCAGATATTCCGCCTCCGTTATCGTCCGGGCTTTATACAGCTCCAGCGCTTCCTTGATGCGCTTGGAAAAATTTTCATAGTATGCTGGGTTCTCCTGATACTTCGTATTGATACTCTTGGCGAGCCGTGTGCGAATCGCATCCGCTTTGGCACGCAGTGAGCCCAACTCGTTTAATTCCTTTTCAAACGCATCTCTGTCCAGAATGTCTACCGGCTCGGTGATTCGCTTCAGACCCTCTACTGAAAGGTGTACGTCCAGCAGGTTTTGCATCAGAGGCTCGTATTCTTGATTGTCGATTGAGTCCCCATAACGAGGTTTCACACTGCGCCGTACCGCAGAGAAAAAGCCAAATGCTTTGATATATTTTTCCCGCTCTTCCACCGCCAGCGCCTCATAGGTTTTTTCAGAATTCAGAACAAGATTCAAGGAGCGGCCAAAGTTACACAGCCGTTTGTAAAACTCTTCCCGCTTCGAACTGTCCGCCAAGAAAACCTCTACTGCCTCTGCATCGGTTCCGGCAAGTGTCAGACCGGAAACAGCCGAAAACAGCTCCATCAGTGCAGAATAATCGCTGCGTACCGTTCCAATCGCAGAGAGCACATCCACCACAACGCCTTTCAGATCGTGCCCATCAAAGTTTTCCAGCCCGGCACCACTGTAAAGTTCCATTGCCTCATCCAATTTTTTGATCAGGCCCCGGTAATCCACGATCATTCCATAGCTTTTGCCCTCGCACAGGCGGTTTGTGCGGGCAATGGCCTGAAGCAAACCGTGCTCCTTAAGTTCTTTGTCCAAGTAAAGCACTTGGCAGAGCGGCTCATCAAAGCCGGTAAGCCATTTGCTGCACACGATTACAAGATCCAATTCTCCGGCATGATACTGTGCCTTGATTGCTTCTTCATAATCATCGGCACTGCCATAGCGCTGCATCATCCGATTCCAGTAGGCAACTACCTTGTCGTCTGCTCCTTCATCTGCATCATCCACGCTTTCGCGCAGATCCGGGGCCGAGATCACGACAGCGCAGTTCAGATCGCCAAATTGCTCAAAGCATTCCAGATACCGAACGGCATCCCGCTTGTAATTGGTGGCGACCATTCCCTTGAAGCCTGTATTTTTATAGGTTCGGCAAAAGTCCTCGTTGATGTCCAAAGCGATCCGTTTGATGCGTGCATCCGTAGAGGTCAGCCGTCGGATGCTGCTCCATTTCCGGGCGAGATCATCCCGCTGTGATTCCGTCAGGCGTTTTGTTGTTTGCTGAAACCATAGGTCGATGTTCTTTTCGTCAACTTTCTGTTCCACAAAGCGGCCTTCATAGATCAGTGGAACAATTGCACCATCGGCTACACCGTCCTGAATCGTATACTTGTGAATCAGTCCGCCAAACTTTTTCAAGGTGTTCTTCTCGCTCTTCATCAAGGGCGTTCCCGTAAAGCCGATATAGCAGGCGTTCGGAAAAACCGTCCGCATTTTACGTGACATTTTGCCGTAATTGGAGCGGTGGCCTTCGTCCACAAGAACAAAGATGTCCCGAGATTTGTTGCAACCGTCCAGCCGCTCGGCAGTGCTGAATTTGTTGATGATGCTGGTGACGATGTCCACCCGCTCATCCGTAACCAATTTCAGCAGATGCCGCCCGTTGGTAGCACGCGCAGGACGAAGCCGCGTGTGTGTGAATGTCGCCGTGATTTGCTTATCCAGCTCTTTTCGGTCGGTAACGATCACTACACGTGGATGGTCTGCCTGCAGCTCCAGCAGCAAATATTTCGCCACCATCACCATGGTCAGACTTTTTCCGCTGCCCTGTGTATGCCAGATCACACCGCCGCACCGATTTCCTTTTTCATCACGCTGTTTGACTGTGTGCAGAATTTCCTTTACCGCAAAATATTGCTGATATCGGCAGATCTTTTTCACATTGTAGTCAAACAGCACGAAATACTTTGTCAGTTCCAACAAACGGACCGGTGTAAACAGGGAAACAATATCTTTATCCTGCACCGTTGGTGTCCGAACCGGGATCAGCTGAGCCATTTTCCGGTTCAGGAAATCTGCATCCTGCTCTTTCCAGATGCTCCAAAATTTTTTCGGCGTTCCCGTTGTCGCATAGCGCACCTCGTTTTTATTGGTTGCCATTACGATCTGCGCAAACGCATAAAGCTGGGGGATATAGTGAGGCTGCTGGTTACGGCAGGTTTGCTCAATGGCCTGTTCCACCGGGATATCCGGAGCCTTGCACTCAATCACCGCAAACGGAATTCCATTGACAAACAGCACGATGTCCGGGCGGGCATCATGCTGTCCATCGGCGCTTTCCACCGCAAATTCTTCCGTGACATGGTAAAGGTTCTGCGTCGGGTCCTCCCAGTCAATGTACTTCAAGTTGAAGTTCAGCAGCCGCCCTTCGCCTACAGTTTCGGGATAGCTTTTGCCCAGCATAAGCGCATCATAGATTTTCTCGCTGGTGCGCACAAGGCCGTTCGTCAGCGGTATTTCCAGATCATCCATGGCGTGCTCAATGTTGACTGCCGAAAATTCATTTTCCACACCGCCGTAGGTATAGCGGTTCAGTTTCCGCAACTGACCGCGCAGCACATCCCGCAACAGCACCCGGTAGCCGCTTCCGCGCTGCTGACGGCATTCTTCCGGGGAGAGATATGTATACCCCATGGCCCGCAGCAGTTCCAGCGCAGGCTTTTTGCTGATGTTGGCTTCGGAGTAAATGGATTTATCGAGGTTCATGGTGACCTCCTTATTTTTTGACAACTGTATCAAATGTCATTTTTTCAAATGTAATATCAGTTGTTTTCATGATGCGCTGCTTTGACGTATTAATTGTAATGCTTTTTTCATTTATTTCTGCTTTCTCAAGGATATAGGTGTCTTCGCTGTGGAAAATAATAGCTTCGTTTTGGTTTTCATTTGTAAAAATATAAAATGTTTTCTTTGAGACGGCAGTTGTGTATCCATCTAACGGCATCAAAATCAACACCATTAGAAGAAGAATGATACCAAGCAACAGAACTGACGTAAAATCAAATTTAAAACTCTGTTGATTTTTTTCATATTGTTCACTTTCCAACTGCTTCATCTTTTCGATTTGTTCAAAGAAATCCAACTCGTCTTTACCCGCTATGATTTTATCTGTGCTTTCACTAATTGATTTTCGTTGATTTCTTGTTCTCCAATAGGCAAGGATTGATGATACAAGCAGTGAGCAGATGCTCAATAAAAAGGCTACAAAATTCTCAGAGGTTGTAATCGCTGCTTTTGATAGCCACATTGTAATGAAGAGAATGAGTTCCGCAGCTGCGTAATGAGCGAAAAATATCCCTCGCCACACCCAAAGTTCTCTTCTATTTCTTTTTACTAAAGATTTTAGCAATTGATCTTGTTCGTTTAATCCTTTTTGGGTTGTTTCAATTCCTTTCCAAACTTCAAAATCTTCCGCAGTTGATCTTTTATGGTTCCAAAACATTTTCTCGATTGAGGCAAGCTGCTTTTTTCGGGCGCTGTACGCTTTCAAGAATGCTTTGATCTGTTTTTTAGCATAACGTGCAAATATTGAGTAGTGGTAGTGTTTCACAAAAGCACTTTCAATAATGGTACTGGTAAAAGAAACTGCAATAACCCATGCGATAGAATTTACCACCAAATAAATGATATTTTTGGTTTCCAGCGCAGCATAAAGTTCATCAATATTCCAATACTTCAGATAAGCAATATTGGAAAGGCGTCCGGCATAGCCGATAATCACTGATATTATAGTTACGGCGGCTGAAACCAACGCAATTAAAATAGATGGATTTTTTCTGAGATATAATTTAAATTCATCTTTCTTAGAATTCATGTTTTCTGAAACATTTTCCATCTTGTTTACCCTCATGAGTTACGTCAATAACAGCTGCATCAATGCTTTCTTCTTTTGCTTTTCAGCCTCAATAGATTTTTGGAGCAGGTCGATTTCATGGTCGGCAGCGCTTAAAATTTCAACGATGGCCTTTTGCTCCAATTCACAAGGTAGATAGAGCACCATGTTTTTATAATCCTTGTAATAAACATGCGGTATCGTCGAACCGTTGCTGTAAATTTGGAAATCAACTGCTGACATACAATAAAACAGATACAATAAATCTATATCGTTTGCAAAAATGCACCCTAATGTTCCTATTGTTGAAGATTTTTCTTTGCAAAGCGCAACGCGACCAGCGCCTGCGCCATCTTTTACAATAGAAATATAAGGCTGTTCATTTTCATAGAAATCAATGTTTCCGAAGCACCCGCTTGCATCGTATACAGGGTACGGGCCACATCCTAAGTGGGATTCGTAAGTTTTAAATGATGCAGCAGATGCGCTATACTTGCTTACATTTTCAAGTTTTGCAAATCGCCACTTTTCATTAAATCCTGATAGCCGCTTTTTCCCGGTCAGCAACTGCTGCATCAGATATTTTTTCTGCTGCTGTTTTTGAGCAAGGAGCTTTTCTTTCAGCTCAATCACTTTGTCCTGTGTGGAGAGGATGGCGGCGATTTTTTGCTGTTCGGGAAGGGGCGGCAGCTGACAAGTGATGGGCGTAAACGAATCCCAATACAAGCGAAGCCGAAAATCGGTGACACCGTAAGACTGTCGATGGATTGCATGGATCATTCGGGGCGTTTTCATGCAGTAGTCCATGTACTCCGGCCATATTTTTTCATTAGGTTTTGCCACGATATACGCTGGACTTACAAGTCCATCCGACCTTACAACGCCAATGGCTCCTTGCCATGCACGCATCATGTTGAAAACAAGATCCCCCTTGCGGGCAGTCTTATACTGAGTTTTATCGGTAATTCGTTTTACTTTTTTCCCAAGCTTGTCTTCATCCAGTTCACCTTCGGAAACTCCTGCGTGAATGGAAACCGTTAAAATTGGAAGCGATGGGTCGCCCTTTTCTTTTCGTTCCGTGTAAAGTTCACCGAGCGAGTAAGTATGTACTATAGGTTGTTGCATGATTGTCAGCCTTCCATATTTGGTAGAATCATTTAATATAGCGATTCGTTTATTCCTCAAGCTCATTCGGCAACTCATAGATAAACATTAAAAGTGATGATAAAAATGTTATAACCCTTTTGGTCTCTTCTTTTTCCTTTATGACAATTTCATGATTGGCAACATTACCTGTTTTTCGGATATAGTCTACCCACTTTTTTCCGTTTGGTGGAATAAAGTTGCGCTCCTCCAAATAGTTCACATACTTGGCAAACGAAAGTCCTTCAACAGACCCTTGTTCCACGGCAATATGCATCAGCAGTGTTCTCGCAATCATCTGCGAAGCTGTATAACATTGATTCGCATAACAAGTGCGGCATTCATCATACAGTTTCGCTATACTATCCGGAAGATTCTTGATAGTTCTTCCCCAAAGCTCTCCTGGAATAGTTTCCTCGGTTTCAGTATAAAAGATTGTGGGGCAGCCACATAATGGACATTCATAAATTGTAGCCAAACATGTTCCATGGTAGGATGGCGCATCATCCGCACGATAAATCATGTTAAATCCACTATTTGGAGCAACAGTGTTTTCACAGTATCCACACTTAATAGATCGCACTTTGATTCCATCCGATTGCGAAAAATGAATATGGCTCGCATCGTAGTTTTTGAAGAAATTTTTCATTTACTTTGTCCTTTTTCAAATTAATGTATCCATTACAGCCCCAGCTCATCCAAATACTTTTTCATCTGCTCCTGTACCTGTGCCAGCTCAGCTTCGATATCCGCAATATTTTTCTTCACCGCCTGAATATCTACCGGGTCTTCCTCTTCAAAAGTATCCACATAGCGAGGAATGTTCAGATTGTAGTCGTTCTCCCGGATTTCATCCAGCGTTGCACGATAGCTGTATTTTGGCATGGTTTCACGCTTTTTATAGGCATCCACAATTTTCTGGATGTCCGTGTCTCGCAGAAGGTTCTGATTCTTGCCTTTCTCGAAGTTGCCCTCTGCGGAAGCGTCGATGAACAGAACATTATCGACACCTCGGCTAATGCGATCCTTGCGGAACACCAGAATGCAGGCCGGAATACCCGTGCCGTAAAACAGGTTGGCAGGCAGACCAATCACAGCATCCAGAAGATTGTGTTCAACAATCTGGCGGCGAATTTTGCCCTCGCTCGCACCGCGGAACAGTACACCGTGGGGCAGCACAACAGCCATTCGGCCATGGCTGCGGTCAAGGCTGTTGAGCATGTGCAGAACAAAAGCATAATCACCCTTGGAAGATGGCGGAACGCCCCAATCAAAGCGCCCCCATGGGTCCAGAGAAGCGTTCATTTTTTCCGGCTTTTTTCCCTTGGCATCCAGAACCGCATTGGAAAGAAAGCCGCTGTCCCATTTGTCCAAACTGAATGGCGGGTTTGCTACAATGCACTGGAACAACATCAGATTATCGTTTTCGATGTTCTGCGGATTGCTCAGGGTATCGCCCTGCCAGATGCGGGCATCGTCTACCTCGTGCAGGAACATATTCATCTTGCACAGAGCCCATGTCTGTGCGTTTAATTCCTGACCGTAAACTGCCACTTTTCCGTCCGACACGCGCTTGCACGCCTTGAGCAGGAGACCACCGCTGCCGCAGGTCGGGTCATAGATACGGTCATTTTCCTGCGGATCCACCAATGCCGCTGCCAGCTCGGAGACCTTGCTCGGCGTAAAGAACTCTCCGCCCTTCTTGCCGGCGTCCGAAGCAAAGTTGCCGATCATATATTCGTAGGCGTCACCGATAATGTCAGAACCGTCCAGCGCAGAAGAACGCAGGTCAAGTCCGTGGAAGTCTTCCAGCAGGTTGCAGAGGGTTGCATTTTTTGCCTTGATGTCTGTACCAAAGTCCACATTGGAGTTGAAATCGATGGAGCGAAACACGTTCCGAAGCTTGCTGCTGTTATGATCTTCAATAGAAGCCAGTGCCGTGTTGATCTTCAGCCCGATTTCGGAATCATGGCGATTTTTATAAAGGTACCCAAACGTAGATGTAGCGTCCAGCTTAAAACGCTCCCGGCTCATGGCACGCTCTACACGGCGTTCATCACCGTCGTATTGCTCCCGGTATTGCTCTCGCTTTTCCTCCGAAACGTCGCTCAGATATTTTACGAACAGCATGGAAAGAATGTAGTCCTTATAACGGGAACTGTCAATTTTACCGCGAAAGCTGTCGCAGGCGTTCCAAAGAACGCGTTCGATTTCCGATTTTGTCGTCATAGTCGTTATCCTTTCCTCTGTGCGTGATTCATTTGTTCCAGCATCGCCTCATAGCAGCTTCGCTTTTCAACTTCCAACTTACGCAGAAGGCGTAGTTCCTGCTGTGCTAGCAAGCGAAGCACTTCCATCTGGCGTTGTATTTCCGGCGATGGCAGCTGAAGCTCCAAGCGGCAAAAATACCTTGCGTTTACGGAGCTGATCATACTTTTGGTGGTATTTTGATAGATCTGCCTTTTTGCCTTCGGCGTGTTCAGATACCAATAAAGATACCCCGGCACAAGCTCTGTTCCCCGAATGCGAATTACCACAAAATTCGACGTGATCACCAAGTTGCGTGTGGTGTCGTCAATCAAAACCGCTGTGTAGGGGGCAGTCAAGCGCACTACAATGTCATTTGGCTGCGTCAGATAGTCCATGGACAATGGTTCTTTCGCAAAGTACGGCTCCAATTCAGCAGGATCAATCTCACCTTCCGCTTTTACCGCCCGTAGACTAAGCTGGTGGTATCGTATCGCCTGCGGGGAGTCAGCTCTTGCCTGTTTTCGAGAAAGGACAAGTCCGCTACGGATATCTGCAATTTCTCCAAGATTCATTTCACACCTCAGTTGTCACGTGCAATAAAGAACAAAAACTTTTGAAAAAGAAAGCCAGAGCGGATTTCACTCTGTCACTGAGTTAAGTATACTCTGCTTTGATTATCAATGTCAAGTGCTTTTTACAAATTCGTCCGTCATAATTAAAAATAACACTCTTTTGGGGCTTATCAGATTTCACCGTTGAGTTTTGAGGAGCTCCAGCAGCTTGGGCGGCGTAACCTGACACCTGAGCGTAGAAAGTATCTGATTGGAACGCGGTATGAAGCGGAAAAACAGGTCTCTCAAAACCGCGGCAATCAGTACACATCCGCCAAGAAAAATGCCACGGATCAAAATGATCCCTGCCAAAACAAATCCAGCAGCCATGTTACCCGGCAGCGGATTGCAAACGAGACCGGCACCAGCGAGGGTTATGTGCAGCGGGCCGAAAAGTACATGAACGGCGTGGAGACTGCCGATGAAGCAGCACCCGGTGCCCGGGAGGAAATTCTGAACGGGAAAATCAAAGCTGCTGACCGTGAGATCTGTGCCATCGCTAAGGCTCCGAAGGAACAGCGATCGGAAATCGTTGCAGAACTTCGCAAGCCGAAAAGCGAGCGAGATAAGCAGCTTACTTCCCTTACAAAAAGCCCTTCCATGAAAGGCGAATCTTTTGATGACGACGGAAGCCGATTTCTGATCGGCATTTCCAAAAAAATGCAAGGACACAAAAGGGCATTGACCGAAAGTGATCAAAAAGCCCTGAAACAATCCGTTGATGCCCGCTATTATCGCAAAGCACCTGCGGATCATTCCATCCACATCGCTGCGATTGAAGGTGCTTATGATGCCTTTAAAACAGGAAAAGACTGCATTCTCCGGGAGTTTGAGGATAAGCGTGAGGGCAGCACCACAACGCTGGTGCTCAAAAAGACCAAAACAGCATCTTCCAACCGAACCATCTTCATGACAGCCGTGCTGAAAGAGGAACTGAAACACTGGTTGAAGCGTCTGGAAATGGACGAAGCCGTTGAGCCGGAACGCTATCGCAACAGCGGGATGCTCCTGCGCCTGCCCAATGGTCTGGCGGTGGAGCCGATCCTCATCCGCAAGAAGTTCATCAAGTGGCAGGACGAGCACCCGGAGTTCACTCGCATCGTGTTTCACGGCCTGCGGCATTCCAGTGCCACCTACCAACTGATGATCTCCGGCGGCGATGTGAAAGCGGTACAGGGCACAACGGGCCATGCCAGCGCTAATCTTCTGGTCAACACCTATGCACACATCCAGCAGGATTCCCGTAAAAAGCTGGGTAAAAAGTTCGAGGAAGGCTTCTACAAGCCGGGAGCAACACTTGTGCAGGCTGCCCCGGTTGAAGCAGAACCGATCATCTCCGTATCGGCACTGTTGGAACTTCTGAAGGACGCAGACCCCTCTGTAAAAGCGCAGCTCCGCTTGGCTTTGCTGACCTGAATTGCAAAAAATAGCACGAATTGCAGAGTAATTCACAGACTTACTCCATCTGACACGAAAAATGCGGACCGTGCAAAAAACGTGCAGAGACCGTGCAAATGGCGTATAAAAGGAAAATCCCACGAGGAATCTTACGATTCTTCGTGGGATTTTGGTGCGCTCGAGGGAACTCGAATCCCTGGCCCTCTGATTAAAAGAATCCAAGGTGCATCATTCGTCAAATTTCAAAAGTTCGAAGAAACGATATTTTTATCGTGTCATCGCAAAACACGCCTTTGCGCACACCGCATTATTTGCACACAGTGTAATACTTTGCAACCGTTATCCAGCTATTCAGGTGTGCAAAAAGTGTGCAAAAATGTGCA
>ERZ773241.674-NODE-674-length-37903-cov-41.459602_pt1 | contig 37903 bp, 29 predicted proteins | sample MGYA00580989_ERZ773241 | MGnify/ENA primary metagenome ERZ773241 (study PRJEB29015, sample SAMEA2737804) | human gut metagenome | biome: human gut; feature: human-associated habitat; material: faeces | place: China | collected 2012 ... | reverse complement strand
CACCGCAGGCGATGCACTTGGAGGACTTGCCGGTCTCGGGGTTGACGGTGGGCATATGCCACGGGCAGGCATCATGGCAGGCACCGCAGCCGATGCACTTGTCGGTATCCACTACGCGGATGCCGCGGCTGTCGGTGGTGATGGCCTTCTGCGGGCAGGCATTGCCGCAGGCGGGGTCCTCGCACTGGCGGCAGGTATCCGGGAAGTAGACAAAGCAGTTATCCGTGCCGGACAGCAGGCCGTTGCCTGCGCCATCCAGATTCAGGCGGCGCTGGATCTTGACGCGGCTGATGTAAGAGGAGCACACGCCATCGTTGGTCAGGGTGCAGTTGATCTCGCAGCGCTGGCAGCCGGTGCACAGATCTGCATTGACCACCAGCAGGCCCTGCGGCAGTGCCCAGGTGGCCACTGCGCCGGAGTCCACCTGCTGCTGAGAGCAGCCGAACAGGGACAGCATGGAAGCGGACAGGGTGAGCCCTGCAAGGCTCTTGCCCGAGATCTTCATGAATTGACGGCGGGTCATGTCAGCCGTCAGGAAATCAGTTTTTGCCATAGGTTCCATTCCTCCGTTGAGGTCACTCTGCGCAGAGTACCCCGGTCACATAGAAATACGAGTTGTTGACGATGGTCGTCACAGCCGAAGAGGTGATGGTCGCGCCGGAAAGGGCGTCCACCTCGGTCAGGTCTGCGCTGACGGCACCGGACGCATTGCCGGTAGTGGTCAGACTGGCCTGCTCCAGACGCGCCTTGGACTGCTCTTCTGCCGAGAGATCCGCAAAGGGGATCGCCATCGGCTCGCCGTCCAGTGCGCTCTTGCTGAGCATGGCTGCGTACAGCTTGCGCCGTGCTACGGCCTCTGCGCTGGAATCCAGCGGCGGAGCCAGTTCATCGTCCAAAGGTTCTCCATTCAGCGCCGAGAGGGTAAGCCCCGCAGCATACATCTTGCGGGTAGCCTCGGCCTCGGGAGAGGTATCGAAGGTGCGCCACTGTGCGGGGTCAAAATCCCCGGCAGCAGCGGGCTGCTCCTCCGCTGCACCGGCAGCGGCATAGGCAGCACCGGTAACGGGATCCGTTACGGTGTAGCTTTTGCCTGCCAGCGTGAAGGGAGCTGCGCCCTGATACTGGGACGTGAACTCCGGATTGACGCACTGGCCGCCAAGGCTTTCCGTTTCGTCCTGAGAGAGGATCTCTACTGCGGAAACATTGCCCTCGGCGTCAATGGTCACGGCAGCCTGCACATCGCTTTGGAAGCCCTTCTGAGAGCCCTCCACGCGGTAGCTGCCATCGTCGAGCTGGTACACTGCGCTGATGCCGTAGGTGGCTGCATCCGCCTCCGACACCGGCAGCAGGGTACCGGCAACCGTGGTGCGTGCGCTTTGCAAGGTGGTCAGACCGACCGCCAAGGCGATGGTCGCAACGCCCATGGCTGCATAGCCCGGCAGCCGCTTGCGCCACAGCGGTACGGGCGCAAACGGGTTGGTTGCCTGCTTCATGTTATCACCTGCCTGTTTTTTATTTTGCCGGGTAACCCCGGACAACAATTGAGGCCGCTCTGGCTGCTGCAACAGCGGAGCGGTCTCTTCGATAATATATTAACATGCGTGCGCGGAGTATGTCAACAGAAACAGACAGGCTTTTCCGTTTTGTAACTATTGTTTTTGTAATATTTGCTTAAACTTTAGGGATTTTACGTCCGCACACCAGCTGCAGGCCGTATTCCGCAGCAAGCTCTGCGGATTGCACGGTGGGCATGCTTTTGCTTACCAGCACCGGCACCCCGGCGCGGATGGCCTTGCGCACCATATCCAGCGGCACCCGGCCGCTGGTGTACAGCACGCATTCTGCCAGCGGCAGCCCTGCCAGCACCGCGCAGCCCACCGCCTTATCCAGCGCGTTGTGCCGTCCCAGATCCTCACAGGCAAAAACAATCTCCCCTTTGTGCAGTACAAAGCAGCTGTGCACCGCCCGGGTGGCGCGGTACAGTGGCAGACCGGCGTGCATGGCGGCGGTCAGGGTCTGCACCCATTCCGGCTGCAAGGCCAGCCCCGGCACAGGGCGCAGGGGCTGCAGTTCCACCGGGCTGCCCAGCGCGATATTATCGGTGCAGCAGCTGGCCACCTCCTGCGCGGCGGCGCGGCGGGTGGGCAGCGGGTGGCGCAGATATACCTGCACCTTTGCGCCCTCGGCACAGACGGCGATCTGCTCCACCTCGTCCGCAGACGTGATCCATCCTTCGGTGAGCAGCCGCCCCAAGGCCAGCTGCGGCAGCAGCGCCGGGGTGCATACCACCCGGAAGGCGGGCTGCTCGTTGACATAAATGGCGGCGGCGTGCTCTGCCGGTACGGCGGCCTCGGTGCCATCCGGCAGGCGCAGGCTGGCAAAGGCCGCCTGTGTGCCAAAGCGGTCGGTGATCTGCAAAGAGGGTGTACTGCGTTTTTCCATAAAGTTTCCTTGTATTATAAATGCACTATTGTGTGTCAGACGGACAGTATCAACATACCGGTTCTGTGGCAAAAAGTCAAGAGTCCTCTTGCCGTAAAACGCAATGCCGGACAGCCCGCAGACTGTCCGGCATTGCGATCAAAACGTCAGGTTTAAAGGCCGTTCCTCTCAGACCATGTTCTCAGAACACGGCCGGGACGATCCGCTGGGCATCCACATCCACGATGCCGTAGGTGTTCAGCCGCAACTTCGGGATGACCGGCAGGCTTACAAAAGCAAGGGTCATAAAAGCGTTGATGTCCTCCGAGATGCCGTGGGCTTTCAGTGCCGCCTTGAGCGCCTGCAGCTTTTCCTCCACGGATTCGGCGCTCTCGGTGCTCATAAGCCCTGCCACCGGCAGCGGCAGCTCCCCTACCACCTGTCCGTTCAGTGCAAAGGCAAGGCCGCCCTTATTTTTGCGCACCGTGTTGCCCGCCAGCACCATGTCGGCATCGTTGGTGCCCGCCACGATGAGGTTGTGGGAGTCGTGGGCGATGCTGGAAGCCACCGCGCCGCATTGCAGCCCGTAGTTACCCAAAAAGCCCAAGCCCACGTGACCGGAGCGGTGATGCCGCTCGAACACCGCCAGCTTGACGATTTTCTGCGCCACATCCACGCCGGGCGCTGTGCCCGGATGCTGGCAGAACGGAACGATTTTTTCCGTGGTCAGCAGGGCGTGCGGGGTCAGGCAGATCACGCGCTGCCGGGTGCCGGTCTGCTTCAGCTGCAATTGCTCCGGGGTGATCTCGTCCATGTTGAAGGAATCGAACACCCTCGCAAAGCGTGCCTTGTCCACAGTAAGGGCGGCGGGGTGCAGCATTCTGCCCTGCTGCGCCACCAGTCTGCCCTTTTTGTACACCTGCTCCACCGTGAACTGTTCCAGATCCGACAGTACGATCAGGTCAGCGGTGTAACCGGGAGCTACCGCGCCGCTGTGCGCAAGACCGAAGTACTGACACGGGACAAGGGTGCCCATCCGCACTGCCACCACCGGGTCTACCCCGGCGGCAATGGCCTTGCGGATGATATAGTCGATATGCCCGCCCTGCAACAGGTCTCCGGGGTGCTTATCGTCGGTCACCAGCATACAGCGGCTGCAATAGGGCTCCCGGAACAGGGGCAGCAGGCTTTCCATGTTCTGGGCTGCGGTACCCTCCCGCACCATGATGTATTGCCCGCGCCGCAGCTTTTCCATGGCTTCATGGATGTCCGAGCACTCATGGTCGGACTGCACCCCGGCGGCGATATAGGCGTTCAGCTCCTCCCCGCTGAGGAAGGGGGCGTGCCCGTCGATGCGTTTACCCGCAGCGGTGCAGTCACAGATCTTTTGCAGGATCTTTTCGTCCGCGCGCACTGTGCCGTAGGAGTTCATCAGTTCAGCCAGCCCCAGTACCCGGGGCTGCTGATAGTAGGGGCGCAGCTGCTCCGCTTCCAGCACCGCGCCGGACTCGTCCAGCCCGGTGGCAGGTACGCAGGAGGGCAGCATGAAGTAGATCGAAAGCGCCAGATCTTTGGTAGTCTCCAGCATAAAGTCCAGCCCTGCCGTACCGGCTACATTGGAGATCTCGTGCGGGTCGGTGACCACCGCCGTGGTGCCGTGGGGCAGCACCGCCTGTTCAAAGGCCGGGCCGCAGAGCATGGAGCTTTCAATGTGGATGTGCCCATCCACAAGCCCCGGGCAGACATACTTGCCCTGCAAGTCCAGCTCGGTCTCGCCGGTATAGTGTCCCACGCCAAGGATGACCCCCTGACGGATGGCTACATCGGCCTGCTCGATCTCGTTTGTGAACACGTTGATGACCCGGGCATTTTTCAGCACCAGCTCTGCCCGCACGTCACCCTTTGCTGTCAGGATCTGCTGCTTCAAGGTTTCCATTTTCATAAGGGCCCCCTTGTCCTGCTTTTACTGTCAAAAACTTGCGTTCTGCTGCCGGAAATACTGTTTTGAGTTTACATGGCGATCCAGCCAAAGGCATTTGCCACCGAGCTTGCCAGAATGATGGCTGCAAAAATGGGGCACAGCCAGCGGATCATAAAATTGAACACCGGCTTGCGGCGGAAGCGCTGACCGTCCTGCTCCACCTCCTGCGCGATCTGCTCCACGCCGATGACGCGGGATACCAGCAGGCAGGTGGCAATGGCGGCAATAGGCATCATGACCGAGTTGGTCAAAAAGTCGAAGAAGTCCAAGAATTGCATCCCGAACACCGTCACCCCGGCCAGCGGGCCGTAGCCCAGTGCCGACAGGCTGCCCAGCGCCACCATGATGGCACCGATGAGCACGGTGGAGCGGGTGCGGTCCCAGCCCAGCTCGTCCTCAAAGGTGGAGACAGCGCTCTCGGTCAGGGCGATGGAGCTGGTAATGGCTGCAAACAGCACCAGCACAAAGAACAGCACACCCACAGCGGTGCCCAGCCCCATGCTGGCAAACACCTTGGGAATGGTGATGAACATCAGCGCAGGACCGGCCTGCAGGGTGTCCGGGTCGCCGCCGGAGAAGGCGAACACCGCCGGGATGATCATCAGGCCAGCCATGATGGCAATGGCTGTATCAAACACCTCCACGTTCTCGGTGGACTCCTCAATGGAGACATCCTTCTTCATATAGGAGCCGAAGGTGACCAGAATGCCCATGGCAATGGACAGAGAATAGAACATCTGCCCCATGGCGGTGACCACGGTCATCCAAGAGAAGTTTTTGGGGTTGGGCACCAGAAAATACTTCACACCCGCCAGTGCACCGGGACGGGTGACAGAGTAGCCCGCAATGACCAGCGACAGCACCACCAGCACCGGCATCATCACCTTGGAGACGCGCTCTACGCCGTTGCGCACACCGGCAAAGATAATGCCCAGCGTGAACAGGCTGAACAGCAAAAAGGCTAGTTCTGCCTGCAAGCCGTTGGTGATAAAGGCGGAGAAGTAGCCGTCTGCTGCCAGATTACTGCCGCGGCCGCACAGATACTCGGCCAGATAGTGGATGACCCAGCCGCCGATGACCGAATAATACGGCACGATCAAAATGGGGATGATGGCGTTGATCCAGCCACCGAACCGGATGCCTTTCCCCTTGCCAAAGTGGGCGTAGGCACTGACCGGGCTTTTGTGGGTCATGCGGCCCAGCGCGGTCTCGGCCACGATCATGGTATAGCCAAAGGTGACTGCCAGCAGAATGTATACCAGCAGAAAAATGCCGCCGCCGTATTTGGCTGCCAGATACGGGAAGCGCCAGATGTTGCCCAGACCCACCGAAGCGCCTGCGGCAGACAGCACGAACCCGATCTTACCGGAGAATGCGCTGCGCTTGTGTTGTTGTTCCATGTTGTTGTTCCTCTTTTCCTATCTGCTATAAAAATTAAGCAAAACAAGTGTACCACAACTGCGTACAACTGGCAAGCAATAACACCCCGGTCAGCTCCTGACGGCGCTGACCGGGGTGTTTACCAGTTTCTTTTTATTTTTACAGCTTATGGTACTTGCGATCCTCTTCCTCGTAGACGGGGTCGCAGGTCAGGTACATGCCCAGACGGTTCAGGGTGCTGCTGTCCACGCTGGAAAGCAGCACGGTGGAGTGCACATCGCAGCCCTTGAGGTTGGGCAGCTGGTGCATGGCTGCTGCGGCAAGCTCGCTGGAAGCGGCAGAGCTGGACAGGGCGATCAGGATCTCGTCGGTATGCAGACGGGGGTTCTTGCCACCCAGATAGTTGGTCTTGAGGGTCTGGATAGGCTCGATGGCAGCGGCGCTGACCAGATCCGTCTCCTGCGGGATGCCCGCCAGATACTTGAGCGCATTGATCAGGGCGCTTGCGGTAGCGCCCAGCAGCGGGCCGGTCTTGCCGGTGATGACAGTGCCGTCGCTCAGCTCAATGGCAGCAGCCGGTGCGCCGCCGGTAGCCTCGCTGCGGGCGTGTGCCTGCTTTTCCACTTCCCGGGCCCCCATGGTCAGCCCAGCCTGATTCATCAGCAGCTCCAGCTTGTAGCGCTCGCTCTCCTTGGCGGTGCCGGTGATCTTCTGCTCGCACAGGCACTTGTAGTACCGGCGCACGATCTCCTTGCGGGAGGCCTCGCAGCAGACTGCGTCGTCCACGATGCAGTTGCCGGCCATGTTCACACCCATGTCCGTGGGGGACTTATAGGGGCTCTGGCCTGCGATCAGCTCGAACATCGCGTTCACCACCGGGAAGATCTCGATGTCGCGGTTGTAGTTCACGGTGGTCACGCCGTAGGCTTCCAGATGGAAGGGGTCGATCATGTTCACATCGTTCAGGTCGGCGGTAGCGGCCTCGTAGGCCAGATTGACCGGGTGCTTCAAGGGAATGTTCCAGATGGGGAAGGTCTCGAACTTGGCGTAACCGGCCTTGACGCCCCGCTTATATTCATGATACAGCTGGGACAGGCAGACGGCCATCTTTCCGCTGCCGGGGCCGGGCGCAGTGATGACCACCAGCGGGCGCTCGGTCTCAATGTACTCGTTGCGGCCGTAGCCCTCGTCGCTGACAATGCGGGCCACATCGTTGGGGTAGCCGGGAATCTTGTAGTGGCGGAAGGTGCGGATGCCCAGACTGCTCAGCCGCTTTTCAAAGGCTTCCACCTCGGCGGCGGCGGTGTACTTGGTCACGCACACACTGCCCACATACAGCCCCATCTCCTGAAAAGCGTCGATGAGACGCAGCACGTCCAGATCGTAGGTGATGCCGTAGTCGCCGCGCACCTTGCTGCTGATGATGTCCTCGGCGCTGATGACGATGACGATCTCGGCCTGCTCCTTGAGCTGCAAAAGCATCTGCAGCTTGGAGTCCGGCTGAAAGCCGGGCAGCACGCGGGAGGCGTGGTAATCGTCGAACAGCTTGCCGCCGAATTCCAGATACAGCTTATTGTCAAACTTCTTGATGCGCTCGCGGATATGCTCAGACTGCATCGCAAGATATTTGTCGTTGTCAAATCCTATTTTCATCGTTCGTTTCCTCTCTGGTGGCCCGGCACACCATACCCGGGCTTTAAAATCACAAATATAAGTATACCACAGCCCGGGGTGGGGTGCAATGCAAAACAAAGCGCTGAACGCAATTCCGGCAGGATAGGCCGTTTTGGGCGGTATATTGTCCTGTTTTTTGTGAAAATGGTGCCTGCGCAAAACGCAAAGGGGACTGCCGCGGTGTGCGGCAGTCCCCTTTGCTCTTATGAAGAACTATCCGTATGGAGAAAGAAAATGGCTTGTTACTTCGCCTCGGCGGGCTGGGTCTTTTTGACAAGGCTCAGGATCACTGCACCCAGCACACTGCCCACAGCCAGCGCCACGCAGTACAGCGCAGCGTGATCCACCACCGGGAATACGAAGATGCCGCCGTGGGGTGCACGCAGTGCACAGCCGAAGGTCATGGAGAGCGCACCGGCGACCGCAGAGCCGACAACGCAGCTGGGCAGGACGCGCAGCGGGTCGGCTGCTGCATAGGGGATAGCGCCCTCAGACACGAAGCACAGGCCCATGACGTAGTTCACAATGCCGTTGCGGCGCTCGTCCAACGTCCACTTGCGGGGGCAGAAGGTGGTGGACAGGGCAATAGCGATGGGAGGAACCATGCCGCCCACCATGACGGCGGCCATCACCTCGTAGTTACCGGAGGCAAGAGCTGCGGTGCCAAAGACGTAGGCTGCCTTGTTGACCGGGCCGCCCATATCCACGCTCATCATACCGGCCACGATGGCGCCCAGCAGCACCTTGGAGCTGCCGCCCAGTGCGTTCAGCCAGTCGGTCATGGCGGTGTTGATCATGCCCATGACCGGGTTCACGGCGCACATCATCGCACCTACGATAAGAATGCCGCCCAGCGGGTAGATGAGCATGGGGCGGATACCGTTCAGGCTGGCGGGCAGCTTTTCGGTGATCTTTTTAAGGAACTGCACGATGTAGCCCGCTGCAAAACCGGCCAGCAGCGCTGCAAGGAAGCCGCCGGAGATGCCGGTGGTGCTGCCTGCGGCAAGGTCGGTGAAGTTTGTGCCGTTCATGGCCAGCACACCGCCGGCAAAGCCTACGGCCAAGCCCGGGCGGTCGGCGATGGACATGGCAATGAAGCCTGCCAGAATGGGCAGCATATAGCCGAAGGCTGCGCCGCCCACCGTCTTGAAGAAGGCGGCAACGGGGGTGTTCATGCCGAAGTTTGCGGGGTTGATGCTGTAATCATCCAGCAGGAAGGCCAGCGCAATCATGATGCCGCCGCCTACCACGAAGGGCAGCATGTGGGAAACGCCGTTCATCAGGTTCTTGTACAGGCTGCGGCCAAAGCTGTCCTTACCGGCGGTGTCGTCCTCGGCTGCTGCACCGCCCTCGGCATGGTACACAGGCACCTCGCCGTGGGCGATTTTCTTAATGAGTTCCTCCGGCTTATGGATGCCGTCATCTACACGGGTGAACAGCACCGGCTTGCCGTCAAAGCGGGCGGTGTCCACCTTTTTCTCCGCTGCTACGATGATGCCATCGCAGGCGGCGATCTCGGCGCGGGTCAGGATGTTCTTTGCACCGTCCGAGCCGTTGGTCTCCACCTTGGTGGGCAGACCCAGCTTGTCACCGGCCTTGGTCAGTGCCTCGGCGGCCATGTAGGTGTGGGCAATGCCGTTGACGCAGGCGGTCACAGCCAAAATGCGGTAGCCGTCCTGCGGGATAGCCTGCTGGGTAAAGCTCTCTGCACCGAACTGTGCTTCCTCCTGTGCGTCGATGCACTCCAAGAACTCCTTGGGGGTCTTGGCGGCTTTAAGCTTTTCCACAAAGTCCTCGTTCATCAGCATCTGCATCATACGCGCCAGCATATCCACATGCAGGCTGCCGTTTTCCGGGGCGGCAATGGCAAACAGCAGATCGGTGGTGCCGTCATCCTCAGCGTTGTACTGTACCGGGGTGCTCAGCCGCAGGGCGGCCAGACTGGGACGGGTGACCACATTGGTCTTGGCGTGGGGCACAGTGATGCCGTTATCCACATAGGTAGAGCCCTCGGCCTCGCGGGCGTAGAGTGCCTTTTTGTAAGCCTCTTTGTCGGTGATGTTGCCGTGGGTGGCCTGCAATTCCACCAGCCGGCTCAGGATCTGCTCCTGCGTCTGCAGCGCCTCGTCCAGCGCAATGGACTGTGCGGTAAATAACTCGGTAATGCGCATAAACGTTCCTCCTATTCCTTTATCCTATCAAAGCTGCGCCAGCAGCTCGTCGATCTTTTCCTTTGTGGCAAGCCCAAGGCTGAAGGCCGTGGCGCTGCCGCAGGCAGTGCCCAGACGCAGCGCCTGCGCGTAGCTGCGGCTTTGCAGATACCCGGCCACAAAACCGGCCACCATGCTGTCGCCTGCACCTACACTGTTGACCACCTTGCCCTTGGGGCAACCGATGCGGTGCACCTGTCCCTGCTCGTCCAGCAGCAGCGCTCCGTCCCCGGCCATGCTCACCAGCACATTGCGTGCACCCTTTTCCTGCAGAGTGCGGGCAGCTGCCACGATCTCGGCGTCACTGGTCAGCACCTTGCCCACGATCTCGCCCAGCTCATGGTTGTTGGGCTTGATGAGGAAGGGATGGTAGGGCAGCACATTCACCAGCAGGTCGCGGGTAGCGTCCACCACTGCGCGCACGCCCTTGCCCTGCAGCCGCGCCAGCAGCCGCTCGTAGACGCTCTGCGGCAGGCTTGCCGGGATGCTGCCCGCCAGAATGAGGATATCGCCCTCGGCCAGCTTGTCCAGCTGGGCTTCCAGCTGCTGCAAAGCGCTTTCCGGGATGGCAGGGCCTGCGCCGTTCAGCTCAGTCTCCTGCCCGGCCTTGATCTTGACGTTGATGCGGGTCATGCCGTTTTCCAGATGCACAAAGTCGGTCTTGAGCCCCTGTGCCGCCAGACCGCGCTCCAGCCATGCGCCGGTCTCCCCGGCCACAAAGCCCAGTGCCACGCTCTCGCAGCCCAACTGCGCCAGCACGCCGGACACGTTGATGCCCTTGCCGCCCAGCACGCAATCCTCGCCTTGGGCGCGGTTCACTTCACCCACCTCCAGCGGTGCGTCCAGACGCACAACGTAATCAATAGCCGGGTTAAAAGTAACGGTGTAGATCATGCTTCTGCCTCCTTTACGAACGTATACTGCTTATATTTCGGGTTCGGGCAGCGGTTGGTCAGGATGGCACCGCCGTGCAGGTCCGTGATGACCGCCGGGTAAATTTTAGCAAATTTGGCGTCATCCACAAGGAACCAGCTTTCCCGGGCGCGGCGGACGGCAGCGGCCTTTACCGCTGCTTCCTCGGGGTCCGGGGTGGTAAAGCCCGCCTCCAGCGCCACGCCGTTGGCACCCATGAATGCTTTGGTGAAGTTATACTGCTGGATGCTGCTGACCGCCGGAGCGCCCACGATGGCTTCGGTCTGGGGGCGCAGCAGCCCGCCGGGCAGATACACCCGGCAGCCCTTTTGCGCCAGCAGCCGGGCGTGCGCCACGCCATTGGTCACATAGGTGGCTTTGAGCGCCGCACCCGTCAACGCCCGCACCAGCTCCAGCGTGGTGGTGCCTGCATCAATGAATACAAAATCCTCGGCAGCAATGAGCGCTGCGGCGGCTGCGGCAATGCTGCGCTTTTCGGCTACCGCCAGCGTCTCCTTAGCCTCCATGGTAGGCTCGTCTGCCAGAAAGCGGCTGTCCGGCAGGGTGGCCCCTCCGTGTACCTTGGTCAGCCTGCCCTGCCGGTCCAACTCGGTCAGGTCACGCCGGATCGTGGATTCGCTGGTGTGCAGCGCCTCACACAGCTGCTGCACCGTCACGGTGCGCTGCTCGTTCAGCTGCTCTAGGATCAGCGCAAAACGTTCCTCCGCCAGCATGGTGTCTTTTCCCTTCTTTCCTTCCCACGCCTGACCGTTTCCGCACGGTCTTGGCGTGTTTTGGTTGTTTGCATCTTTATTATAGCAAAAATCTTGTCAAAATCAATCAGCTTCGGTCATTTTCGATCACAAAGAATTTTCATCATTTTTGTGCAGAATTTCCAACACCTTGGATACAAGAGCTTTTTGCACGCAAAAAGACCACCGCACTTGTATATGCGGTGGTCTTTTCTGCGTTTATGTGACCGGTCGCGACCGGTTTTTGTGCTCCGGCTGGTTTACCTCAGGCATCCGAGCGGGAGTAGGCGTTCTTCATCTGGCTGCTCAGCTCAAACAGCACCTTGTCCAGCGTGTCGGCGGCCTTCTCCTGCAGCATAGCGGCAATGGCGGCGTTGGCTTCCTCCCGCAGGGCGGCGCGGCTTGCAGCGTCCGGCTCGGCGGCAAGCTTTGCGTCGTACTGGTTCACCAGTGCGCGGGCAGCGGAGAGCACGGCCTCCTCATAGCGCTCGAGGTGGAAGAGGGATTTGTTATAGGAGGCGTCTGCCATGGCGGCAATCAGACGGCTGGTCCAGTAGAAGTTATCGGTGGACACGGTGCCGGTGGTGTTGGCCAGATACTCCGGGGTACGCTCCACGTTGGCGTAGAAGGGCACCATGGTGTTGAAGGCGTTGGAGGCATAGGCCACCCACTCCACAGCGCGGGATTCCTCCGGCTGGTCGGGACGCATCTGCAAAAGCGCCATAAAGTCGTTGCGGTTGATGCCGATGGAACGGTACGCGCCCTTTGCGGACTTGTCGCCGTAGCTCAGGTAGGGGTCGTAGGGGGTGCCCTGATAGTGGCTGGACAGCATATACTTGATGTCCTCCGGGGTCACCTTGCGCTCCGGCACCATGCACCACGGCAGGTCATCGGACATGGGGGTGTAGTCGGCGTCGGCACCCTCCCACACCCATGTGCGGGGGTTGAGGTAGCGCAGCATATACCATGCGCGGGGGGTGTTGTAAACGTGGTCGGCGTCATCGTGGCTGCCAAAGGCGTCCCGGGGGTTCAGCGCGCCGTCCAAAGAAAGGTCGAGGTGATTCTTGGCAATGAACTCCCGCAGGTCGGCAGAGCAGAGGTAGTTTTCCTGTGCGCCGAAGGCATCTTCCAGATCAAAGGTGTCGATGCCCAGCTGGTTGGGCATGACCACATACACATCGTCCGGCACGCGGCGGGCGATCCAGTGGTGACCGCCGATGGTCTCCAGCCACCAGATCTCGTTTACATCCTGAAAAGCGATGCCGTTCATTTCGTAAGTACCGTACTGTTCCAGCAGGCTGCCCAGACGCAGCACGCCCTCGCGGGCAGAGTGGATGTAGGGCAGCACCAGATAGACGATATCTTCCTCGCCGATGCCGCCGGGCACCTCGGGCTTTTCGCCCTTGGCGGGCTGATACTCCACCAGCGGGTCTGCCCCCAGCACGCGGGGATTGGATGTGATGGTCTCGGTGGCGGTCATGCCTACGTTAGCGGCGTTGACACCGGAAGCTGCCCAGATACCCTTGCCCTCCACGGCGTTGGGCATGGCGGTAAACCGCAATGCGCCTTCCGGCAGGGGGATCTCCACATGGGAGAGGACGCTGCGGTAGGTCTTGGGCAGATCCTCCGGGTGGATCACGGTAAATTTTTTAGCGGTGAAATGGCCGGAGCCGGAGTCATCGTTGCGGGCGATCATGGTAGAGCCATCGTACGATGCTGCCTTGCCGACCAGAATGGTAGTGCAAGCCATAGGTTTTCCCTCCATATTCTATAATGTGTCTCTATTGTAGAACTTTTGCAGCGGAATTGCAACCGGGAAACAAAAACCGCCGCACTGCGTACCACGGCAGAGCGGCGGGAGATGGAATGTTTTTTCAGGCTGTTACTGGGCTGCCCAGTAGAAGTCCTCGCCGGGCAGCGTGCCGCCCACGGCGGCGGGGTCGGCATCGTAGAGCACCTGCAGGTAACCGGCGGCGTTCGCCTTCAACTCCTCGCCGGTCAGGCAGACGATGTTGCAGTTGGGCAGTGCCTTTTTGGCAATGGCGGCTTTTGCCACCACGCCCTGCTCCTCACACAGAGCGGCAGTGCCGTCCAGATCGGTGTTGGCGGCGTTCACGCTTTGGGCGTAGTCTGCCAGAAAAGCAGCTACCACGTCCGGGTGCTCCTCGGCGTAGGCCTTGCGCACCACGGTCACACCGGTGATCAGCTGGGTGTCTGCCACCTTGTCCCACTCGGCGGTCAGGTCAAGGGCTACCCGCAGGGTGTCGTCCTTCAGCCCGGCAGCGGTCACATAGGGCTGGGGCAGCACCGCAATGGCGTCCTGCGTGCTGGCCATCTGGGCGGTCACCTCGGTAGCCTCGCTGTAATACTGGATATCCACATCCTTGTCCGGGTCAAGACCGTTGTCGGTAAGCAGATAGCGCAGCACATACTCCGGGGTAGTGCCCTTGCCGGTGGACAGGATGGTGCGGCCCTTGAGGTCGGCCATGCTGTGGACGGTGTCGCCCTGCTCCACCACATACAAAACGCCCAAGGTGTTCACTGCCACGGCCTGAATGCCGCCGCTGGTTTTCTGGTACAGGGTCGCAGCCAGATTGGCCGGGATGGCAGCCATGTCCAGCTCACCCTTGATGAGCAGCGGCACGATCTCATCCGCAGCGCCGTAAAGCTGCAAATCGTAGTCCATGGCGGCGGTACCGGCCTGCTCCATCGAGAGCAGGTTGACAAGCCCCATGGTGGTGGGGCCCTTCAGCCCGGCGATGCGCAGCGGCTCAGTGGCAGACAGCGGCGCTGCGGTCTCTTTCTCAGAAGCAGCCGCAGAGGAAGCAGCCTCGGACACCACCGTGCTGGAAACGGCAGAGCTCGCGCTGCCGCCGCAGGCTGCAAGGCTCAGTGCAAGGCTGAACGCCAGCAGTAAGGACAGGATCTTTTTCATGAAATACTCCTTTTCACACCCGGCACGCCCCGGTACGGGAAGCGGAAACCGGTCTTTTTTTGAAAAATTTTGCAAAATCATTTGCTTTGCGCGTTCCAGTTTACTATAATAGGGGTAAAAATACCGTTGCGTGCGCAACGTAATTGCAGGAGGCTGCGGAGAACGCTATTTTCTCTGCGGAGTTGCGATGAATAATTATCTGCCGCTGTTACAAACCACCACGCTGTTCGCGGGTCTTTCCGCTGCGGAGCTCAGCACGCTGCTGTCCAGGCTGGGGGGCAGTGTGCGCAGCTACGGCAAGGGCGAAGCCCTTGTGCTGGCGGGGGAGCCCAGCCGCCGGGTGGGCATCGTGCTGTCCGGCGAGCTGGAGGCCTACCGCCCGGCACCGGGCGGGGTGCGCATCCCCATCGCCCAGGTAGAGCCGGGCGGGGTGTTCGGGGACGTGCTGGGAGGCTCCAGCTTGTCCAGCCCGGTCACCGTGCTGGCTGCCGCCCCCTGTGAGGTGCTGCTGCTGCCCTACGAGCGGCTGCTGCTCTCGGACGGCAGCCCCGCCCACCAGCGGGTGGTGCAGAACCTTGTGCGCACCATCAGCGATAAATATTTTTCCCTCTCCCGCCGCATCGACCTGCTGGTGATGAAAAGCCTGCGCGCCAAGGTAGCGGCCTATCTGCTCAGCGAGGCCGCCCGCGCCCACAGCCTGACCTTCAGCATCCCCTTCTCCCGCATCCAGCTGGCGGATTACCTCAACTGCGACCGCAGCGCCCTTTCCCGGGAGTTGAGCACCATGCAGAAGGAAGGGCTCATCGACACCTACCGCAGCAGCTTCAAGCTGCTGGAGCCGGATGCCTTGCAGCAGATGGTGCAGTGACCCTCTGACTACTTTTATCAATAAGGAGCGATAAAACAATGTCCAAACCCGTACTCTGGATCGTGATCCCCTGCTACAACGAGGAGCAGGTGCTGCCCATTACAGCACCCATATTTCTGGAAAAGATCCACAGTCTGACCGCACAGGGGCTGGTCAGCGATAAAAGCCGGGTGCTCTTTGTCAACGATGGCTCCCGCGACAAAACGTGGGAACTGATCCAAGGCTTTGCCGCACAGGATGAGCACTATATCGGCATTTCCCAGAGCCGCAACCGCGGCCACCAGAACGCCGTGCTGGCGGGGCTGATGGAGGCGCTGCACAGCGACAGCTGCGATATCACCATCTCCATCGACTGCGACGGTCAGGACGATATCAACGCCATGGACGAGATGGTGAAAAAGTATCTGGACGGTGCCGAGGTGGTGTACGGCGTGCGCAGCCGCCGGGACACCGACACCTTCTTCAAGCGGTTCACCGCCGAGGGCTTTTATCATGTGATGAACGCTCTGGGCGCGGATATCGTGTTCAACCACGCAGACTACCGCCTGATCAGTACCCGCGTGCTGGAAAGCTTTGCGGATTATAAGGAGGTCAACATCTTTTTGCGGGGCATGGTGCCGCTGGTGGGCTTTGCCCACGATGTGGTCACCTACGAGCGCCACGAGCGCCTGGCCGGTGAGAGCCACTACCCCCTGAGCAAGATGCTGGCGCTGGCTTTTGACGGCATTACCAGCCTTTCCAACAAGCCTATCCGCATCATCACCGGAGCGGGCATCGTGGTGAGCCTTGTCAGCTTTATCGGGGTCATCTGGGCCATCGTGTGCGCTGCCATGGGCAGCAGCGTGGCAGGCTGGGCCTCCACCGTCTGCATCGTCTGCTTTATGGGCGGTGTGCAGCTGGTGTGTCTGGGCGTGATCGGTGAGTATATCGGCAAGATCTATATGGAAACAAAGGCCCGCCCGCGCTATATCATCTCGGAGCGCACATGGGCTCCCTACGAAAGGAAATATCACGGATGAGCAAGCAAAGTTGGAAGGGCAGCACCCTTTTGAACCCGGAGCCGCCAGTACTGGTATCCTGCGGCGGGCTGGATAAGCCCAACCTTATCACCATCGGCTGGACAGGCACCATCTGCACCCAGCCCAGCATGGTATCCATCAGCGTGCGCCCGGAGCGGTACAGCCATCAGCTGCTATGCGAGAGCGGGCAGTTCGCCATCAATCTGCCCACCGAAAAGCTGGTGCGCGCCATTGACTGGTGCGGCGTGAAGAGCGGCCGCGAGGTGGACAAGTTTGCCGCCTGCGGCCTGCACGCCGCCCCCGGCAGCGTGCAGGCCGACTGCCCGGTGCTGGAGGAAAGCCCGGTCAATCTGGAGTGCCGCATCACCCAGCGCATCCCGCTGGGCAGCCACGACCTGTTTTTGGCCGAGGTGGTGGCCTGCGATGTGGACGAGAGCCTGCTGGACGAAAAAGGCAAGCTGTGCTTGGACAAGGCAAATCTCATCGTGTACAGCCACGGCGAGTATCTGGCCCTTGGCAAAAAGCTGGGCACCTTTGGTTACAGCGTGCGGAAGAAAAAGCCCGCAAAACGCAAGAAACAGTAAAAGCAACTCCGCAAAAACAAGTACAGCAAGGCTGAGCATCCGAGAAAGTCAGGTGCTCAGCTTTTTCCATTTTCGCAGGCAGCAGCTTCGGCTCTATAATAAAAGCTTTCTTTCTGCCGAATCTGCCCAGAGCAGCGCGGCAGGCATTTTCAATCGTCCAATTCCCGTTGCATTCCGTCCGATTTTGTGATATACTCCCTACTGCTGTGCTTTTTTGTACAGTATCCTCAAAGAGCAACTTAGGATTTTAGGCTCCCCGGTGCCACTCGAGCGGCGCTGGGCAAAACCCACAGGAGCTGGCGGTTCCTGTGCGGTCAAAATCAAACCGCTGGAGTATTATCATGAATCAGAATTCTTCCGTCCGTAAGCTGGTGCACTGCGGTGTAGTGGCAGCCATCTATGTGGTGCTGTGTCTGGCACTGCAGCCCCTTTCCTATGGTGCTGTGCAGGTGCGTGTGGCCGAGGCTCTGTGCCTGCTGCCCGTGTTCGGTGCTGAGTACATCGTTGGCGTGGTGCTGGGCTGCTTCCTGGCAAACCTGCTGGGCTCCACCATCGTGGATGTGATCTTTGGCACACTGGCTACCCTGCTGGCCTGCCTTGTCACCTACAAGCTGCGCAATGTGCGCTTCAAGGGTCTGGCCATTGCCGCCAGCCTGCCCCCGGTGCTGTTCAACGCGGTGATCATCGGTATTGAGATCGCCGTGATGTTCCCGGACCCCACGTCCAGCGCCCCCCTCTGGCTGGCCTGCATCACCAACGGCATCTCGGTGGGCATCGGTGAGCTGATCAGCTGCACCGTGCTGGGCGTTGTGCTGGTAAAGCTGATCGAGAGCAACGCCGCACTGCGCAAGGTGTTTGTGACGGAATAACGCAAGGAGGTTTCCATGCAGCCAAACGGTATGATCTTCTGGGACTGGAACGGTACCCTGATGGACGATGTGGATTTTACCCACAGCTGCCTGAACTGGATGCTGGAGACCCACGGCTACCCCCAGCGGTACAATCTGGCTGCCTACCGGGAGCTGTTCGGCTTTCCCATCGAGGACTACTACCGCTGTGCCGGGTTCGATTTTGCGCGGCACCCCTACCCGGAGCTTGCCGCCCGCTTTATGGAGCACTACAACGCCGGTGTGCCCGGCTGCGCTGTAACGGCACACGCCGTTGACACCCTGCAAACGCTGACCCGCATGGGCTGGCAGCAGGCTGTGCTTTCCGCCTCCCGCCGTGATTACCTGATCGAGCAGGTATCCGCCCGGGGTCTGCAAGGCTTTTTTACCGAGTTGCTCGGCCTTGCGGACATTTACGGCGTAAGCAAGGTACAGCTTGGCACCGACTATCTGCGCCGCACCGGCATCGACCCGGCGGCCTGTGTGATGGTCGGCGACACCGACCACGATGCCGCAGTGGCTGCGGCCATCGGTGCAACTTGTGTGCTGTACACCGGCGGGCATCAGTCCCGCGCCCGACTGGAAAAGGCCAGTCCCTACGTCATCGACGACCTTGCCCAGCTGCCCGCACTGCTGGAAGCGATATGATATTAGTGGCTCAGAAACACCTGTCGGTGTTTCCGAGCCACTTTTTTACAGCCTGTTCGCACAAAAGCAAAAAAAGACCAGTACACAAATGTGTACTGGTCTTTTTTGGTCGGAGCAGCGGGATTTGAACCCACGGCCTCCTCGTCCCGAACGAGGCGCGCTACCAACTGCGCTATGCCCCGAAAATACCGCAGCTTATTCGGCTGCGGTAACTGGTTGGGGATGAGAGAATCGAACTCCCACAAGTAGAGTCAGAGTCTACCGCACTACCACTATGCAAATCCCCAATATTCGGTTGTGTCAGCCGCGCCGTGCGTTGCTGACAAGGGATATTATACACGCCGGCGAGCTGCTTGTCAACCATTTTTTCAGTTTTTCTGCAAAAGTTTTCGCAGCGGTTTTCCGATGCACACAGGCTTGTAAATTTTTGGTTTTTCTCTTGACAGCACTTCCCTTTCGGAATACTCTAATACTATAAAAAGGTAGGACCCCGGTCAGCCCGGCACCCTTTGCCGGACCGTTCGGCTTTGCCTGAATGATAATGAAAGAGGGTATTTGAATGAAAAAACGTGTTGGTATCCTGACTTCTGGCGGCGATTGTCCGGGCCTGAACGCCACCATCCGCGGCGTTGCAAAAGCACTGTACGCCCGCATGGGAGATAACGTGGAGATCGTGGGCATCGCCAACGGTTACAGCGGCCTGATCAACGGCGACTACCGTGAAATGAACGAGGACGACTTCCGCGGCATCCTGACCTTAGGCGGCACCATTCTGGGCACCAAGCGCACCCCCTTCAAGCTGATGCGTGTGGTGGAGGACGACAACATTGATAAGGTCGCCGCCATGAAAAAGACCTACAAGGCGGCAAAGCTGGACTGCCTGCTGTGTCTGGGCGGCAACGGCACCCACAAGACCGCCAACCTGCTCTCGCAGGAGGGGCTGAACATCATCGGCCTGCCCAAGACCATTGACAACGATATCTACGGCACCGATGTGACTTTCGGCTTCCACACCGCTGTGGACATCGCCACGGACGTCATCGACCGCATCCACACCACCGCCGGCAGCCACAGCCGCGTGATGTGCATCGAGATCATGGGCAACAAGGCGGGCTGGCTTACCCTGTACTCCGGCATTGCCGGCGGTGCGGACATCATTCTGCTGCCGGAGCTGCCCTACGATATCGACCGCGTGTGCGAGGCCGTGGAGCGCCGCGCCAAGAAGGGGTCCAACTTCTCTATCCTTGCCGTGGCCGAGGGTGCCATCAACACCGAGGAAGCCCGCATGAAGCGCAAGGACTGGATGGCCAAGCGTGCCGAGGCCGGCCTTGGCACCACTGCCACCAACCGCATTGCACAGGCCGTGCAGAAAAAGACCGGCATGGAGACCCGCGTGTGCATCCCGGGTCATATGCAGCGCGGCGGCAGCCCCAGCGCCTACGACCGTGTACTGGCCACCCAGTTCGGCAGCTATGCTGCACAGCTGGTGGAGGTGGAGCGCTACGGCGTGACCGTGGCCATGGTGAACCGCCGGGTGACCGAGAACCGTCTGGCAGACATTGCCGGTAAGACCCGCAATGTGCCCGAAAACTGCGAGCTGCTGAGCGTGGCCCGCCGCATGGGCGTCTGCCTGGGCTGATACTGTTTTCCTGTTTTATCCGGTGCCCCGGCACAGCTTTCCATGCTGTCCCGGGGCATTTTTTGTTGTATCCCAATTTTAAGCATCCTGTCGAATTTTCGCTGCTTTCTTTTGTGGAACCTGCGAATAGATTTTTTTTAAGCGGCCTGCTAGAATAGAAGCAGAAAATAAATCTGGTCGTTACTCCTCGGGAGGCGCTACCAGCAGTCAACCGGAGCATCACAAGTGTGGTGTTGGTTCTGCGTGTGTAGTTGCATCCGGAGGTTTTTTCTTTTTATTGCGTATTTTTCAACATTCTGTCAGGAGGAAGCTGTCCATGAAGCTGCTGCGTAAGATCAACAATAACGCTGCCGTGGCGCAGGATAATCGCGGCCGTGAGATGGTCGTTCTGGGCCGCGGGGTAGGCTTCCACTCGATGCCCTATGAGCTGACAGACCTTTCCGTGGTCTACCGCACCTTTTATGACGTAGACCCGCAGTATTACGAAATCCTATCCAACCTGCCGGAAGAAGCTCTTCTGGCAGCGGCAGATATTACCGAGCAGGCCGAGATCACCCTGCACACCGAGCTGAACCCCAACCTGCCGTTCACACTGGCAGATCATATCGCCTTTGCACAGCAGCGGGAAAAGCAGGGCATCCGGCTGGCAGCCCCGCTGCATTACGATGTGCAGCACCTGTACCCTCGTGAATACGAGCTGGGCCTGCAGGCGCTGGAGACCGTGCGTCTGCGCACCGGTTCTTCCCTGCCCCGGTCCGAAGCCGTGAGCATCGCCCTGCACATCGTTAACGCCGAGCTGGAAGGCAGCGATCTTTCCAGCACCCTGACCGCTGTGGAAGTTCTGGACGAAGTGACGGCCTCCGTGGAGCAGGAGCTTGGCATTGTGCTGGATCGTGAAAGCTACAACTATGCCCGATTTGCCATGCACATCCAGTTTCTGGTGCGGCGGCTTGCCGCCGGGGCAGCCATGGAACAGGGCAGCGGGAAGATGCTGGACGAGCTTTCCCGCGAATATCCTGCCATCTATCATTGTGCCTGCACCGTGGCACAGAATATTGAGCAGCGCCACGGCTGGCATTGCAGCCGTGACGAAGTGCTGTACCTGATGCTGCACATCTACCGTGTGCAGAGCCGCGAGAACGGCTGACAACTTTTTTGAATGTTTCCGGTTCCGGAGATGCGCGCGTCCGGCCGGATACAGATAGACTATCCACAAACGGAGGTTTCCCCTATGGATCGTGAGAAGTTTCTGGAAAAGCTTTTTCCGCTGATCGGCGGAAAAGAAAACACCAGCCTGTGCGAATTTCAGGACGATGCCCTTTACATCACCCTGAAGGACGCCGGTCTGGCCGATGAAACCGCTGTGGCAAAGCTGCCGGATGTTGCATCCGCCACCCTGCGCCGCGGCCGCCTCACCGTCACATTCGGGACTCCGGAACGAAAAGAGGAGGTTCCCCATACTATGGCGAACAACGAAAAACTTATCAGCGAGATCCTGCGCGCAGTTGGCGGCAAGGAAAACGTCTCGTCCGCAACGCACTGCATCACCCGCCTGCGTTTCCGCCTGGTCAATGTAAAAAAAGCAGATATTGAAGAAGTAAAAAAGATCGATGGCGTGGCAGGTTGCGTTTACAAGGCAGGCCAGTTTCAGGTCATTATCGGTCCCAACGTAAACGAAGTTTATGATGAACTGATCAAAACGACCGGGATCAAGAGCGAGCCTGCCGTTACGGATGCCGAGGCCGAAGCCGAGGACGGCGAAAAGAAAAATATCTTCTCCCGCCTGGTCGATACGATGGCCAGCATCGTTATGCCCATGATCGGACCTCTGGCCGGTGCCGGTATGATCAAGGCCATCCTGTCGGTTCTGAGCCAGTTCGGCGTACTCAGCACAGATTCCCAGACCTATCAGCTGTTCTATCTGGTGGCTGACGGCGTGTTCTATTATATGCCCTTCTTCCTGGCATTCTCGGCAGGTAAAAAGTTCAAATGCAACCCGTATCTGTCCTTGATCTTTGCCGCCATGCTGGTGCACCCCAACTACATCGCACTGCGTACCGCTGGCGAAGCCGTCAAGTTGTTCGGCTTTTTGCCGGTCACACTGGCAAGTTATACATCCAGCGTTGTACCCATTATCCTAATCGTCTACTTCCAGTCCATCGTTGAAAGATTCTTTGAAAAGAAAACCCCGAAAGCAATCAAAGTGTTTTTCGTTCCCATGATAACCATTCTGGTTACGGTTCCGGTCGGTTACGTTGTACTTGGCCCTCTGGGTTCCATCGTTGGCAGCTATCTGGCAAAGGCCTTTACTGCTCTGGATGTTTATGCTGGCTGGCTGGTTCCCACGCTGGTCGGCGGCCTGTGCCCGCTGCTGGTCATGACTGGTATGCACTACGCACTGGGCAGTGCGCAGAGCATCCAGCGCGCAACCATGGGCTACGCTACCATTCTGGCTCCCGGCATGGTTTGCAGCAATATGGCACAGTCCGCAGCAACCTTCGGCGTTGCGCTGAAGAGCAAGAATCCTGATATCAAGAGCCTGGCTTCCACCGTTGGCGTCACCGCACTGTGCGGCATCACTGAACCCACCCTATACGGCATCGGTCTGAAGTACAAGACCCCGCTGTACAGCGCTATGGCAGGTGGTGCACTGGGCGGCCTGTATGCAGGTATTATGCACGTCAAGCAGTGGGCCTACGGCACTTCCACCATTTTTGCGCTGCCGGTCTATCTGGGTGAGGACAATTCCTTCCTGCACATCTGCATTGCAGTTGCCATTGCCATGCTTAGTGCACTGATCATCTCCTACATCACCTTCAAAGATCCGGTACAGGAGAAGTAAAACATGAGTTTTCCGAAAGACTTTTTATGGGGTGGTGCTCTGGCAGCCAACCAGTGCGAAGGGGCTTATCTGGAAGATGGCAAAGGGTTGAGCCAGCAGGACGTTATGCCGCACGGCGTACAAGGCCCTGTGACCGAAGCCCCTACGCCGGATAATCTGAAACTGCTGGGCACGGATTTTTACCACCGCTACAAAGAGGATATTGCGCTTCTGGCGGAAATGGGCTTTAAGGTGTTTCGCTTTTCCATCGCATGGAGCCGCATCTATCCAACCGGCTTTGAGCAGGAGCCCAACGAAGCAGGCCTTGCGTTCTATGATCAGGTGATCGATGAGTGCCTGAAATACGGCATCCAGCCATTGATTACTCTCTCGCACTATGAGATGCCGCTGGAGCTGTGCCGCCGAATCGACGGCTTCCGCTCCCGTGAAGCGATTGATTGCTTTGTGCGCTACGCCAAAACAGTTCTAATCCGGTATCACGACCGTGTAAAATACTGGCTGACCTTTAATGAGATCAACGTCACCCTGATTTCGCCGCTGATGGGTGCCGGTGTGATGACGCCAAAGGCACAGCTCACAGCACAGGATAAATATCAGGCTGCGCATCATCAGCTGGTGGCCAGTGCACTTGTAACGCAGTTTGCACACCAGCTGGACGCCACCCTGAAGATCGGCTGTATGGCAGCTTCGGCACCGCGTTATCCGATGACCTGTGATCCAGATGATGTGATGTCGGCAATGCTTTCGCAGCAGGAGCTGGATTATTTTATCACGGTGCACTGCACTGGCAGATATCCCTATTATGCACAGCGTCTGTGGAGAGAGAATCATGTTCAGCTGGAGATCACAGAGGCTGACCGGGATGCTTTGCAGCACACGGTTGATTTTATCTCGTTCAGCTACTACAGCAGCAAGGTCGTGGCGGCCGATGAAAGCAAATACCAGATGGCGAACGGAAATATCATGCGCGGCCTGAAAAATCCCTTTGTGCCGGTTTCCGATTACAACTACCCCATCGATCCGGAAGGCCTGCGTTACATCCTAAACTACCTGTATGACCATTTCCACAAGCCGATCTTTGTAGCAGAAAACGGGATTGGTGCCCGTGAGCAGTTGGTCACACTGCCGGATGGTACGCGGACAGTGGAAGATGATGCACGCATCTTGTTCCATCGGGGCCACATTCAGGCAATGGAACGCGCAATCGCAGATGGCGTAGAAGTGTTTGGCTATACCAGCTGGGGCCCCATTGACTGCGTCAGTGCAGCCTCTGCTGAGATCAGTAAGCGGTATGGTTTTGTGTATGTAGACCGCAACCAGGACGGCTCTGGTACACTGGAACGCTTCCGCAAAAAGTCTTTCTACTGGTACAAAAAGGTCATTGCCACCAATGGCGAGGATCTGAGCTGAACGCTCCGCACCCCATAAGAAGGCAAAGCAAGCGCCCCGCCGGGCATCCAGACCCGGCGGGGCGCTTTGCGTAAAAGTTTATTTCATCGTCACATCATGCCGGGTGGGCGAGCCCTCGGCAAAGGCGGCGGCGCTTTCCAGCACACCGCGCACCATGCTCTTCACGTCCTCGTAGGTGTAAAAGGCAGTGTGGTCGGTCAGGATCACGTTGGGCATGGCGCGCAGAGCGGCCAGCTCCGGGTTGGGGATCACATCGCCCATGCGGTCGTAGTAGTACAGGCCGTTCTCGTTTTCCAGCACGTCCAGACCGGCAGCACCCACCTGCCCGCTTTCCAGCGCCGCCAGCAGAGCGTCGCTGTCGATCAGCTTGCCGCGGGCGGTGTTCACGATGGTCACACCGGGCTTCATCTTGGCAAAGGCCTCGGCGTTGAGCAGGTGGTGGTTCTCCTCGGTAGCGTTGGTGTGCAGGGTGATGACATCACTCTCGGCAAGCAGGGTCTCCAGCGGCACATACTTTGCGATCTTCTTCACCTCGTCGTTCTGGTACAGGTCGTAGGCCAGCAGCTCACAGCCAAAGCCGGACAGGTGCTTCAGCACGGTCTGCCCGATGCGCCCCGTGCCGATAACGCCCACGGTGCAGTTGGAGATATCCCGGCCGATCTTGCCCTTCAGGGAATAGTCCTGCACTTCACCGCGCTTGAGGATGTGCCCCGCCTTGCGCAGGCTCATCAGCATGAGCATAATGGCAAAGTTCGCCACACCGTTGGGGGGATAATCCACGTTGGATACCTTCATGCCCAGCTCCCGCGCCTTTTCCAGATCTACATGGTCATAGCCGATGGAGCGGCAGCAGATCGCCTTTACCCCAAGGTCGTGAAAGCGCTGCAGCATGGGTGCGCTCATATCACAGGGGGTCAGCGATACCGCATCGTAGCCTGCGGCCAGCTGGGCGTTCTCCATGGTAGGATACGCCTCGGTATAGCCGTACTCGATGCCCCGCTGCTTTGCCAGATCCTCCAGAATACCCTGCTCATCGTAGGGGCGCAGAGTATAGAAAAATACTTTGACTGCCATAAAATTCTCCTCCTGGTCCTTTTTTACCGGAATGCGTGCCTGTGCGGCGCGTCCTGCACCGCGCGCCTGCACCTTTGTAAGTATGCCTTTATTGTAGCACGTTTACGGATGGCGGACAGCTTTTTCAAGGTGAATTTTGTTCATTTTGTTGTTGAAGCTGCGTTTTCTATCCCAAGTGCGCAAAAAAGGTTGTCAAAACAGGAAAAACAGGGTATGATAGAAGCCGGATCGCAGCCTGCGATCCTTCAATATTGCAAAAGGAGTGTGCTTTGTTATGCGCGCCTATGAACGACTGCTTGATTACGTCAAGGTCTACACCACCTCGGACCCGGAGTCCGGCACCCATCCTTCCGCTGCGCGGGAGTTTGATCTGGCTCACAAGCTGGTGGAGGAGCTGAAGGCTCTGGGTGTAGAGGATGCCCGTGTGGACGAGCACTGCTACGTCTACGGTTCCTTGCCCGCCACCCCCGGCTGCGAGGAAAAGCCCGCGCTGGGTCTGATCGCCCACATGGACACCGCCCCGGATGCCAGCGGCGAGAACGTGAACCCCATCCTGCACGAGAACTATGACGGCGGCGACGTGGTGCTGCCCGCCACCGGCAAGGTGATGAAGGTCTCCGCCTTCCCCTTCCTTGCCTCCATGAAGGGTGAGACCCTCATCACCACCGACGGCACCACCCTGCTGGGTGCAGACGACAAAGCCGGTGTGGCTGAGATCATGACCGCTGTGGAGACCGTTATCCGCGAGGGCCGCCCCCACGGCAAGCTGTGCATCGGCTTTACCCCGGACGAGGAGATCGGCGAGGGTGCCGACCTGTTCGATATCCCCGGCTTTGGCGCAGACTTTGCCTACACGGTGGACGGCGGCGATGCCGGTGACATCGAGTACGAGAACTTCAACGCCGCTGCCGCCACCGTGACCATCCACGGCTTCTCGGTGCACCCCGGCTCCGCCAAGGACACCATGATCAACGCTTCCAACGTTGCCATGGAGTTCCACGGCGCCCTGCCTGTGATGGCACGTCCCGAGACCACCGAGGGTCGTCAGGGCTTCTACCACCTGTGCCAGATGTACGGCGATGTCACCACCGCAAAGCTGGGCTACATCCTGCGCGACCACGATGCCGCCAAGCTGCAGTTCAAAAAGGACAATATGCAGGACATTGCTGATTACCTGAACGGCAAGTACGGCGCAGGCACCGTGGAAGTGGAGATCAAGGACAGCTACCGCAATATGCTGGAAAAGATCAAGCCCCACTTCCACCTCATCGAGACCGCCCGCAAGGCTGTGCGCATGGCCGGTCTGGAGCCGGTGGAGGTGCCCGTGCGCGGCGGCACCGATGGCGCTACCCTGAGCTGGATGGGTCTGCCCTGCCCCAATCTGGGCACCGGCGGCTTCAACTTCCACGGCGTGTGCGAGTGCACCACCGTGGAGCGGATGGACCGCTGCACCGAGATCGTGCTGAATATCATTTCCCTGTACGCAGAGTGATCTGCTTTTTCTGCGAAAAAACTTTCAGCGTGAAAACGGTCTGTCCCTATCGTTCAACATAAAAGCGGCGGCTGCACAATGCTTTGTGCAGCCGCCTGTTTTCATTTAACCTACGTTGATATGCCCCACTGGCATGATCTTGCGCTTGTTGTCGTCCGGTTTGGCGGTCAGGCTCATGGCAAAGGCCACCGGGCCTACACGGCCCATGAACATGACCAGCATATACAGGATCTTTGCCCCGTTGTTCAGCTGGCTGGTTACGCCTACGGAAAGGCCCACCGTACCAAAGGCCGAGCAGGACTCGAAGATGGCATCCACCACGGACACGGCGTCCGAGGTGTTGTAATACACCACAATGGCCGAGCCGATGACCGCCACAGCGCCCAGCACGATAATGGTCAGGGCGCGGTAGACGGTCTTGGACTCGATATGATGGTCAGCGATCACACAGTCATCGCGTCCCTGCGCCACGCTGCGGATGGTCAGGATGATGACAGCGAAGGTGGTCACCTTCACGCCGCCGCCGGTAGAGCCAGGCGCTGCGCCGATGAATTGCAGCACGCTCATGAGCAGCTTGCTCAGGGTGCCGCAGGAGGCCAGATCCACGGTGTTCATGCCGGCGGTACGGGTGGATACCGACTGGAACAGCGAAGCCATCACCTTGCCGGGCACCGACAGTCCGCCCAGCGTGGCGGGGTTGTTCCACTCCATCAGTCCCAGCCCCAGCGCGCCGCCCAGCCACAGGATCACCGAGAAGGACAGCACCACCTTGGCGTGCAGGGACAGGCGGCGTTTCTGGTACCACTGGCACAGCTCCACCCAGACCATAAAGCCCAGACCGCCGGAGATGATCATGAAAATGATCACCGCCTGCACATAGTAGTTGTTGACATAGGGCACCAGCGAGGAGTACGCCCCGAACCGTCCGAACAGGTCAAAGCCCGCATTGCAGAAGGCCGAAATGGCGGTGAATACGCTGATCCAGACGCCCTCCAGCCCGAACTGCGGCACAAAGGCGAACATCAGCAGCAGAATGCCGATGCCTTCAAACATCGCTGCCAGCCCCACCACGATCTTCAGCACGCTTTTGGCCTGATCGTAGCCGTCTGCCGAGACGCTTTCGCCCAGCAAGCGCAGATCCCGGAAGCCCATGCGCCGGCGCATGGCCAGCGCAAAAAAGCTGGTAAGGGTAACAAGACCAAGGCCGCCCACCTGAATAAGCAGCAGCACCACTGCCTGCCCGAACCATGTGAACTGCGTCCACGTATCCCGCACCACCAGACCGGTGACGCAGGTGGCGCTGGTGGCTGTGAACATGGCGTTGAGCACATCCAGCCGTCCGTGCCTGCTGGCAATAGGCAGGGTGAGCAGCAGCGTGCCCAGCGCGATGACAGCAATAAAGCTGACGCAGATGATCTGGGTCGGGGTGCTCAGTCCCAGCTTTCTCCGCCGAACCGACCTCTGGTGCCGCAGCCTTTTGCGGATATTTTTTATCTTTTCCATAGCATCCTCCCTGCGCAGCACGCAGCCGCTTTGCATTCCTTTATAGCATACACCATTTTGCCCGCAGGTTCAACTTGATTTTACAGCCCGGTTGCGGTATTATAATATGGTACTGTATTTTTGGGGTTTTCTGCCCCAAGGATGCAGAACTGTGTCTCCGTAGCTCAGCTGGATAGAGCGTCCGCCTCCTAAGCGGAAGGCCGTGTGTTCGAATCACATCGGGGACGCCAGCGCAAAACCAAGCCCGGAAGGTTTACGAACCCTCCGGGCTTGGTTTTTGCTTTTCTATGGAAGATAGCCGCCACAGCGCTCACACCAGCCTTGCCCCGGCGTGGGGCAGGCTTTCTGCGCCAAGGCTCTGCAGTTTTTGAGGCAGGGCGGCAAGGTCGCCGCCGGTATAGTACCAGCCCGCAGCCAGTGCTGCCAGTGCCAGCAGCAAAAGCACCACCAGTGCCTTGCCCAGCCTGCGGCGCTTCGGGCGCGGCGGCGCGGGCGGTGCCGCCGTGAGGGAGGCAGGGGTTAGGTCTGCATCCGGTACGGCTTTGCCGTAGGGCTGCCAGCTTGTGCCCCCTGCCTGCGGCAGACCACAGGCGGCACGGCGCAGCAAATCCAGCAGCCACAGACCGGGGTTCTCGTCCGGCGCTACACACCGCAGCCAGCAGCCCTTTTTGCCGCCCACCAGCAGCAAGCGGCTTTGGGGCAGCTCCACACAGCCCACCGCCAGCGCGGCACCGGTCAGCTTCTGCATAACCTGCACCCGCGCCAGTGTGCGGGCAGGCTCTGCCTGCGGCGCCTTGCGCAGCTTGCGGCTGAGCCGGGCGGTGAGCGCGGTATTGGCGTAGCTCATGGCGCCAAAATCGAATACCTTTTCCGCGCCGGGAAGGTTTTCCAGCCGGGTCTCCAGCAGCGCTCCTGCAGCGGTATCACTGCACACCAGCAGCTTGCGGTGCTGTTCCAGCGCCTGCACTGCGGCGGCGGCAAGGGTCTGCTCCCCTTCCCCATACAGCGCCGGGGCAAGGCTTGTCCGCAGCAGTTGTACTGCCCGGTGCAGTTGCTGCGGGGTGCTGCTTTGCAGCGCCACCAGTGTTTCCGCGCCCCGGCTGCGGCAGTGCACCGTGCCCTGCCAAGTGTCCGGCAGGGCTGCCACAGCCTTTTGCACGGTCTGCTCCGGCGCACCGAACAGCCGCAGCACGCAACCCGCCGGGCACTTTTCTTCTTTTGTCATGACGCATCCCCCCTGCGGCCGCAGGGGCCGCCCTTACTCTGCCCGCAGGGTCTCGTCCAAGGCGGTCAGGGCGGCGGGGTCATGCTGTGCGCTTTCGGGCAGCACCTGCGTACCGGCAGGGGTCTTGCCCTGTGCCAGCCGCAGCGCCAGTTCCAGCGCAGTCTGCGCGGCGCGGGCGCGGATGAGCGCACGGTCCGGACGGGAGACGAACAACTTCTTCACATACACCCTGTCTCCCCGGGCAGCGCCCAGATACACCGTGCCCACAGGCCGGACGGCATCGCCGCCGCCGGGGCCTGCCAGACCGGTAACGCTGACCGCGATATCTGCACCGGCGGCCTTTGCCGCGCCCAGCGCCATCTGCGCCGCCACGGGAGCCGACACCACATTATATTGCGCAATGACCGCCGGGTCCACCCCGACAAGCTTCGCCTTGGCCTGCTCCCAGTAGGTCACAAAGCCGTAGCCGAACACCTCGCTTGCGCCGGACACACTGGTCAGGCGCTGGGCGATCATGCCGCCGGTGCAGCTTTCGGCGGTGGCAATGGTCAGGCCGTTGGCCTGCAGCGTATGCACCACCGTCTCTTCCAACCCGGCGACATCCTCATCATACACCGCATCGCCCAGCAGATCATAGAACTTTTTGGCGTAGGCGCGGCACATGGTCTGCGCCTCGGCGTCGTTCTGCGCCCGGGCGGTGATGCGGATCTCGCACTCGCCGGTCTTGCAGTAGATGGCGGCGGTGGGGTTTGGGTTTTCCAGCAACGGACGCACCCGGTATTCCAGATTGCTCTCGCCGCCCAGCACCCGCAGCGTCAGGCTGTGCAGGGCGCAGCTCTGCCGCGCCAGCAGCAGCGGGCGCACGCTTTCCTCCCACATGGCCTTCATCTCGTGGGGCACGCCGGGCATCAGCACGGCACAGTGACCGTCCTGCTCGAACCATGCGCCCGGCGCGGTGCCGTGGTGGTTGACCACCTTATGCCCATGCACCGGCACCATGGCCTGCTTGCGGTTGTTGGGGGTGGTCTCGCGCCCGGTGCGGGTAAAGAAGTCCACGATCTTCTGCCACTCATCGGGGTCAAAGGTAAGGGTGTCGCCAAAGCAGGCGGCCACCGTCTCCTTGGTCAGATCGTCCGCCGTGGGGCCCAGCCCGCCGGTGAACACCAGCAGGTCGCACCGCTGCTTTGCCTCGTTGACAAACTCCGCCAGACGGCCATGGTTATCGCCGATGGTGCTCTGCCGCCGGACGGTAATGCCCAGCGCGGCCAGCTCCCGGCTGAGGTACTGGGCATTGGTGTTAAGAATGTTGCCGAGCAGCAGCTCGGTACCCACACTGATGATCTCTGCTGTCATGGACAAATCAACCCTCGAATTCTACCTGATCGGTGATGCGCACCCGGATGCGCTCGGTCTGCTCTGCGGCCTCGGCTTCCAGCGCGGCAAGGCCGGGCATGGCGGCTTCGGCGGCAAGGATCTCCTCCAGCTCGGGGCGGATCTTCGGGTGCGGCGGGGTGAAGATGGTGCAGCAGTCCTCGTAGGGCAGGATGCTGGTCTCAAAGGTATTGATATGGCGGGAGGTCTCAATAATCTCGGTCTTGTCCATACCGATGAGCGGGCGCAGGATGGGCAGGTCCTGTGCAGCATCGGTGCACTGCAGCGCCTTGACGGTCTGGCTTGCCACCTGTGCCAGACTTTCGCCGGTGACCAGCGCTTCACAGCCCTGCTTTTTGGCGATCACGTTTGCAATGCGCATCATGCTGCGGCGCATCAGCACCGTGAACAGCACATCCGGAGCATTATCCCGGATGTATTCCTGGGGTTTTGTGTAGGGCACTACGAACAGGTTAGCACTGCCGGTATACACGGTGATGAGCTGTGCCAGAGCCTTTACTTTTAGTTTTGCACGCTCAGAAGTATACGGAGGGGACGCGAAATGGATGTGATCCAGTGCCAGACCGCGCTTTGCCATACGATAGGCTGCCACCGGGCTGTCGATGCCGCCGGAGAGCATATTCAGGGCACGGCCACTGGTGCCCACGGGCAGACCGCCCTCACCCGGTATTTTCGGGCCGTGAATATACGCACCGTAATCTCGAATCTCCACAATGACCTTGAACTGCGGGTTATGCACATCCACCTTCAGGTAATTGTGCTTGCCCAGCAGATAAGCGCCCAGCTCCCGCATCAGCTCCGGGCTGGTCATGGGGTAGGTCTTGTCGGCGCGGCGGGCCTCCACCTTGAAGGTGCGGATGCCGTGCAGTTCGCTGCCCAGATAGTCCTCTGCGGTCTGGCAGATGGTATCGAAATCCTTTTCGCACACCACGGCGCGGCTGAGCGCGGCAAGGCCGAACACCTTGCTGACCCGCTCAAAGGCAAGATCCATATCCACGTCCTCTTCCTCAGGTTCCATATAAAAAGTGGACTGGGTGCAGTACACCTTGAACTTGCCCACCGTCTTAAGACGGTAGCGCAGGATCTTCATCATGGCTGCTTCGAACTGGTTGCGATTGAGGCCTTTCAGGGACATCTCGCCCTGATAGCCCATAATAATTTCCTTCATAAATGTTGCATCTCCTGATGTGGGATTTATAATGGCCTCCGCTTTCGCTCTGGTCATATTCAGCGGATGAATTATTTTTATCTGTGAATGGAAAATGACTGCGGTCATTTTCCATTCACCCTTTCACGCATTGGGGTCGCGCAGGCAAACTGCATCTTCCCATAGAACGGCTGACAGTTTCTCTGAGGACCGTCCGCTGGGGTGGGACCCTGTTGCCCGCAGGGCAATAGGGCGGGCGATGGAATGGCCCGATTCGTGTCCGAAGAGAAAGCTGTCAGCCGTTCTGCGGCTTCCGTTTTTACTTTCTGATCTTCTGCAAATGCTTCATGCCGTCCTCGAAGCGGTTGAGGAAGGCGTCCACATCCTCCGGGGTGTTGTCGGCGCAGAAGGACACCCGGATGGCGGTATCGATGGCCAGCGGGTCGCGCCCCATGGCTGCCAGCGTGTGGCTGGGCTGGCCGCGGCCGCAGGCGCTGGCCGAGGAGACGTAGATCTGCTCTTCGGCCAGAAAAGCCAGCATGGTCTCGCTCTTGATGCACATCTCGCTGAAGTTCAGCACCTCGGGCACGGCGTTCTCCGGGCTGTTGATGACTACCTCCGGGAAGGCTTTCAGCCCCTCCCGCAGCTGCCGGTTCAGTGCACGCATGGCAGTGTCCCGGCTCTTCATGGTCTTGGCCAGACGGGTAGCCGCTGCGGCCAGACCCATGGCGTAGGGCAGGTTTTCGGTGCCGGGGCGCATCTGCCGCTCCTGCTCGCCGCCCAGATAGGGCGGCTGGAAGGCCTGCACCAGTCGGTCGGAGAGGTAGAGCGCGCCAATGCCCTTGGGCGCGTGGATCTTGTGGCCGCTCACCGAGAGCGTATCAATGTTGTCCAGCTTGATAGGCACGCGCATCCATGCCTGCACCGCGTCCACATGGACGATGGCGCGGCTGTTGCGGCGCTTTACCTCGGCGGCAAGGCGCTCCACATCGTTGCGGGTGCCGATTTCGTTGTTCACCATCATGCAGGCCACAAGGATGGTGTTTTTGTCCACCCGCTCCAGCATGGCGGTAATGTCCAGCGTGCCGTCTGCCCGGGGAGCTACCACGGTAACGTCGTAGCCCTGCTTTGCCAGCCGCTCCAACGGCCGCTGCACGCTGGGGTGCTCAAAGCCGGATACCACGATGCCCTTGCCGAAGGTGCGGGTCTGCACCGCGCCCAGCAGCGCCAGATTGTTGCTCTCGCTGCCGCAGGAGGTAAAGTACAGTTCCCGGCTTTTGCAGCCCAGCGTGCGCGCTACGGCGGCACGGGCGGCGTTCAGAGCTTCTTCACTGCGCGCGCCCGGGCCGTACAGGCTGGAAGGGTTTGCCCAGTGCTCCCGCATGGCCTTGTCGATGACGTCCGCCACCTCCGGCGCTACGATGGTGGTGGCCGCGTTGTCCAGATAATGTAACTGAGGATTTTGCAGCATAAACGGATTTCCTGCTTTCTGTCGTTGTTTTCATAATAACCCAGAATAAGTATAGCACAAACCCTTGGATAACGCAAAAAATTTTATGCATTTATGGGTGATTTTTGTAACTGTACCTCCTTGACAAACCCCCCGGTGGTGTGCTATCTTTACAGCATAGACCGCATCCCTGCTGACGGAACCTTGTGGAGCACCACAGTGCAGGGGTGCATGGGATGTCAATGCCGACCGTCTGGGCAGCCTTGCGCAATTGCTGCGCAAAGCTGCCCTTTTTTGCTATCAAGGAGGATGTCTGTATGAAGACCGATATCGAGATCGCGCAGGAAGCCAGAATGAAGCCCATCACCCAGATCGCAGCTCAGCTGGGTCTGGAGGAGGAAAGTGTGATCCCCTATGGCCGCTATAAGGCCAAGATCGACCACCGGCTGATTCACAACGCCAAAAAGCAGGGCAAGCTGATCCTTGTCACCGCCATCAGCCCCACCCCTGCCGGTGAGGGCAAAACTACTACCAGCGTAGGTCTGGCCGACGCCATGAACGCGCTGGGCAAAAAGACCATGCTCTGCCTGCGCGAGCCCAGCCTTGGCCCCGTGTTCGGCGTAAAGGGCGGCGCTGCCGGCGGCGGCTACGCACAGGTGGTGCCCATGGAGGATATCAACCTGCACTTTACCGGTGACCTGCACGCCATTGGCACCGCCAACAACCTGCTGGCTGCCATGATCGACAACAGCATCCAGCAGGGCAACCCGCTGAACATCGATCCCCGCCGCATCACCTGGAAGCGCTGCATGGACATGAACGACCGGCAGCTGCGGTTCATCGTGGACGGTCTGGGCGGCAAGGTGAACGGCACCCCCCGCGAGGACGGTTTTGACATTACCGTGGCCAGCGAGGTCATGGCCATCTTCTGCCTTGCCACCAGCATCTCCGACCTGAAGGAGCGGCTGTCCCGCATCGTATGCGCCTACACCTACGACGGCAAGCCGGTGACCGCCGGTGAGATCGGCGCAGCCGGTGCCATGACCGCCCTGCTGAAGGACGCGCTGGACCCGAACCTTGTGCAGACGCTGGAAAACAACCCCGCCATCATCCACGGCGGCCCCTTTGCCAACATTGCCCACGGCTGCAACAGTGTGCTGGCCACCAAGCTCAGCCTCTCGCTGGCAGACTACACCATTACCGAGGCAGGCTTCGGCGCTGATCTGGGTGCGGAGAAGTTCTTGGATATCAAGTGCCGCTATGCCGGTATTGCCCCCTCTGCCTGTGTGCTGGTGGCTACCGTGCGCGCCCTCAAGAGCCACGGCGGCGTAGCCAAGGCAGACCTGAACCAGCCCAACCTCGAGGCCGTCAAGGCCGGTGCTTCCAACCTGATCCGCCACATCGACAACCTGAAAAACGGCTTCGGTCTGCCGGTGGTGGTGGCCATCAACGCCTTCCCCACCGACACCGCCGAGGAGCAGGCTTATGTGGAGCAGGTCTGCGCCGAGCAGGGCGTGCCCTGCGTGCTGAGCGAGGTGTTCGCCAAGGGCGGCGAGGGCGGCAAGGCACTGGCTGAGAAGGTCCTGGAGATTCTGGAGGATCGTCCCATCCAGTACACCTACCCGCTGGAGATGCCCCTGAAGGACAAGATCAACGCCATTGCCACCAAGATCTACCGCGCCGACGGCGTGAATTACAGCGCCGCCGCCAGCAAGACGCTGGCCGAACTGACCGAGATGGGCTACGGCAACCTGCCCGTCTGCATTGCCAAGACCCAGTACAGCTTCAGCGACAACGCCAAGCTGACCGGTGCACCCACCGGCTTTACCATGGAGGTGCGCGAGGTGCGTCTGGCCGCCGGTGCTGGCTTTGTGGTCGTCATCTGCGGCAACATCATGACCATGCCCGGCCTGCCCAAAAAGCCCGCCGCCGTGAACATCGATGTAGACGCCGACGGCAAGATCACCGGCCTGTTCTGATAAAAAGCCTGAAAAACACAAAAGGCGCTGTCCGCAAGGACAGCGCCTTTTGTGCTTTTACTCCATGGTGTGGCTGCAAAGGTAGTCCACCCATACAGCGTAGCCCTCCGGCTTGATATGGTAGCCGTCCGGCTGGGCGTAGCTTTCGATCAGGTCGCCGTTTTCGTCCGCCAGTACCTCCCACAGGTTGAGGAAATAGCAGTTCTTTTCCAGTGCAATGGCGGCAAGTTCGTTGTTGATGTGGCACAGGCGGTCCCGGTTCAGCCCTGCGTGGTTTGCCTGCGCGCTCACCTCCGGCCGCACCGGCGTGATGGACTGCACATAGATCTTTGTATCCGGCAGCGCCTGACTGATCATATCCAGCATCAAACGGTAGTAGGTCAGAAAGCTGGTGTAGTCGGTGTCCTGCCCCAACACATTGCTGCCCAGCAGCACATAGACGGCCTTGGGCTGCTGCGCGGTCAGCGCGTCCAGCGGGATCTCTGTCACGCCGTCCACCCGCTTGCAGCTGGTGCCGTTGACAAAGGCGTTGGGGCCTACCCCCTTATAGGCGCAGAACTGCGCCCCGGGCAGACCGGTATCGTAGATCTGCAAGCCCTGCGTCAAGCTGTCGCCCACAAAGCTGGCCTGTGCAAACCAGCTTTTTTCCACCGGGGCACTGGCCGGCAGCGCCGCCATGCGGAAATCCAGCGCGGTCTCGGTGCTGCCCTCCAGTGTCTGTACCCGCAGCTGCCGGACCAGCGGATAGCTGACCGTGTTCCATGTGTTGTCCGTGGTCACCTGCCGCAGAATGGTGTTCTGACTCAGGGCGGTATCCACGCGCTCCCGGTGCAGCACCTTCCACAGGATGCCGATGGCGCTCAGCAGAGCCAGAAGCGCCAGCAGAGCAACGATGATAAACACCCTGCGCCAGCGCCGGTGCAGGATGCGCCGCCGGTATTCCTGATAATCTGCCATTGTCGTTCCCTCACTTCCGGCCCGGAGTACGGGCGGTTCTGCTTATAGTATAGCATAACTGCACCCAACAGCAAGCCCCATTTGCCAAAAATGTGCCGCCGGTTTTGCACGGTACGGGGCTGTTTTGGTGCAAAACAGACAGTGCCCTGCCGCAAACGCTTGCATCCAATAGGCAGGATGTGCTATACTAAGATGAATCAAACGATAGGGAGGCTTTCACGATGGCATATACACCGAAACTGACTTATAAAGGCAAGCCCCTCGTCCGCAAGGACAATGAGCTGTATTACGGCAGCATGACCGATCCCTATGTGCTGTATCTGCAGATTTTGACCACCACCCCGGTGGGCGAGCAACAGGTAGCCGACAAGGTACACCTGATGCTGCTTTCTACGGATACCACCAAGGCACCGCAGGAGCGCGTAGCGCGTCAGACCACCAAGCACGGCCTGTACAATGCGCTGGACATCGGCGGCATCTGGCTGCAGAAGGCCAACGAGAACCGCTGAATCAATTTAAAATGAACAATGCCGGACAGTCTGCGGACTGCCCGGCATTGCGTTTTTACAGGGACGATTTGGAATGGCCTTCGCGTGCGCTTTGGCCATATTCATAGGAATTTCTTTTTAGATTGCAATTTTGGAAAATCTGCGGATTTTCCAAAATTGCCTTTTCACGGGCGATGAAGAAGCGTTTACTCCTCGGTCACCTCAAAGTCCAGCGGCTCACCGCAGTTGGGGCACTTGGGTGCGCCGTCCAGCAGCTCATCCTCCTCAAATACGGCGGTCTTTCCGCAGGCGGGGCAGGTCACCTCGTACTGCACAGGGGCGTCCTTGGCTTCGTCCTCCTCGCCTTCCAGTGCGACCTCAAAGGTTACACCGCAGTGGGCGCAGTTAGCTTCGCCTGCATCCAGATCATCCTCGCTGACGTAGACGGTCTCGCCGCAGGCGGGGCAGGCTACCTCATAGAAGGGCTCGCTGGCGATGTCGTCATCTCCCGCATCCTCATCCTCGTCGGCTGCGTCGTCGTCCTCGTCCTCGGCATCCTCATCCTCGTACAGGTCGGCCTCCAGATCCTCCAGCTCCTCGCTCAGATCGTTGATCTGGTCGTAGGCTTGGGTCAGATCCTCGTCCATGGCGGCAATGGCATCGGCCATCTCGCCCAGCAGTGCGGCCATGGCCTTGATGATCTTGCCCTCTTTGGTGCTCTCATCCACGCCCAGACCGTCCACCAGGCCCTGCAGGTAGGCTGCTTTCTTGTTCAGTTCCATCTGAAATGCCCTCCTTGTGTATGATACAAAAACCGGGCAAGCGGTTGCCCGCTGCCCGGTATGCGACAAATGATCAGACGCGCTCCATATACTCGCCGGTGCGGGTATCGATGCGGATGTGATCGCCCTCGTTGATGAACAGAGGCACACGGATCTCGGCGCCGGTCTCAACGGTAGCGGGCTTCAGAGTGTTGGTAGCAGTGTTGCCCTTGACACCCGGCTCGGTCTGGGTGACTTCCAGCTCGATGAAGT
>ERZ773241.651-NODE-651-length-38743-cov-71.012691_pt1 | contig 38743 bp, 37 predicted proteins | sample MGYA00580989_ERZ773241 | MGnify/ENA primary metagenome ERZ773241 (study PRJEB29015, sample SAMEA2737804) | human gut metagenome | biome: human gut; feature: human-associated habitat; material: faeces | place: China | collected 2012 ... | reverse complement strand
GTGTGGCAATTTTTATGTCGTCAAAAATCAGCGGAACGGCAAATACCGCACAAATTGCCTGCGATATGATCGGCTGCAAAAATGTGTATGTTATTGATTCACTGACCGCTTCGGCAGGTCAAAAACTGCTTGTTGAATATGCGGTAAAACTGCGCAGACAAGGGAAAAACTCAAAAGAAATTTATGAAGAAATCGAGCGCATAAAAACAAAAATATCGTTGCTTGCCTGCCTCGATACCCTTGAATATCTGCATAACGGCGGCAGAGTAAGTCAGACAAAAGCAATGCTTGCGACTGTTGCCCGTATAAAGCCTGTAATAAGACTCAGCGGCGGCAATGTTGAGTTGCTTGCAAAAAGTTTTAACATTAAGCGTGGCATAAAAAGCCTTGCCGAAAGGCTTGAAAGGGAAGAGCTTAATCCTCATTTCCCTGTATATGTAATGTACTCCGACAACGAAAGCCTTGCAAATGATTTGACAAGCGACATAAAAAGGCTGCTGCCGAATGTGCATAGCATTGAAACTGTAAAAGTCGGTGCGGTTATAGGCAGTCACATAGGCACAAATGCGTGTGGAATTGCATTTGTAAAATTATGATTTTAAAGATTACGGTTTAATAAAAAAGTTTGAATAAGTGTTTTAGAATTGCTAAAGATGCACTCAATTTCGGAGTGCGTCTTTATTGTGTATTGAGATGTTTTTATATTTGACTCTTTTTATGTTGTTAAATTATCCCCGATATGCTATAATCAGAAAAAACTAAGCGAGGGATAAATATGGTAAGAGAAGTTGTAAGAGATCCGATGTTTTTACAGAGAAAATCGGTTGAAGCAAATATGTCGGATATGCCGATAGCCGTTGATTTGCTTGATACTTTAAAAGCAAATTTTGAGGGCTGTGTAGGTATGGCCGCAAATATGATTGGCGTTTCAAAAAGAATTATTGCAATAAGCGATAACGGAAAGTATATTCTTATGTTTAATCCTGAAATTGTTAAGGCTTACGGTGAATACGAAACCGAAGAGGGCTGTCTGTCACTTGACGGGGAGCGCAAAACAAAGCGTTATAAAACTGTAACCGTAAAATATGCCAACGATAAATTCAAAACGGTTACACGCACTTTCACAAATTTTACGGCACAGATAATTCAGCACGAAATAGACCATTGCAACGGAATTTTAATATAAAGCAGTCTATAAAATGTATATTTACAGTTATATTTTAATTTTATGATTATTAAGCATTAAAATATCTATATACCGTTTAATTGTTATAAAATTGTGCATTATTGTAAAGAATAATTGACATTTAAGTGCAAATATTCATTGACAAAATTCACCTTTTATAGTACAATTTGGGAAAGATATAATAAAGGAGAATGGACAATGAAAAAAAGAATTCTTTCAGCGTTGCTTTCCGCAACATTGGTTGTGGCAAGCGTTTCTTCAATCACTGCTATGGCGGCAGGTGATACTGTAAACGGTACTACTTATGAGTATAATACTTTTACCGCTAACAAAATCACACATCCGGAAAACGGTTTAAAAGCTCCGGACGGTATTGTTGATTACATTGGCAACAGCACAGTTACCGATGAGATTACAGGCGTGGGTGACCGTGCACAGAACTATGCGTGGTCTGCTATCGGTCACGGTGATTGGGTATATATCGGTACTTGCCCGAATGCTATGACACAGACACTTAACTTTATGGGTACAGTGCTCGGAAATAAATTTGATAAAGAAGTTATGATAGCTACTCTTAACGCTATGTTTAACGGCGCTTTCTTTACATCGGAAGAGGACGGCGGAGATCCTAAGGGTATTCTTGTTAAGGTAAATACAAAGACAGGCGAAGTAAAACTCCTTATGTCAAAGGCTACAACAAACACAAATGTACAGTTCAGAAATGTTGTAGAGTTAAACGGCAAGTTCTACTTCTGCGGTTCTGTAAACGGTTTGCCGACTGTTTATCAGGTAGATCCTGAAACCGATGAATACAAGAAAGTTTATCAGAGTATCAGTCAGGCAGATTATTATAAGGCTTATCAGATGGGTATAAGCGTTGGTATCAGAGGTATCAGCACTTACGAGAACAAACTTATAATCAGCCTTGTAGGTCTTGAGGGTGCATATATCTGCGAAAGCGACAACCCTGAAGATCCCGATTCATTTAAAGTAATTGCTACTATGGACGATATGTTCAATTATCCTGCTTATCGTTATCAAGACAGCATCTACGGCGGTTCAATTTGGGATATGGCTGCATATAATGATTCTTTGTATGTTTCAATCTGCACAGGCAGACCTGAAAACAAGCCTGATGACAATACAATGCAGTCATTTGCTATCATCAAGGGCGACAGAGATGACAACGGCAAGTGGACATGGACATCTGTTGTAGGCGATCAGGAAAAGGATAACGCAAAATATACTTACGGTATTGACCCTGAAAGAACACGCTCGGGTGCGGCAAACTTTTGCATATACGACGGTTACCTCTATATCGGTGAGTACAATGACGAAGAAATTGCTCTTGAAAGAGTTTTGTTTGACCGGAGCTGCGATTTTGTAAACGCTAACCTTGAGCAGTCCGTAAACCTTTACAGAATGGATACAGACGAAAACATTGACCTTGTTGTAGGCGATGCGGACAAGATGTTCCCTGACGGCAGTATTACAGATTTAGGTTCGGGCTTTGACCGCAACGAAAACCAGTATATCTGGAGAATGCAGGTTTATGATGATAAACTTTATGTAGGCACATTTGATACAAGCTCACTCCTTGAGCCTATCGGTCAGCTTACAAACGGCGACCTTCTTAAAATGACAGATGAAGAGTGGCAGTCACAGATTGAGTATATAAAGGTGCTTGCAGAACTTATTCTCAATAAATACAAAAAACCGCATCTGCCTGTAACTGCTCCGGCAGCATTTTCTGTTTCAAGAAACGATGCAAGAGATATGGCAAAGAGTGTAAATAACGCAGGCAGAATCAGCAAAGCAACTGCTGCAAGGGCAGAAGATGTTATTGAGCTTGCCAATGAAGTGGAAAACGCTGTTGACGAAAAAGCAAGCAAAGAGTTTATTGCTACTTACAAAGAATTTGCAGATGCTTCTGATGATATTTCAAGTGTAATCGGCGACTTAAGTGATAAAATCTTTACAGAAGAAAACATTGCGAAAATGATTTCTTTTGTTGAGTGTGCGGCTTACTTAAGCACATCTGAAAGAGGCTTTGACCTTTACACACTTGACAGCGACCTTAATGTAGAAACTGTTACAACAAACGGTTTTGGTGATCCGTATAACCACGGCTGCCGTACTTTTGCCGTAACAGATGACAGCCTTGTTGTAGGTACAGCAAACCCATTCTACGGTACACAGGTTTGGACTCTTGCAGAGAGTAAGTCGGATGTTGATTACGATATTAACAGCGACGGCAAAGTTGATGTAAACGATGCAACATATATACAGCATGTTGTTGCAGGTTCTGCAGAAAAGCCCGATAACTTTGATTCAAAGGCCGACTTCAATAAAGACGGCAAGGTTGATGTAACAGATATTACAGCATATCAGATTTACCTTGCAAAAAACAATAATTAAGACTGAATTTAACTGTCGGTTATAACAATTTACCGCTCTACAATTTTTTTGTAGGGCGGTTTTCTTATGCTTTTTGCTGTGATATAATAAAAATAGAATTTACTTAGTGTTGGGCAATATTCAGAGGTCCTTTATAGGAAATTGGGGTAAATTATGGTTTAGCAAACCTTTTGTGCCAAGCAATTATAAAAGTTAGTCAACCTTTTCAAAGGCTTGACCTAAATTTTAAAATTATTTAGCTTACATTTAGAACAAAAGCTAAAAGAGCGTGATTTTTATGTCAGATTGGAATTCAAATCAATATATGAAGTTTAAAAACGAGCGTACACAACCGTCTGTTGATCTGATAAACAGAATATCTTACCTTGACCCGTAGAATATTCTTGGCATCGGCTGCGGTTCGGGAAACAGAACCTTTGTGCTTAAAAACCGTTTTAAAGACGCAGATATTATCGGTGTGGATTATTCGGAAAATATGCTTGAAAAGGCAAAGAATAAGTTATCCCGATATGACTTTTGAAAAATGCAATGTTACGAGTGGGCTTGAAAATGAGCCGACCCCAAAAAGTTAGACTCTATGAATTCATTGACTTCTGTATAAGCGTTATCCTGATTTTTATGGGCGTTATGAAAGTTTTATAAAATTTCTTGCAAAATTGAATATCTATATACTTTGTGCTTGAATTTGGCTATGATAAGAAAATTTTAAATTTCAGCTGATTTTTTGCAAAAATCTATTGACAAAGGGTAAAAATAACGCTATAATTCAAGTTGTAAAGTAAAGTTTCCGGAAAACTTCTTATTTTAATTTAATTTAAAAATGAATAATCAAGAACAAAGAGGTTCACTTTATCTTTGAAGAATTTGCAATTTAAATTTATTTTCCTGCAAATTTCAAAGATATGGTGAACCTTGTTTTTATTCAGTCGGTTTATGTGGAGGTTTTAAAATGGATGCAGGAAATATAGCTTTTATGCTTATCTGCTCGGCTTTGGTGTTCCTTATGACTCCCGGCCTTGCAATGTTTTACGGCGGACTTGTTCGCAAAAAGAATGTAGTAAACACAATGATGACTTCAATTTTCATCATCGGTACAGGCATTGTAATGTGGGTGCTTTTCGGCTATTCACTTTCATTTGCTCCAAGCTCAAACGGAATTATCGGCGACCTTAGTTGGATAGGACTTGAGGGTGTATCTCTCACAGAGGGTTACATAGACGGTGCGGCTATTCCTAATATGGTATTCTGCGGATTTCAGATGATGTTTGCAATTATTACTCCTGCTCTTATTACAGGTGCTGTTGCGGGCAGAATGAAGTTTAAATCACTTTTCGTATTTATCATTCTTTGGTCTTTAATTGTTTATTATCCTCTTGCTCATATGGTATGGGCAGACGGCGGACTTCTCGGTCTTGACGGTATCGGTGCTCTTGATTTTGCCGGCGGTGATGTTGTTCACATCAGTTCGGGTGTATCAGCTCTTGTCCTTTGTATTATCCTCGGCAAACGCCACGATTACGAACACGCTAACTACAGAATCCACAATATTCCTACAGTAGTTTTAGGTGCTTCACTTCTTATGTTCGGTTGGTTCGGCTTTAATGCAGGTTCTGCACTTGAGGCAAACGGACTTTCTGCACACGCATTTATGACAACAGCCGTTTCTGCGGCAGCCGCAATCCTTTCTTGGATGCTTTGCGATGTAATTAAAAACAAAAAGCCTACACTTATCGGTGCAAGCACAGGTATGGTTGCAGGTCTTGTAGGCATTACTCCGGGCGCAGGTTTTGTTCCGATTTGGGCGGCAGTAATTATAGGTCTTACAACAAGCCCTGTTTGCTACCTTATGATTTCATTCGGTAAAAAGAAATTCGGCTTTGACGACGCACTCGACGCATTCAGCTGTCACGGTACAGGCGGTATCTGGGGCGGACTTCTTACAGGTGTGTTCTCAAGCACAGCTATTAACGCAGACGCAGGCAACGGACTTATCTACGGTGAGTTTGCTCAGTTCGGCGCACAGGCTTTAGGTATTGTAATTACACTTGTAATTGCAGTTGCAGGTACACTTATCTGTTACGGCTTAACAAGAATTATTACAGGTAAAATCAGAGTAAGCAAGCGTGACGAAATGCTCGGACTTGATATTACACAGCACGGTGAATCTGCTTACCCGTCATTTAACGGTCTTGATAATTAACGGAGGATTAACATATGGATAACAATAACGAAGTTCAGCTTATTAAAATAGAGGCTGTTGTAAGAGAGGAAATGTTCCTCGATGTAAAAAAAGCGTTAATGGATATAGGCGTAAACGGAATCACAGCCTATCAGGTTGTAGGCTGCGGTATTCAAAGAGGTATGTCCGAATATGTAAGAGGTCAAAAAGTAGATGTGCAGGTATTGCCTAAAATCAAGTTTGAAATAGTTGTTTCATCAGAAGAATGGGAAGCAAAAACCATAGAAGCTATTAAAAAGACTGCGTTTACAGGCAATCCGGGTGACGGTAAAATCTTTACTTACTACTTAAAGCAGGCGGTAAAAATCCGTACAGGCGAAACCGGCTACGATGCAATTCAAACTCCTAATTTTGACGATTAATAAAAGTAAGTTATGTTGGTTTAAAAATCTTTCTAATTTATATTTTCAAAATAAAAGTGCGGTAACTGTGGTTATTGCGCTTTTGTTTTTGTAAAAATTTTAAAATTTATGTCAAGCCTTAAGGTTGATCAAACTTTTATAATCGTTAAATACACTGAAAAAATATTATTGAAAAATCGGCAAACATCATAGCAAAGTCCTGTTTATTACCCAGCCGGTACTGTATAATTTAATTATAACCTACCTAAATTGCCAAAGTGAAGTCCGGATTTTTGAGGAAAAAACGAGAAATACCACGGGTTCACCTTGACAAAAGAGTATGGTAAAATGAAAACGGTTACTGTCTGCGGAAAGCAGGAAAATATGAGTCGTTTATCATTGTCTGAAAGGATAGTTATTGAATGTGGAATTTACCAAAAATTAAGTTTAGGAACTTCACTTTGTCATTTAAGCTAATTATAACAAAGCCCCAAATAAACTTAAGGAGTTGTACAAATGCCTGACGCTGATTTATATGTTAATGTCTGCATTTTCGTAATTATAAGCTACGCTATGCGTTATCCCGTAAAGTCAATATTGTTCAAAAAGCCCCAATCTCAACAAAAAAATAAGAAACGAAATGCGGCAACAAGGCATACATCACGCAGAAAAGCTGCGTAAAAAATAACAAGACAGCTTAGTATATAGGCTGTCTTGTTTGTGCTTATTCAGTTGTTTTTTGCTTACGGGCAACTGCCTCGCAAAGTGCAATAAAAATAATAAAAAGCGGTGTTGTAATCGGTTGAGCAAGGTTTACCACAGCCTGCACGGCATAGCTGATAACAGATACCGCAAAAGCAATTGCAATCGGATTTTTACTTGCGGATTTAATCGCACCTTTCAGCGCTCCGAAAATTATCGAAAGGTAAGAAGCAAGTCCGAAAATTCCCGTAGTAATAAGGTAATTTATGTATTCGTTGTGGGCACAGTTTGTGGAGCTGTCACCGTAATGTTTAAGCCCCTCAAAATACGGTTCAAACACTGTGGCAAAGGTGTCAGGTCCGCATCCGAAAAGTTTGTTGTAAAGAGAAAAATCTCCGAATATATAGAAAGACCTTATCCACATATAGCCACGGTGAGTACCCCAGCTGTCATTAAATCTCAAAAAACTTTTCAAAAAGCCGATATTTGTTTTTGTGTCAATTACGCTGAAATAATATACGGCAAAAAGCATTGCAATAATGCAGGCAACAAATATACTGCCGATTATAATAGGAACGGCAAGCGGTAAAGTCTTGTCGGGAGTTTTGCTGTCTGCAAAAAATAAAATTGCGGTAATTATTGCGAACAATGCAATTGCCGCCCATATGATTTTTGAGTAAACAAGCAGACTTTGAAATTCCGAGATACCTTTTGATTTGTCACCCATAAAAAAGGAAAATAAACGAAGAATTTTGCCGCTTAACAGCATAATTGTTGTTGCGAGGAAAAATCTTTTAAGTCTTGCAACGCTGCGTGAAAACCATATTAAAAGCACGGCAAAAACAGTGCCAAGACCAAGTATACCCGAGTAGCTGTCGGCTGTCATAAGAGCCATATAACCGAATGCGGACGAAATATGATAAACGATACGGTGATTACGATTTTTGCTTATAACCGAAAAAGCGACGGTTACGGGCATAACAATGCAGATAAAACTTGACATAAGGTTTTTGTTGCCAATTGTGGAGGTAAAGTTTGTGATTGTCTGCTCATCTGTAAGGCTTGCAAACATTCCAAGCGGATCTATGTAAAAACAGTTGAGAATATCAAGCAGATATATTGCAATTGAACAACCTGCAAGGGCAACAAAGACATAGTTTTTAAAACAAAAAAATCTGGTAATTAAAAAATAAACCACCGCATAAAAAATCATCAGCAATAAACCGTTGTTTCTTCCGCTAAGACCCAAGAAAGCATCGGCAGGATCTTGAGAAAAAACAGTGGATACGGTGCATACCAAAATGAATGCACCAAATGCATAGTCCGTAAACGATAACTTTTTGTACCAAGGCACGGATTCGGCTTTGTTTTTTGTTTCGCTTTGCGAATCGGAATTAGTGATTGCAACAGCGCCAATCATCAAAACAAGCACCGCAGTGACAACAAGGAAAAAATAATATTTGTCGTGTCTTATATTATAGTAGTAATCCGTGTAAAATAGGGGAAAGAGCGTAAACATCGCAAGCAAAAAGAAGTTGACAAACTTGCTTTTTACAGAATATTTATCCTCGTTCAACCCGTTTGAGATTTTTAGTTTTGTATTGTCAGACATATAAAACCGCCCTTCAAAGTAATATATTTAATCAGTGTAATCATATTTTATACCCCATAACAGCGTATGTCAATTAAAGAAAAATAAAAATCACGAAAGTTTCAAAAAAATTAAAAATATTTGTTGACAAATCAAATTTTATGTTATATAATAATGAAGCTGACTTGTTGAGGCGACAAAAATTAAATAATTTCGAGGTGTAGCTCAGTTTGGTAGAGTGCTTGGTTTGGGACCAAGATGCCGCAGGTTCAAGTCCTGTCACCTCGACCATAGGAAAACCGCACTATTAAGCCATTTTCAGGCTATTTAGTGCGGTTTGTTGTTTTTGAAAATCACCGCAAAAACCTAAAAATTCAATACAAAATCGGGGTGTGGCGCAGTTGGGAACGCGCGACATTTGGGAGCATAGGCGGTCTTCGCACCGCACGAAAGCGAAAATCGCAGAAAGCCCTTCAACCGTGCGGATTTCGGGCGGTACGGAAAACAAAAAATGGCGGTCAAAAATGTGTTTGACCACAGATTTGACCACTTACATGACCACAATTTAATAACTATCGGGGTGTAGCGCAGTTGATAGCGCGCCGCATTTGGGATGCGGAGGCCGCGAGTTTGAGCCTCGCCACTCCGACCAATTTTTAAGCGATTTCAGTATTTTTTACTGCAATCGCTTATTTTTTCAGAATGAGTATTGACAAATAAAAATTTTCTGATATAATTTAATGATTTATCACTAAAGTGTTGAATGGGTGGCATGGGCGAAAAGGAGAAATATAAAATGTACAGAATTGTCGATGAGTCAGAATGCAAAAGGTATCGCTCTGACTGTTCACATGTCTTAAAAAAGACATGTGCCTTACTTAAAGAAAAATGCATTAACGCCCAATTTACTCTTGTTGGCAGTGGAGCAAGAAATATGGTTACACGAAACGGCAATGGACCGTTTGACCTTGACTACAATCTTGAAATAATTAAAGCTCCGGACGAATATTGGAATGATCTGCGTCATTTAAAAAATACCGTTCGTATTTTGCTTGATAAAGCCGAAGGATTGACTTGCTTTTCCGAATCACAAGATTCAACTTCATGCTTGACAGCTCTGTTACATTTCAAAGATGAACCTGCAGTTGAATTTAGTTTTGATGTTGCAATTGTCGCCAAAAATTCTGATGGAACACTGTGCAGGTTGATTCATAATAAAAATGTCTGGGAATACGGTAATGACCAGTATGTTTGGAATGAGGTTCCAAGCTCTCACAACATAGCGCAAAAGGTAAAACAAATCAAAATCAATGATTTATGGCTTGATGTAAGAGAGCGATATATTTATCTTAAAAATCTATATTTATCTCATCCGTTAGAGAAAGATCATCCCTCATTTATTGTTTATGTTGAAGCTGTCAATCAAATTTATAATCAATATTTTAATTAGCGACTGTATTCTTTGTCTACAGCACCTCGAATTTTGACAGGGTGACTTTTTCGATCACCCTGTCATTTTTTCTTTTTCCGCCTTGATTTGCGCCTTGACCTGCACAATCATTTCCGCCAGCTTTTCTTCGCATTCCTCGCGCGTTTTCGCGTAGATATTGTGGCTTTCCCGCTTGCCGTAGGCGTTGGTCGGAGTGTACCATCCCTCATACAGGTGGTCGTTTATCATCGTGACACAGCCCGTCCCGGGTTTGCGTATTTTCGGCTTGTACGGCGTGAATTCGATTGGGGCGGTATCTTTCCTTGCCGACGGCTGAGCCGTCGGCATTTGGGCGCCTGTGCCGCCGATTTTGCGGTCTATATGCACCGCCGCCTGCCTTTGCATAGTATCGGTGATATGGCTGTAAATATCCAGCGTGGTTGCTGATGACACATGACCTATAGTTGCCGAAAGAGTTTTCACATCCATACCGTGCTCCAGCGCCATGGTTGCAAATGTGTGACGCAAATCGTGAAAGCGCACCTTTTTACAGCCTGCCCGTTCCAATATCAGCTGCAACCGTGTTCTGACCGATGACGGATTTCTCGGTCTGCCGTTATCCGTCGGTGACGGGAACATCCATTCCGAATCCACCGTTTCTTTATACACTGCGAGAGTTTTGAGGAGTGACGGCGGCAGAATAACAGTGCGTATCGAGGCTTTTGTTTTCGGCGCTGATATGATCACCTCTGCCTTGATGATATATACCTGCCGTTCAATGCGAAGCTCTCCTGTTGCGAAGTTGAGGTCGCTCCATTTGAGCGCCAATATTTCACCGCGCCGCATCCCCGTGCCGAGCTCCAGCAGAAAAAGCTCATAATATCCCTCTTTCTTTGCCTGATGCAGAAATCGGATAATTTCATTTTGCGTGAGCACCTGCATCTCCCGTGATTTCTTCGGTGGCAGCTTACAGCCGACGGCGGGATTGGTGCGAATTAAGCCCTCCTGCACCGCCCGCTGTAAAGCTGTGCGGCAGTTGGCATGTATCCCCCTTATCGTTCTGTCCGAAAGTCCCTTTCCGTAGGTTTTTGCGTGCAGTTTTCTTCCGTCTGTCTTTTCCTTTGCGTAGAATTGCTGTAAATCCGACTGTGACAGCCTGTTCAGCTGAATTTTTCCGATTTCGGGAATGATATGATTGTAAATGCGGTTTTCATAGTCGGTTCTTGTGGTAATACGGAGTGTGTGTCGGCAGTAGGTCTGATACCAGAAGTCGATCCAATCCCCGAACGGCATATCCGGTTTAATTTTATCGGAAGAGCGTCCGTACTGTTCTTTCAGCGCTTCGAGCTTAGTGGAACATTCTGTTTTTTTGTTTTCGCCGTTACGCATTTTGTAATAGGCAGGCTTTTCTCATTGTACCCGACAACAATTCTTCCTTCCCACCGACCGTCTTTACGCAGGCGTAATGTGCCCTCACCATTTTTTCTTTTTTTAGCGATTGGTATCATCTCCTTCAAGCATAATCTCATCCATAAAGCTCCCCACGATAGCGGAAGCGTTTCTCTGCATATCGGTGGTCACATGGGTGTAGGTGCCCAGCGTAAAGCTGGCGTTGGTATGCCCGAGGATTCCCGACAGGGTTTTCGCATCCACGCCGCCCGCCAGCGCGTGAGTGGCGAAGGTGTGGCGCAGATCGTGGAACCGAATCAGCGGAAGCTCCGCCTGTTTTAACAGTGTTTTTAATCGGTGGTAAGCATAGTCGGGGTGCATCGGTTTTTCGGGCTCATAGATATTCGGGAATATCCATTCGCTGACTGCCGTTTCTTTTCGCTTCCGCAGAAGTTCTGCAGTGCTCGGCGGCAGGACAATCGTGCGCGTTCCCGTCTCGGTTTTGGTTTCGCCGATATTCAATCCGCCGCCTTTCCTTTTAGCAACCGAGCGCCTCACTTTCAGCTTTCCGTTTTCCTCATCGAAGTCCTCCCACTTCAGTCCGCAGATTTCACCCCGCCGCAGTCCTGTGGTCAGCTCGGTGTAGAAGAAATCGTACCACCGCTCATCCTGTCGGATGCGCTGCATGAATCGCTCAAGTTGTTCGTCATTGAGTATCTGCTTGGGCGGATAATTATTTTTGGGGATAGTCGTACCGACCGTTGGATTTTTTATGATCAGCCGCTGTGCCACCGCCATATCGAGTGCCTCATGCAACATCATATGAACACCGCGCACCATGCTGTCGGCAAGCTCGGTGCCGTGTCGTCTGTCGGGCTTCACCCGACCATTCTTTTTGACGGTGTTATAGAATTTTTGAAGCTCCTGCGTGGTCAGCGCCGACAAAGGTCTGTCTCCGAGATACGGTTTGATTTGATTTTTAATCATCGCTTTGTAAGAATCAAGCGTGCTCTCGCGAATCGTGAAGATCATATATTCATTGATCCATCGGTCGAGCCATTCCCCGAGCGTCATATTCGAATCCTCGGTGAGGTCGGCATCGCGGTACATCTCTATGCAGTCGTGGAGCTTAACGATTAACTCCTTTTGTGTTCGGGCAAGCACATAGCGGTGAATCGGATCGCCGTTCTTTTTGTGACCGACAACGATGCGGCCTTCCCATCTTCCGTCTTCGCGCTTGCGCACCATACCGTCTCCCGACGGTCTTCGCTTTGCCATAGTATCACTTCCTTTCGCAGTACAACACAATACCACATACATGGCGGAATATCCAGCTAAATTTGCGGTAAATTTCGCAACCCCTAAATCAGCGAGGTTTTTATCGCCGCAACCCCTAAATTGAGGCTTTTATAACCGTTCTTAAAAGCCATGCAAAGCCTTGTGCGGTCGGCGTTGCCGTCCGCTGTGAGCCGCCGAGGGATTGCCGTGCAACCCCTCGGCTTTCTCCTGCTTGTTTTCGTACGGAGCGTAAAACTGCCGTTAAACCGCCGGTTTTTCGTGTTTGCGGTCAAATTCGGCGAGTTTTTTCAAAGCTGACTGACACCGCATTTCGCTTTCCAAACGAATCATTTGTTGTTCATAATGATACTCCACCGCATCCTCTATCGGGCGTATTGTATAGCGCAAATTACCGTTGCGCTTTTCTCCCTTTTGGGTGATAACGGAGGTCGGCTCTGCAGTAATCAGTTGCTTTTCAATCAGGCTGTCTACATATTTCTTGACGGTGTTTTTGCTCATACCGACAGCGTTGCCAATCGTTTTGTAGCTTGGATGGCATTGAAAGGTTTTTCGATTTTCACATCGGAGCAGATACGCATAGACAGCAATCTCACCGCTGCTCAGTCCCAAACAAAATATTTCATTCGGCACGGGGAAATAATCCTTTAGTGCGTCCCGTTTCGGATAGCGATTGTATTTCATTTACCGCCTCCCGTCTTTTCTTCGACCCATGCGCGGAATTTTTCTTTCGGTACGATGAGCCGTGAGCCGATACGCAACGACGGAAACCCTTTCTCGTGCATCAGCTCGTAGCTGCTTGAGATGGAGATGCCGAGGAGCTTGGCTACCGTTTCAGCATTAAGGAACAACGGCAGATCCTCATAAGCGGTGTAAACAGATTCTTTCATTGGTTTTTCCTCCTGTTAAATTCACACGGTTTTTCGCCGTGTTATGTAGAGGACTGCTGTTTTGCAAAACAAAAAGACCCGCACTCAATCCCGATGCATAGTTGCATCGGTGATTATGTAAGTGCGAGTCTGAAACTTAAAATAAAAATATGTGTATTCAATTGTCGGTTGCTTTCTTTACTTGCAGTATAACATACCGGGGAAATTCTGTCAAGTTTTTTGCGCCAACAGTGTATATTCCGGCGCTTTTGCGGGAATACTGTTTTCTTTGTTTTCTGCGGTGCAGATTTTAACCGTGCTGTGTCGAACTGAAAATCGCAAGGCCAAACCGCAAAATCGGCTCGGCCTTGTTTCTGCAAATTCAATCCTCTGACGGCTCGTACAACACTTCGGTCATGATTCTCGCCGCGAGCTTAAAGCCGCTGATAAACGCTTCGCGCTCATTCATACCGTGCAGTTCCGCCTCGCAGTCTTTGAGCTTTTCAAAGGTTTCTTTTTGCTGAGCCGTAAGCGTCGGTATCAAGCTGTCCTGATGCCGAATAACATAGCTCAACACTTCACTGTAAGCACTCCCGCGCTTAAAACTGCGTTCGTGCGGAACGATATTGCCGTAGTACAGATCTTCAAGCGTTGTCATTTTCATTCCACCTCACATAAGAAGAGGACGACATGTCATCGGTCATACCCGACACCGTGTCGCCCTCATTTTTCATTTTCTCTGCCGCAATCAGCGTGTGCTTTACAAGCAGCATTTCAAGCCATGTCCGCTCGTCATATTCCGCCGGACGCCCATTTTGGAGGAAGTCTTTCATCACTTCTCCCATAATGCCGTACTTTTCTCCCACGCCTTCTCCGCGGTACAATTCTTCTAAACTCATCTGTGCCATATCCGCACCTCCTTTGCAGTACACAACAGTACCATAGGTCGGCGCAGAAGTCCAGAGAAATGTTCACAGTCCCAATTTTTCGAAAAGCACTTTGTTCCTTTTTTGAGAATCATTAATCATCTTGTCAAACGGCAACACTTCAACATAGGCATTATAACTATCATTGTATCCATAGTAACCTAATCTGTCGGGGGTCTTTTTGAAAATTCCGCCATGACGTAGTACATTTTCTAAATTTGGAGTTACATCACAAATTGCATATAAATAAAACTTGGTATTTTCACCGACATGAATAAACCTTCCGTCTTTATCTCGCGTTTTATTTGTTTTGATTTTATCGGCATACCGATACAGTTGCATTATCGGATTGTTGGCATCAGTATAATCATTTCTCATAGGACGTTTAATCTCAAAAATGACAATTGTGTCAAATTCCGTTCCGTCGTTTTGGTCTTCAGAAACAGCAACAGGATTATCTAATATCATTATATCCGTTCGGTCTTCGCTACGATCATTGTTAAAGGGGATATCAGAACTGATATACGAACAATATGCCAGTTTTTCATCTAACAACCATAAATTATGACTGTCATAGGGCATGTCATCCGAAGACATTTGCATCGGATATATGAGATCGTGTATATAACTTTCCAAATGAAAATGCCCATCGTCCTTTCTTCTAATAGCTGCTTGCAACAAATCAATTATAACTTTTCTACGTGCAATATATTCAGCTAAAACAGAACTATTTGCATCACTCACTTTGGTTACTTGCTTTTGAAATTTTTCAACATATTCATCTTTAGAAATGATTCCCTCTTGCAATAATGATAATAGTTCAGCATTTTGTTGTTTTATTTGTTTATCAAATGTTCGTTTAATGCGATATAATTCATCATCTAATTTATCTTCTGATAAATTAGGTTTTATACCAAGAATATCCGATGGCATATACTTTAATAAATGCCTAAATTGTGGAGCCTTATTAACAACATAATTTCTAATATTATCTTTTTTAGCAGTTGAAATCGGTTCTAGAAACTCTTCTAAAAACTCAGATATTTTACTTACCGATTCAGAAAGTATTTCATCAATTGATGTTACACCTATAATCGACGGAGCTATCCCTCCTTCTGGAATGTTGAAGGACAGTCTATTCATATCGACATTATCGTCAAGATATTTTCCGCGCAAAACTCCTATATACCAAAAACCGTGCTTTTCATAAATAGATCTATCCAGATCAACGATATACTTATCGAGATCTTTTGTTTCCACTAAACGATTGTGTGCACACAAAAACAATCGGTTTCCAACGACAGAAGGATCTTCCGCTTTTACATGCAACAGCTCAAAGTCATTGCCATCAATATTGAAAACCACGCTGTTTTCATCAGTTTTGATTCTTTCTCTAAACAATGCATTCAAATTAATTGCATCTAATTCGTCCTTCACAATCACTTCCGGGCAGTCTTCATCCATAAAATATATTAAGCAATGGTGAATAATTCGAGTAGCAATTGTTGTTAATTGTTTTGGAGCTGTAGTTCTATATGGTGCCAGAAATCCGGCAAGTTTTACGGATGTCTTGTTATCACAATAGTTGTCAACGTCCACTAATCTGTCGTTAATTTCATTTGATGCTAAAGAAAATACAAAGGAGCGTTTGACGGGTGTATCCCCATCAAGGTAGACGCTTTCAATCTCCGCCTTTTCAAAAGCGTGTAACCAAGAAAAGCGGCCGACGCCCTTTCCTCCGATAGCTTCCTTATATGTCGAATCTGACTCAAGAAAAGATGAAAAATTATTTTCATCAAACCCAGAGCCATTATCGGTCACAATCATATTGTTAATTTCGGAAATGGAGCCATCTCCGTCAAGCATCATTTGCCCATCACGTTCAAACTCAATTAAGATACGTCCATCCGTGAAACTCCGATCTGCTTTCTTACGTTCTTCAATTGAGTGAAATGAATTAACAATTGCTTCGAACAAAGGAATCAATGGTTGACTTTTCGGAAGCGTAAAATTTTTAGTACGCCCTTTTATGCTAATTCCAAAAGATCTCATAACTAACCTCTTTCTTTGATTCTATTAATGTTAGATTAAAACACCATAGCAATGGTCGATTTCATGCGAATGATTTGCACAGTCCAACCGAAAAAGCTTTTAGTGAGGTTTTTGAATTCTGCGATTTTCCGCTGCGCTTTAATGGTCTGGATAGCGTTTGCATTTGCGGGGGCCTCCGAGCAAAGAAAGACAACCTTTTTCTGCATCATACGGTCCTGATTTTTTGATAATCTCGGGATTGAACATAATCATATATGTTCCTTCATTATCAACACAATAATCCGCTTGCGAACGCCGATCATATTCGCCTCCATACCGACACAACTATCTTTATGCGCCATCAGTGTGTCAAACAAATCCTATGCAACTTGCAAATCTTCTTTTGTCGCAACTTCCGACTTTTCAGCAAGAAAAACAGAATCGTTAATCAGTACTTTAATTATATCTTCAATACAACGTCTAACTATATTTCTTTTTTATATATTCAGAAACACATTCAATCTCGGGAAATAACGAGGCATGATTAATCGAATACCTATTAAGCTGTTCTAAAACTTTCTTTTTATTAGATATTAAAACTACAACCTTTTTTCCGTGATCTTTATATCTAAATTTAGATAAAGAACGAATGGTATCACCCAGCCCACATATAATAAACGCACCATCTTGCTTAACTATACGTTTATTATTTTTCAAAGCATAAACAACATAGTTACTGATAATATCCTCTTTTTTTATCTCGGGCTGGAAAGCAGGTTTTTCGAATCTTACCTCATGCAGAAGCCGAGTAGCTAAACGATTAAAGCGGTCTTTATCAATCGTTGGATCTGTAGCCCAAGCACAAATCTCATTTTGTTTATCCGGTGGGAATACCGGCAAGCTCGCCAAAACGGATGCTGTATCGCTTTGTGGATACTTAATATCTTTTTCTTCTGCAGATATTAAGACAATCTCTCCATATGTTTCCAAATTGTTTTCACATGCAAAAAACAATGCCACTAATAAATTCCTTGTTATGTCAAGAAGTCTAGTGGGCAAACCATAGTGCTGCATTTCTACGAGTTTTTCTAAATGAGAGTGACATTTTTCAAAACTATCAGGGCAGTTAATCAAAAGTTCCTGATACATCTTATATTCATTTTTAAGTGTATGTTTGTTTCTCATAACAGAAGGAAGCAACAAATAATTAGGGTTTGAATGTCCTCTAAAAAACAATTCTCCAGAGTGGGTTAAACCAGAAATGAAATTTGTAACTCCACTGATTGATGAGAAAAAATGCATGTCAACTTTTGCTTTGTTATAAAAAACACCTTGGGAATAAACTATATTTCTTTGAATATCGTGCAGTTCTTTAATTTTACCAAAAAGTTCTTTAGTAAACAGCACACGTGCCTCAGCATTTTTTAGTATTCTGTATACCCAGTTAACAATCGCAACAGATTCCGTATTAGACAATCTCTGTTTTTCACGTTCATCAACATAATCATCCAATAACTTTTCTTTCCAAAAATGATATGCGTTTTCTGATTTTGGATATGAGTTTTGATATAAAACAATATATTTTGATTTTTCTTTTTTTAACTTAGCAAGCATATCATCTTTATGTATACGGGCATTAATATAGACACTCATATCAAAATAACCGTCTGCAAGCATCTTATCCAAGCAAACAGCCTTAAACGCTTGCTGTATAGCATCTATATAATATAACTCTTCAAAAAAGAAGAAAAAGAACATAATTTCACTTCCTTTGCATTAATTCGTGAATGGTTTTATATTCGCATAGAGTTTTTTTCAATTTTGCACTAGTGAAGAGGCATATATGAGCTTGGCATCAAAAAGAACTTTTTTTGTAAGACAAATATTCCAAGCTTTCATTGTGCTATGCCATTTTTTATGTTTTACAAAACTATCCCAAGTTAATTCGTAAATTGCTTCTAAATGATACTCATCATCAAATTTGCAAATAATAACATATTCAAACTTAGGAATGTCTGGCTCAGAGCTTCCTTTAGGCTTTAAGCCATGAAATGTACCTGTCACATTACCGGTAACTGCTTTTATGCTATAACGATCGCCGGCTCTGCTAATTGCATCAATATTTTGAGTACCAATGGGCGCAGCCTGGAGATTTGGCAATCCAGGTGTTTTACAATAATGCTGAATTGCTAGATACTCTGCAAGGTCACCCGTTACATTTTTAGTCCGTATAATGTTTCGTTTCTTCAGTTCCTTTATCGTAGAGCTATACAATTCAACAAGTTTTTCGTTGTTCAAATCTACTAGATTCATTCTTTTTCTCCTAATATTTCAGATATCAGCTTTTGCAACGCTGCCTGCATATCACGGTGACGTATTTCGCATTCCCATATAATTATCACCTTCCAGCCTAGTTCTTCGAGTTGTTGATAATTTCTTTCATCACGTTCTATGTTATATGCAAACTTTTTCTGCCAAAACTCACTGTTGCTTTTAGGAGGCACAAACCATTTGCATCCTTTATGTGCATGCCAAAAACATCCATTGACAAAAACAACAGTTTTATATTTGGGCAGAACTATATCAGGCTTGCCAGGAAGCTTCGATACATTTTTTCTGTACCGAAACCCCTGTGCAAACAAATACTTTCTGACTGTTTCTTCCGGTTTTGTGTTTTTGCTAGGGATGCGCGACATATTTCGGCTCCGAGCTTCTTGGCTTCTGTTATCCATGATTACTCAATCCCGTTTTCCTTCAATTTAGCAACAACAGCAATAATTTCTTTGACTTGGTAAGGACTCAATTGCGTATATACCAAATTGCAAAAATTAACAGCATTGTTAAGTGCTTTGATATCCGCATAATTTAGAACCTCTTGAGACTTTCCGCGTGTAATTAAGTCTTGCCAATACGCTGTTCCCTTGTTAAAGATACCTATTTCATTATCTATACCTGTGGTGAATTTCTGTTCCTTTTTCGCAACTACAGCATCAGCCTCTTTTTCTGCATGGGTTACCAGCGCATCTCTGCATTCATCACTGAGATCATATTTTTGCTTTTGAACTGCATTCCAACATTCTTCGCGTTTGCAGTATGTTTCAATATTAGCGGTTGGACGGTTCTCATCGTAGATCACATAAAAAATCAATTTTGCTATCCTAGCAATGTCAGCATCCAAGCAATCGGGCACCGATTGAGTATCCCAAATAAGTTTGTAATTAATGTCTCGCTTGATGGCTTTGACTTCTGACACAAGTTTAGAAAAAGTATACGCAATCAACTGCGGGCGGTACGCACGCCTTTCCTGATACCACTCCTGATCGCAAATGATGTTTCCAATATGCTCAAACAGAATTTTTTTGCCAATGAGCTCTTTATAATACAGTTCATTAAAAACATCATCATTCTTAATCCACTGTTTGAGCATATTCGTGTGGAACCGTGCGGCATTCACTTCTCCACCCCAAGAAACATAGTACGGAAGCATTTCAGCTGCGTTTGCATATTTAGCCAAATCAGTAAGAGTGAACTTCTTGTTCTTGGGCCGGACAAGTTTATAATCATCACGCTGTTTTTTGGTCATCTGCATAAGAGGCTGCTCATACTGACCTCTGGCACGTTCAAAGAACCAAAGCTGCTGAACAATTTGTCCGGAAGAAATCGGAGCATATACCTTACGTGAATATTCTTCAATGCGAACATAAAAGGGATGACTGGAATTTAGGTCGGCGGTTTTAACCTTGTTTTGACTATTAGCGTATGTAGCAATATACCGAATTAAATCCGGATCCGAATCGCGAAGAACAGTCAGTTTCATCTGTACATAGATACCTGACAAATCAGCATTGTTTTTAATGCTGGTTGCTGCAAGTGTTGCCGTTGTCTGTCCACCATTTATAATTTGCAAATTCTTAAAAGATGTTATCTTTGCTCCAGAAGGAGTATTCTCTACAGTTACTTCTGCTGCAGTTGTTGAGATGCCATTGTTGTAGGTGAAAAACCTTGATTTTTCATTGAGAATTGTTCCTCTGATGCCTTTATTTACTCCGCCATTAAACTTAAGAAATGAACGAACGTTAGATTCCAACAAAGAGGAGCTATATTTCTTATATATATCGCAAAGAAATTGCCCCGGAACGATGGCAAGATATGAATCGTACTGCTCTGTTTCTATTTCAGCTTTTATGCACGGAATCCCGTCAACACCAAAATCTGAGCAATTTATGATAACATCCTCTTTCTCAAAACCCGCCATTCTGGAACGGTATATTTTTTCAATATCGAGCACATCCAAATCAACCTTGAATTTTTGCCCGCCATATATAAAATCCGAAATGTCAAGTTTTTTTACGTACGAACTAAGCTTATCTGTACTCACGATAAAGAGATGTAATTTGTAAATATATCCGACATTCGCTTTTACATCCTTTGCTAACTGAACGGCAGGATCTGCCTGTTCGGCATTAACAAAGAATCCTTTAAGAACATTTTCAAAATAGTTAATGAGGAGCTGTGATTTTCCAGCGATGAATTCATTGTTTATAAGTTTGGCTTCTCCGTCATTAAAGTCTGCATACAACAAATTAAGGGTGTTGGACGGCAAATCGAGATACGCTGCATCAATTCGCATGTTTCTGTAAGCTCTTGTTCCCTTATTAAATTCGTAATAGCAATGCTCCATTCCGGAGATAAGGCAGTAATCATTCTGCAAAATATCTACTGCGCTGTCAATAAACACTTCGATCGGGTATGTAGAAGTGTTTACCGCCGCCGCATTTATATCTTCGTTAATATAACTTTCTCTGAATTCATCAAGTGAAATCATTTTTCGCCCTCCAAATATTTCTCGATCGAACTTATTGAAAGTTCATATGTAACTCTTACGATTTCGCTGTAAGGAACTTTCTCTGCAGTTATTCTTGGGAAATCATCATTAACGCCGTAAAAATTCATTTTTGCCATTCTGTATTTGTGATAACTCGAGTTATCTCCGTTTACGTCGTATCCGTACTGTATAAGCTTTTTTACGAACTCATCTTTTACCGATTCATCGGCTATTGAATTGAGTATCAACGCAATTAACTGTTCTACAGAGCACTCTCCGTTATCAAACTCATTAGACATTTTTTCTGTTTTGACTAAAACGAGATATCCTGGTTCTTCAGCATCTAACTGCGTCAATGAGCTAATCTTCACAGTTACCGAATTCGTCGAAACTGTTTTGATTTCATACCAATCGGATGCAATAGAAAAATCCTTGGCAGTTTTATCCGGACCGCTCCATGCATTAACAGCTGCAGCAACATCATGATGTGCCATTAAATAATTTTTCAAAAAATACAGTTCGCCAAATAATCCCTTATAAAGTTCCTCCGTCATTTGAGCAGAAGGGTTTTTGAAAAGCTTTTTCCATGTCAAAAATCTGTTTTTTACAGCAGCCATAGCTATATCCTCAGACTGACATCCTATAGCTGCCTTAACAAGATTGTTGCATAACACATAGAAAACCGGTTTAGCATAATCTTCCAACAGTTCAAAACAAGTCCAATAAATATTGGCTCCTTCTGCCCATTGGGTCACCTTTAAATGCGCAGTGGATTCAATAACAATGGGAGGATTTTCTGTTAAAAATGCAAAATGAAGATTACCGGATTCGCTACGACCGTAATAAACGCCAATCGGACAGTCTTCAACCTTTAGTTTTGCCAAAGCCATCCCCACAGGTATTTGGCTGAACATTCTTTCAATATCAGTCATTATTGAAAAACTCCTCATCTACTTCAGGCTCTTCGCGACTTGCTTCAATTTCCTGAATCTTTCGTTTATTTGCTCTATAAGTAAGCTTGTCCGCGGACTCTTTTGAAGGAAAACCAACAGCAAAACCGAATACAGGAAATTCTCTTCCAAAAAGTTTTACAACTTGTTCCTCTTCGGATGTCGGCTTATCTTTCGGTAGTTTTAGCTGGATCGGATATATCACTAAAAGCGGGTTTCTGCTTTGGACTGCCAAGTAATCAGGTACGGTTATTGCACCTTCACGCGATTTTCCCTGTCTTTCTCTTCGTTCTTCACAATGATGCTTTGCTATTCCAATCTGTTCCGCATCTAATCCACTAACAAAAATACCGGGATCAATAATACGGTTATTTGCATCGCCAATGCGAATGAATTTGTCAGAAACAGATTTACGGAAAGAACGGATAACTGCATTTTGGCCAAGATACGTAATTTCAGTCGAATCGCCGCTTGCAAACACAACATCCCAAACAGGGAAAGCCTCGGAATCTTTAATATATGCGGATAGGTTATCCACATCAAATTTTGTGTTTTCAAAAGGTATTTGCAGTTTCTTTATGTTAGATGCAATTATTCTTCGCGGAACATTACGAATCATTTTTCTCCCGATACCACTGTTCGGTGCATAATAGTCCGTTATGCTGATACCTTCTGCAGAACAATCATCAATTAACTGCTGCACAATGATCCTGTTGTCAGCATTCACATCTTTAGAGCAAAATAGCTTAGATGTATCCGCATAGGTTCCGCCATAATTAAGTACTCTTACAATCTTCCCCGAATTATACATCTTATTTCGACTTGTAATTAGCAAAGATGTTTCGAGTGTATCCGGAGATTCGCGTACCATTAAACCGAAGTCATCCGGTTTTTTCTTTTTTACGATCATTTCACGGAATTGCATTTTAAGGTCTTCAACAGCATCAATAACAGCACGGAAATTCATAATATTTACCGGAGTCATATATACTCTGCAAAGATCTTCATAGTTAGGTCGGTATCCAAACCACCGGCACATCTGCAAAAGAGAATCGTATGCAGTTGAACTGCGGCTAAAGTAGCTAACCATAAGGCCTTCTAGTGTAAGACCTCGAGAAAGCACATAGCCTCCAACAACAATGACTCTTGCACCAACTTCTTTAAAGCGCCCGTCCGTATAAGAGAAACGGTCTTTTTTATTCTGATTGTTAATAACCGTAGTTTCAAACTTTACTATTTCATCGTATAAGCCAGACTTGATTTCTTCCCAAGAAATCTTTTCGCGGATTTCTGCATAAAAATCACATTCTCCATCGAGGTAATCTTTATTTCCGGTATAGATGTTATACAACATCTTCATTTCTTTATTTTTTATAAAGTCAAAAGTGCTTTTTGCGGAGTCTTGCTCGATTATATTGAGAAGTTTATCCACATATTTTTGTACAGCCTCAAGTATTTCCCCGTGCATAATGTTATACACCGAGATATTAATCATCATTGATCTATGTTTACGGTTAGCTCCACGTTTCGTTCTGATGACATTGTTAATCAAAAAGCACAAAATAGCCTCTTTTAAACTGTCGGGAAGTTCCGCGAAATAATATTCATCCTTTTTATGCTTTGCGGGCAAAAAATGGTCTTCACCTTCATCAAGAACCCTTAGGCTTCTTGAATGTACATCTCCTTCATACGAAAAAACTTTTTGTGCTCCGTAATAATTTGAAGGTGCATTTAAAAGAACGATAAAATCAGACGGGAACAAATCTTTATAAGACTCATCGCCTTCAGGATTTACAAAAATATTTGCAAACGGAGTTGCTGTATATCCCACATAAGATGCAATCGGGAAGTTATTATAAAGGTTTCTAATGTGCCCATTAATCTTTGAAGGATCGCATTCCGGTTTCTTTGTGTTAATAGATGCATTGTCTGCCTCGTCGTCAATTATCAGTAGGTTTTGGCAGTTAATATTATGAAATCCGGGCTTAAGCCATTCAACCACCTGATTGAGTACAGAGGTATTCTTTTTCACAACAAGGATAATAGGTTTATTGAAATCTCCGCTCGTTGCATTTAAGTTTTTCTTTACGAATTTAACAAAATCGTTTTCATTATTGGTGAGCGGAACTGCATAGTTCTGCTGTATCTGTGCGTCATCATTTACACCAACATATGCAATTTCCGCATCGCTCATGGTATCACTTATTGCCCCGATAAAACCTGTGTCTACGCGCGACTGAGTTTGCTGGCGCAGAGAGTCAGTCATGCCGGCAAGTAATACTATGATTTTGTAACCGTAATCACATGCCATGTTGATCAGGCCAAGGTAATTTGCAGTTTTACCGGACTGAACATCGCCAACAACAAGCCCCTTCTTTTTGCGTTCGGTTACATTAAGCGTCAACTCAGGATTAGCACATTGCTTTAAGACACGCGAACAGTCTGACTCCATCTGTTCAATAACAGCCTCACTAAAATCTTGGCGGCGCAGATACCGTTTATATCGGTCAAAATATCCGTCAGTCATACTGTGGCTTAAAAGCTGCTGCTTTTTCTCAAACCACTTTCCGTCATCTTCGTTTGCAACAAGAATGTCAGGAGCAGTTACTCTTACTAACGGATGGTTCTCCTCATAACGTACAACAACTTCTTCAATAATGTTCTCGTCCGTGCATGTAAAAACAAGCAGAGCAAGATTCCTTGCTTCATTGATAATTTCAGTATGAGTATGTGACTCCCTACCAAGCTTAATTTTTAGCATATCATAAAGTTTTCCTGCAATTTCACTGTTTGCCATTGCGTAATACTCCTAACATTTCTTCTTTTCTGTGAGCTATCTTACTGTAAGCTTCTGAGGCCAACAGCTGACAAAGTGTGGCTTCTTTTTCACTTTCCGGGAAAAGTTCAAGACATCTGTAAATCTGCCCCATTAACTCTTCCTCTTCGATACTGACAGCATCATTAACTATGTTGATAGAATCTATCACATCATTATGAATTCGGTACTTGGGAATACATTGTTCAAGCAAAGAAAGCAAATCATCCAACAGCTCTGCCTGTTTATCGTCAATAGAACTGTACAGTCCCTTAATAAGCGGATTATCGCGGTTGATCTGATATCGAACATTCCCATCGTGTTCATTGATTCTGTCCCATATTTTATGTTCCGGTGTTGCTTCTTTCACACCCGGATTGCGCACTGTTCTTTTGCTGCGAACAACCGAGTCCTCCACAGCCATTTTAATCTTTTCTTTAATTGCATCCGGAATTTTCGCTGTTGATTTCTTGACATCAAGCATCCAGACGGAGTCTAATGCAGAAGGAATATCAACTTTAATTCTCGCAAGCTTATTTAATTCGCTTCTAATCCCCATACGAAGCCATGTGCCCGAAATAATAAGTCTCCGATTGCGGTAAATATAAAACCCCTGTTCCTCATAAATGCTTTTCGGATTCCCTAAAAGGGCTTTTTCATCAGACGTTAAAGTTTTTGCAAACGGAAGCGTATACGGTGTTACAGTAATTGTACTGCCCTTATAACTAATAGGTGTAGTTCTTCCGGTTTGCTGTCTTCCTATTGAATCAAGCAAGAACGGATCTCTCTTTTCTATACGCTTGCCGTTATAATAAATCTCAATCTCATTATAAAATCTGTGAAAAGTTAATTCTACATGTCTTTTTGATTCTCCGACAAGTGCTCGAAAACTGTCTTCAAAAGTCTTAGCCGAGTTTTCAATATTATCAAATTTTGTCCAGATTACCAGCGTACCGGAAGTGTATCCCTTTAGATCGTCAATATGAGGCAAGTCATCAATTTCTTCTGGGGTGAGTTCCTTTAAGAATAATTTATTTTTTTCTTCAATAACGTCTAAATCAAAAGACATACAATTCAATTTTCCAAACGCCTTGCTTGCTACAATAAACTCACGGCACTGCGAAAGCGAAGCTGACTTAAGCCCCAATCCAAATCTTCCTAATTCTATGTCGCTATCAGGAACATCTTCACGGTCTGAACCGGGCAACATAGCATTGTCAAGTTTCTTTCTATTCATTCCGTGTCCATTGTCCAACACACAAAAATACGGAATTGCTGCTAAGGGATCTGAATGTATATCAATTCTTGTAGCACCGGCGGGAATACAGTTGTCGATTATATCAGCAACTGCTGTAGAAAAACTGTATCCCATAGAACGCAATCCGAACATAAGAGCTTTTGCCGGAAATTCTCTTTTAACAAGATTACTCACCGTTATTCGCCTCCGATTGAATAAGTAATAGAATTAATCATTTTATTCATGCCGTTCAATTCGCTTATGGTATACCAATAAACACACGGCAAGCCGTTAATGTCTGTAACCAACGCAATTTTCACATCATCGCTATAATCATTGCAAAATTTAATTTTATTGTAAGGCAAACTAAAGAATTTGGTTTTTGTAGATGTAAATCTAATAATCACAAATTTCTTTTTGTTTGCTTCCCGGTATTCAATATCGTATAAAGAATAGGGATATTCTTCTGCGAGTTTTTTCACACCGGAAAACTCTTTGTCCAAAAGGATTTTTTCAATGGTTTGGATAGCTAATCTTTTGTTTTTATTAACTACTTCCATATAGTTCTCAGGGGTTACGTTGTCATATCCGAGATGATCACGTAAAGAAACAATCTCTGCATCGTATGTATCAGCAAATTCATTAAAGACAGAAGAAAATTTATTGCCAACGCCACGCTTGTTAAGAAAAATTTTTGAATACGGAATTCCATTTTCTCCCACTACCATAGCGTCAAAATTCAGAGTATTAGTATCTGTGTTATACTCAAACGCCTCCACAATAAAGGCATAGTTGTGCAGCATTTCAGAAACTGCAGTTACTACTTTTTTGTTATCAATTTCTACGTCAGAATCAGAATATTTTAACGATACCGGATAGTGAATTTTTTGCCTGCCGCAATGTATGTTATGAGGGTCTGTTTCCTCTCGAATGTATATACAGAACGAGCTATCGCACTCAACAGTGATTCCGTTAACTGCAACACTGTCAAAGACAAACACATCAGTAATAATTGCTTCAGCACGCGATTTGGATAAGATATGACCGACAAGGCTATCTCTGCTGTAATCATTTATATTATGTGGAATACAATGTATTTTCGATAATTCCTCATGGACGGAGGCGCCTTGTTTTAACGGAGTAGCTACAGTTGCTGTATGCCCCTTCTCATTGTCATTCTTTATATTAAAATATAGCGATTTAATATCTATGGGAAGACGTATTACGCTCATTCTGAATCATCCTTTGGGTATTTGTCTTCAAACATTGCTTCAAAAATCGAGACGAGTACATTTACTACTATAGAATTGCCTATTAGTTTATTGAGTTTACGGTAGCTAAAACCAAGGCTCTTGGCTTTTAAGTATTCTTCTTTTGAAAAGCCCATTAGTAAGAACGCTTCTCGCAAAGTAAGCCGTCGGTATGTATCGCCCTTGATTCCCTTATATTTGAACAGTGCCGCCGTGTGCGTTCTGTCCATATTACAGGTAATAGTTCGCACTGTAGTATCACTTTTTATAGGATCAATCCCGTTAATATCCCACATAACATCGCGGGATTTCGTTTTATTTAGCTGAGCCATGTCAGCTTCTGTTCTCAGTGCGGGATCGCTATCGTAATCGGTCAAAATAAACTCATGAATATTAAAGTTGCGAGTTTTTTTCTTTTTGCTGATATCCTCACGAAGATTCAGTTGTGAGCCAAGATGGCTAATTATAAAAGCTCGCTCACGGTCTTGTGGTACACCGAAATCTAATGAATTGAGAATCATACATTCATCGTTATTGTATCCGATCGATTCGAGGAAAGACAGCCATTGTTTAAGATCCTTAAGATTAGTTTTTGCCTTAATAGTTTTTACATTTTCCAAGAGAAGGTATTCCGGTAACCGATCTAGCGCATGCAGTTCCTTGAGAATTCGTTCAATCTCCCAAAGCAATCCGGAACGTGTGCCAGATCCTTTGCTCATTCCTTTTCCTTTTCCGCCGGTCGAAAGGTCTTGGCAAGGAAAACTGTATACCAGCAAGTCTATGTCAGGCATATCACATCCCTTCAGTTCCGTTATAGAACCGTAGTTATTTGCCTTTTTATTAGCCCTATATAAATCTCGCCGCTGATCTTCTGTCAATCTTTTTATATTATACGGTTTCACAGAGTCGGCACTGAAGGTGAATTGTGCTAGATATTTATCTACTTCAGTGATATCTTCGGGGACTACCACTTCTTTATCGCTACAGTGAATCGCTGCATAGCACTCAATAGCATCAATAAACCAATCGCTGATTCCCACTATCTCATAGTTTATATTCATTCTCTTTAACGCAGCTGCCTGTGCACCAATCCCTGCAAACGCTTCAAACACCCGCAGCTTTTTTTCGTTAGGTTTACTCATTTCAGTTACACTCTTTCCGCTGGCAATTAATTAATAATTCCACCAACTCAATATATATTATACAAACCTTAATGTCCTATAAAACGGACTTTACTGTTTTTCGGGTACTATTTCCAATATATCGTCCATCGTACAACCCAATGCAGAGCATATCTTCACGAGCACATCACTGGAGACTACAGCGCCGTCTTTGCCCATCTTGGTAATGGTAGCGATGCTGATGCCGGCTTTTTCGGCGAGCTCTTTCTTTTTCATATCACGGTCGATCAGAAGCTTGAACAATTTTTTATAGCTTGCGGCCATTGTATTACACCTCATAAATAGTTATAGTTAGTACATTGTATCATTAAAAATCATTATACCACACTCTACATCAAATATCAACAATTTTCAGCAGATAAATACTGCGATTTCAGCATTTATCAACTTTTTGTTGCAAGTTTTCTATTTTCTCCTTGCTTGTTCGTAATCCCCTTGTCTTTGTCTACTGCGGTGCAAATTTTGACTTGAATCGGGGGTTGTTCAGAGTTATAATAACCGTATAAAAAGCAATCGCCTCTCGCGTGATAACGAGAGGCGTGTATTGCGTATTATTCTGCGGAAATCCCTGTTGACCACATAACAGACCACCTACCGTTTCGGAGCACTCGGAAACAGTGGAGATAAGAGTGCTGAAGAGCGCGGTTTTCCGAGCGGAAAGGGGCGGAAAAAGCTATTTTTAGCGGAAATTGCCTTCATAGGTCCGTTTGGGACCAAGATGCCGCAGGTTCAAGTCCTGTCACCTAGACCATAGAAAAACCGCACTATTAAGCCATTTTCAGGCTCTTTAGTGCGGTTTATTGTTTTTGAAAATCACCGCAAAAACTCGTTAAAAATCATATAAAATTCTAAAAATGTTAGGCAAGTAAAAAGATGTTACGTTTGATGAGCTTTGCGAATAAAATAAAAGCCCCCTCAAATACCAAACGGTAGTTAAAGGGCTAATCTTATGTATTCTTATTCTTCTGATATTTCCGGCAAACCTGCAACACTTGTCAACAGCGAAAGAACTCCCGAAAGTACACTTGCCGAGGCGACCGCAACCCAATTCACATCGCTTAACACGGCAGATACACCGATAACCGAAATTGCAGTTTGAGCAACGGTTTTTACTGCTCTTACGCCTGCACATTTTGCCCACGATTTCCAATTTGTAATTTTTTTCATATTATTACCTCATTATTTTTTCTCAAGGTCTGCAATTCTGTGATTTGCAACTTTGATTTCTTCATCTGTAACGGCTGAATTTTTTTCAAGATTAAACACTCGCTCTTGCAAATGATTGTATTTATCTTGCTTTTGCTCAAGTTTATCTATACGATAAACAATAAGCGATTTTGTTTTTTTCATTTTCGCTCTCTTGCTTTTTCCGATTTGAAACATTGATAATTAGCTGACAAATAATACTGCCGCAAGCAACAATTAGCGATGTAATAATTTCTGTTGCCATATTAACACCGCTCGTTAAGACAGAATAAGCTGTAATCTGTCTATGTAACAGTTATATGCACCTGCATAACCGTCTTTGTAATCATTAATATTGTAACCGCTTTTTTTGATTGTTTCACAAAATAGTTCTGCAATCTCTGTAAGTTTTGTTTTGCCGAGTTTAACTTGCGAATTATCTTCCAAATCATAATAAATCGGCATATCAAGAGATTTGTTGTTAATGCACTCAAGAATCATCATATTTTCACTTTTTGCGTTTTTGTAATGGCTTTCAAACATACTGTCTTTCTGACTTGATTCTCTGCCATAGCCTGTCCTTATAATGACTGCTTTTATACCGTCATTTTTCATTTTGTTGAAATTAATATCTTTCTGAAATTCAGAAATGTCAACACAAGATATTTTTGTCGTATTTATGCCTCCTTAACAAAGTTTATAACTAAACTCTTTGATGTCGATAGCAGCGGTGTCCTGAATGGCATTACCGGATATATTGGTAGCCGATAGCTTTGTTATGCAAAGTAGCGGATATACGGTTATATCCTTATCCTTATATTTGCTTATGTCAAAAGCAATATTTTTTGTAATATAGCTTGTGTTAAAGATTATATTCGTTTTACCGTAGTCCAACGATGAATCTAAATATTCGTAAACAAGTTTGCCCGCTTCGTTTTTATAAGAAACCTGTACGGCAGGGAAGATTCCGAATGCTTTGTATTCACTTACTTTTGCGGTAAGTTTCAGATATAATACTTCATTTGTATTATTTTTTAAATTAATTTTGTAGCCTCGTCTGTAAGCAACTTTTGCAAAATCTATGTTATTGATATCTTTTAGGTCGTCAACGGTATATGTCGGTAATTCCGAATAATCGTTAAGATTAAGTTTTAAAATATCCGGATTTTCGGAGAGATTATCTGTTACTGTAAGGTAATTTAACCCATCGCTGTTTTTCATATAGTTGTTGATGACAGGAGAAATCATTTTTATGTCAGTCATAGATTTATCTGTTACTGTTTCGCCGTTAATTTTAATTATATTAAGCGGATTGTCATATTTCTGCTTAAGAGTGTTATACTCGTTTAAATTTGTATAATTGTAAAATTTATCTTCTTTATTTTCTTTGTTTTTGTCTGTATATGTATAAACATACGGCAAAAAACAAACATTGTACATATCCGGACCTTTGAGAGAATCACAAACAGATACATCAATAATATTGTTAATGTTGTTTTTGCCGGCAATTCTGATAGAACTCTCTTCAAATGAGTTCCAATAATCATAGCAGCTTGTTATATTGCCTTGAATATAATTGTTGTGATTATTATCAGTTAAAAGAATACCGGCGGCATTATTTAACGGCTTTTCTCCGTTTTTAAGTCTTGAACCTGAAATAAAGTTATTGGCAAGGCTTTGAAAACCTGTAATTACACAACTTTTGCAATTAGTCATCATAAGTCCGTGTCTGCCGTTTTGCTGTACAGACACATTACTTAAATTAATACAAGAGGCATTACTTAAAGTATTATCCATATTTACACCGTCGCCTCTGTTACCCCATGATTTTATATTTGTGCCGTTAAAGCCGCCAATATTAATTTTAATACCGTGCTTGCGGTTCTGATGTGTATCAAGATTTACAATTTTATTTCCGTATCCTCCGTTGTACAAACCGCACTCGCCGTTTTCGTATGTACGAATATTAGAAAGATGACAGCCGATACATGTAGTTTCCAATTTTATTCCGGACAAAGGGCAATTGGAAACATTGATGTTTTCAATTGTGTTATCGGAAGAATTACTGTTGCTTATTTTAATACCGTGATATTTGTAATCATCTTCTGAAATATTACCCTTAACCGAAAAAGAGCTTAGAGTGCAGTTTGATGAACCGGTGATATGAATTATACAATCGTCATTTTTATATTTATATTCATTCGTTTCACTGTCTTTATCATCATTGTGTTTGATTATGGTTTTGTTAATACCCGCACCAAAGATTTTAAGGTTAGGTTTTTCAATTGTTAATTTACCGACTTTATAAATACCTGCGGGAATATATACTACCTTATTTTCTTCTATTGCTTTTTGCAGTGCATCGGTATCGTCGTTTACGCCGTCACCTACAGCTCCGTAGAACTGTGGAATTGAGAAATACGATGAGTATGAAAATGTTACAGCTTTTGTAGAAGTCAAATCGTTATACTTGCAAAGAGTACCGTCGGATGTCAGAATAAAGCGTATGTTATTAACGATTGTCATAATGAACGAAATTTTGTCATTTTCGCCGTTTCCTATTTCTCCCGTGTAAAGTGTGTCACTGTCAATGTAAGTCAGCAAGTCAGTTACTGAGTTTACAGTTCCTACATTGCAGTGTTTTTCGTAATTTTCAAGATTGTTGTTAGTCATATTTATACCTCCAAATAGATTATTGTATAACTTAAAAAGTTACTTTGCTTTCAAAAAATAAGCAGATAATTTATTTAAATTATCTGAATAAAGTATTATAATTATCTCGTAACTTTTCAAGTTACTTTTATTATAGCAAGCGTTTTGTAACTTGTCAAGATATTTTAAACAGTGTTGCATAAGACTTTTTCTTGACAAGTTACTTTTGCAGCTATATAATTATGGAAATGATTAATTTAAACACAAAAAGGTGATATTATGACTGTTGGTGAGCGTATAAAAAAAATCAGACAACAAAATGCGATTTCTCAAACGGAGCTTGCAAATGCCTGCAAAATAAGTAAACAAACATTATATAAATACGAAAATAATATAATAACCAATATACCGTTTGATAAAATAGAATTAATAGCCGACTGTTTATCTACATCCCCGTCTTATATAATGGGGTGGGCGGAATATGATTTAAGCAATGTAAAAAATATTGAATCTATGCCGGAAATGGTAAAAGTTCCTTTGGTTGGTACAATTGCCTGCGGTGAGCCTATACTTGCGCAGGAGAACATTGAAGACTATATAAATATGCCCGAAAAAACCAAAGGTACATTTGCACTAAGATGTAAAGGCGACAGTATGATTAATGCTCGCATATTTGACGGAGATATAGTATTTATAAGGGAACAGCCGGAGGTAGAAAACGGAGAGATAGCAGCGGTACTCATTGACGATGAGGCTACTTTAAAGCGTGTATATAAAACAGAATTCAGCATAGAACTCAGACCCGAAAATCCTACCTACAAATCGCTTTATTATCAAAAAGATGAGATGAACAAAGTCCGTATTCTGGGCAAAGCAGTAGGTTTTTACAGTAATGTGTTGTAATATTTTATACTCGATTATATCAACAAAAATAATCGGTAATCACTGATTAAAAAAATTTATTAATTATAAGAAAGAAAACCAAATACTTTGACAACAAAACGGTAAAATCAACGCAATATTGTAAAACAAAATTAATTATGCCTACACAATTCGACATACCATTTTTTGGTAATGTGATATTATAATGTCACAGGGACAAACCCCTGATGCTTAAAAGACACGGGATGGTAAGGTTGACTTTTTTATTTAACAATGATAACAAAATCACTGAAATACCAATAATAAGAATACGACCTAACAAGGCTCAGCCTCGAAAACAATTTGACGAAGCCTCTCTTACATCATTATCGCAGTCCATAACAGAAAACGGTATCTTGCAGCCGCTGACTGTCAGAAGGGCAAGTCAAAGTGAATATGAGCTGATTGCCGGTGAACGCCGTCTTCGTGCGTCGGTTATGGCAGGACTGAAAAAAGTGCCGTGCATAATCGTTAAGTGTTCTGACAAAGAGTCTGCGATCTTTGCTCTCCTTGAAAATCTACAGCGCAGCGACCTCGGCGTGTTCGAGGAAGCTCGCGGGATTTCAAGACTTATACGAAGATTCGGACTTACTCAGGAAGAGGCGGCTCAAAGGCTTGGCAAAACTCAATCTACCATAGCCAACAAACTCCGACTTTTGAGGCTTACATACGAAGAACAGGAGCTTATTATTTCGGCAGGTCTTACGGAGCGCCATGCCAGGGCATTACTCCGAATAGAAGACGAGGGCAAAAGGCGAGAAGTCCTAAGCAAGGTAATAGCTCTTAATCTTAACACTCAACAGACCGACAATCTTGTAGGCGAAGTCTTGAATGACTGCCCAAAGCATATTAAAAGTATGGGAAGCAGTAAAGCGGTGATAAAAGATGTGCGTATTTTTGTAAACACCATCAACAAAGCGGTAGATACAATGCGCCTTGCAGGTATTGATGCCAAAGCAGTCAAAAGTGAAAACAACAACTATATCGAATACACAATTAAAATTCCCAAAAAAACCGCAAGCGATAATAAATCCGCTTAAATTTACTAACAAGAGGGTGCGAAAGCATCCGTTCCACTCATACCCATTTCCTTATCTAAACCCCTTGCAAACAGCCGTACAGTGTAAAAAACTGTACGGTTGTTTGCGTTCGCAATTAATAATTTTTTGCCGTTTCGTTCAAGCCGCCGAACAGCAGGCTGTTCGGCTACAGAAAAATTTTGTTAGCAGACAGTATAGTTGGCTTTGCCCACACCCACAACTTTTGAAAGGGGCGACCAAACTTTTTATAATCGTAACGGACAAGGTATGAAAATTTTGACATTATTATAAGTCGGTGTTAAAATAAAATTACATTTTAATGAAAAGGAATGATTTGTATGTCTAAGGGAGATATTGCAAAGCAAAATTTTATGAATGGTTACAATTGTTCTCAAGCGGTTCTGCTTGCATTTTGCGAGGATTTTGGACTTGAAAAAGAAACGGCATTAAAAATTTCCGAACCGTTCGGAGGCGGTATGGGCAGAATGAGAGAAGTTTGCGGTACTGTTACAGGTATGTTTATGGTGATAGGTCTTGCAATGGGTAATGACAATTCTAAAGACAATACCACAAAGAAAAATGTTTATAAATCGGTTCAGGAGCTTGCCGCAAAGTTTAAAGAAGACAACGGCTCTATTATTTGCAGAGAACTTTTAGGTTTTCAGAAAAACAATAAGGAAAGTTATGTGCCGTCAGAACGCACCAACGAATACTATAAAAAGCGTCCTTGTCCGGAGCTTTGCAAGTATGCGGCAGATATTCTTGAAGAATATCTTAAGAAAGAAAACCTCATTTAAACAACTGTTATTATAGAAAATATATGATTTTGTGAATTGTCAACCAAAATTCAATTGCAGGTTGACAATTCGGCAAAACCGAGTTATAATATTGTCAACTTAATAAACCAAATAGGTTGACGATAAGGAGAAAGAACAATGTTAGAGGTAAAATCAAAGGCAACATCAAAAAGCAAAGCCGCTTTGCTTGATTTAGTATTTGTGGCACTCTTTGCCGCTGTAATGACAGTTTGTGCGCAAATTCAGATTCCGTTCGGAGAAGTTCCGTTTACACTTCAAACTCTCGGTGTATTTATTGCAGCGTCATTACTCGGTTGGAAAAGAGGTACACTCAGTGTTATAGTTTATGTACTTCTCGGTCTTGCCGGTGTTCCTGTGTTTGCAGGTTTCAGCGGAGGTATAGGTGTACTTTTCGGACCGACAGGCGGATATATTATCGGCTTTATTTTTACAGCTTTAATTGTAGGTCTTATGACAGAAAAACTCGGCAAAAAACTTTGGGTTGAAATTGTTTCTATGATTTTGGGCCTTGCTGTTTGTTATGCATTCGGCACAGTATGGTTTATGTTCCAAATGAAAATGGGACTTGTTGAGTCACTTTTACTGTGCGTAGTTCCTTATCTTATTGCTGACGCACTCAAAATTGCATTTTCAGCTGTATTGGTAAATCGTCTTGACAAAGTTATCAAGCTTTAATCTGCGACCGCACCACAGCCTTTGCATACAATTTTTCGTAGGAAAAGGCTACAGCAGTGATTTTGTGCAGAATATGACAAATGTAATTGAATATCTGAATAAAGAAAATCCGCTGATTACCTTAACGGGCAGTTGTAATGATGTTCTTTGCAGTAAATGCCCGAATAATAAATCACAGCTTTGTGCCGATAATGATAAAGTGGCAAGTTTTGACAATGCTTGTCTGAAAGAATATAATTTAAAAATCGGTGACGAAATCGAGTGGCTTGCGCTTAAAGATATGGCAAAAAGCAGGATAATTTCACAAGGAAAACTTAGTGAAGTCTGCAAAAATTGTCAGTGGAAATGTTACGATATTTAATAAGCTTACAACATCCCCATATAAAAAATCCCTGTTCAGCGCTGAACAGGGATTTTTGCTGTCTGTTAATTTTTGTTGAGTTGAGAGTAAAAGATTATTGTTTAGAAGAATGCTTCGCCAATCAATTATAAAAGTTTAGTCAACCTTTTCAAAAATAAATAACTCTGTTTTAATGGCTGTCGCCTGTTTTTTCAAACTAAGTGCAAGCACGCAAACAGCGTGGCTGTTTGCGCCTGATAAATTGCAATATCGGAAGATATTATGGGCGCTGCCCAAACCCGCAAGCCTTTAAAAAGGCTTGACCTAAATTTTATTAAACCGTTTTTTTATTAGCTTTTGCGGTAAGTTTTTCAATTTCTATCACAAAAACATCTGTGCGTTCAAATGCGCCTTTTATATGGTTTTCACCGTCTTCCGTAAATTCGGGAGAGTATTTTTGCACCAGAAGCCGCAGTGCTTTTTCTTTTTCGGTAACCGTTTTTGACGCATAACCAAAGGCAATGGCACTTTCATAACCTGTTGTGAATTTTTCGGAAATAACATCTGATTTTGTAACGACAGTAAACGAAACTTTGCCCGAAAATCTTAGGTTATCCTGTTTGTGACCGACATTTTTGGCACAGTGAAAGTAGATTTTGCCGTCATCGTAAGCGTAGTTTACGGGTACACCGTACGGATAGCCGTCTGCGCCGATGGTAGAAAGCACACCGAAGCTGCCCGATTTCAGAATTTCTAAGGCGGCATTTTCGTCAACTGCTCTGTCTTTTCTGCGGATTTCATAGTCTTTCATATTAATCAACTCCAAGATTGTTCATTACCATACCTGTAATCATTTTTGGATAGAAATATGTGGATTTCTGCGGCATTTTTTCTCCTGCGGCGGCAACATCACGAATTTCGGTAACTCTTGTAGGGTTGAGTACAAATGAGCATTGGAACTCGCCTTTGTCAACTCCGTCAATTGCCTCTGTAAAGAATTTTGTGTATGTAAGGTTAATCTGTTTTGCCATATTTTCCTTGTCAATTCCAAAGATTTTTTCAAGAATAAGTGTATGGAGAACAGAAACATCAAGCGACTGTGACGCCTTGCTTACATTGGGGAGCATTTGGCTCATAATGTCGATATTTTTGAGTGTCAGCAAGAACCATTCGCCCTTGCCGCAATAGAAACCGAATGCTTTTTTGCCCTCGTCATAGAGTTTTTTCAAATCTTCCTCCATGGTGTCCGTGCCTTCTTTTTCGTCTATGTAGAAGAATTCGGAGCACTTTTCGAGTACCGCCTCTTTGTCAAAGTTCGGTAAATCTCTCACAAGGCGGTGGGTAGGGAATACCACAAGTCCCGGATGCTCCATATCTACGAGGTAAATCATCTGGAAGTCCTGCGGATCGCCCGGCTTTGAAATGCCGTTTTCTCTGCAATAATTTCTGTAATTGAGAGCGGTTTCGTATCTGTGGTGACCGTCGGCAATATATAGTTTTCTGTCTGCAAAATCGGCAACAAGCTTCGCAATGATTTCTTCGTCGGTTTCAATCCAAAGGCGATGTGTAACACCTGTTTCGTCTGTAAATTCAAGGTCGGCTTTTGCCTTTGAATGCTCATCAATGGTAGCAAGAGTTGTATGTTTTTCGTCCATATAGAGAGCGTAAATCTGACTGAAATTGCAGTTTGTTGCTTTCATAAGATTTAAACGGTCTTCTTTAGCCTTTGAAAGGGTAAATTCGTGCGGTAAGATAATGCCCTTTGAAAATTCTTCAAGCTGAACTCTCGCAATAATGCCCTTTATGCTTTTGCGTGTGTTTCCAACGGAAAATTCTTCCTCGTAAATATAGATAGCAGGCTTATCTTCAATTTTCAAAATGCCTTTATCCTGCCACATTTTTAAAATATCGCTTGCGCAAGCGTAAGGATTTTCACCCTCTTTTGGCAATTCAAGACGAATAATGTTGTATTCGTTTTCTTTAATAAAAGCAAGTCTTTCTTGCTCGCTGATTATGTCGTACGGAGGACAGCAAAGAGAGGAAATTTCGCCTGCCTTTGCGGTGTTGTATCTCATACCTTTGAATGCTTTAATAACTGCCATAGCCATTACCTCCAATTGAATTAATAAAATTCCCGAACGAGGAATATAAAATTATAAGAATTATAAGTAAAAATAATACTGTCATATATATTGTACCACGAATATGTAGGAATTTCAATAAATTTGTTGTAAAAAGCAGTGCTTTTATATACTTTTTGAATAATACAGAAACAAAAATTCTTATAAAATTAAATGAAAAGATTGACAATACAGATATAATATGATATAATATCACTTGCGTAAAATAAATACGCGCCAATAGCTCAGTTGGTTAGAGCTACCGGCTCATAACCGGTCGGTCCGGGGTTCGAGTCCCTGTTGGCGCACCAAGCAAA
>ERZ773241.647-NODE-647-length-38909-cov-12.003938_pt1 | contig 38909 bp, 33 predicted proteins | sample MGYA00580989_ERZ773241 | MGnify/ENA primary metagenome ERZ773241 (study PRJEB29015, sample SAMEA2737804) | human gut metagenome | biome: human gut; feature: human-associated habitat; material: faeces | place: China | collected 2012 ... | reverse complement strand
TACGATATCGCCTATTTGACCCGTTTTTGCAACATTTTCTCCGTTTTGCACAAAGGCAGGATTTTGACGGACGCCCTCCTCAACGAGCCAACGTGCATAAACAAAAGAAAATCGCGCCGAAACGCGGAAAAATATACGATGCCGCAGAACCGGAAGCGGAAATTTCAGAAAGGAGAGTAACATTATATGAAAAAGTTACTCGCTCTGGTGCTGGCGCTGGTCATGACTATGTCCCTCGTCACCATCAGCAACGCAGCTTATTCCGATAAGGCCGATATCGACCTCAAGGAAGCTGTGGACGTCCTGAGCGCTGTCGGCGTGTTTGAAGGCTCCGACGGCAAGTTCGACCCCAAGGCCAACCTCACCCGTGAGCAGGCCGCCAAGCTGGTCGCTTATCTCCAGCTCGGTCAGAAGTCCGCTGACGCTCTCGTCGGCGGCAACAAGTTCACCGACGTGGCTGCCAATCGCTGGTCTGCCGGTTATGTGGACTACTGCGCCACCACCGGCGTCGTCGCCGGCATCGGCAACGGTCAGTTCAACCCCACCGGTTCCCTGACCGCTCTGCAGTTTGGCAAGATGCTGCTCGTCTGCCTCGGCTATGATGCCGACTCCGAGGGCCTCACCGGCGCTGACTGGCAGATCAACACCAGCAAGCTGATGACCTCCGCCAAGCTCCTCAAGGGTCTGGATTCCGTGAAGGCTACCGAGGTTATCACCCGTGAGCAGGCTGCTCAGATGATGCTCAACGCCCTCAAGGCCCCCACCGTTGAGTATGACACCAAGGGTTCCACCATCATTATCAACGGTGCGGTCATCGGCATCGGCGGCTCCAAGGCCACCTATGTCACCGCTACCGTCGCTGAGGACAGCACGGTGAAGAACATTGGCAAGACGCAGCTCACCAACTCCAATGAGTACACCGTTGAGCTCGGCGAGAAGCTCTTCTCCAACCTCAAGCTGAACAGTACCGCTGACGCCTTTATGCGCCCCGCCACCAAGTGGACGCTCAAGGCCGAGACCATCGGCACCTATGCCGACACGCCCGACCTGACCTACACTGCCGGCACCAAGATCGGCACCATCTACTCCGACCTCGGTCTGTCCGACGGTATCTCCAAGAAGAATGTCACCGAGTATGTTGACGGCGTTTATGCCGGCGCCTTTGCCTACGACATCGTCAAGGGCAGCAAGGACAAGGTTGGCGGCAACGGCGTTCTGCTGAACGTCTATTATGACGACGATGCCGAGACCATCACTTTCGTTGAGGTCAACACCTACATCGGCAAGGTCACCGCTGCTTATCCCGACACCACCACCAAGGACGCTTACGTCAAGATCAAGAATATGGACGGCTATAGCTGCCCCGGCGCCGGCAAGGAGTTCGAGACTGAGTCCTTCAAGAAGAATGACGTCGTTGCTTACACCTATTCCGCCAAGGATGGCGAGAACAGCATCCAGTCCATGGCTCTGGCCGAGAAGGTCACCGGCGCTATGAGCACCTACACCATCTCCGGTAATGTCACCGTTGGCGGCACCAAGTATGACGCCAACAAGGCGTCCGTCAGCACCGTGAAGGACACCGTCGCCGCCGTTGATAAGGGCGATGACGTGACCATCTATCTGGATGCCAACGGCTATGTCCTGTACGTTGACGCGGATGCCGACGTCAAGTATGCGGTCGTTCTGAACTACAAGACCGGAGTCGGCGACCTGAACGACGAGACCAAGGCCAAGCTCCTCTTCACCGACGGCACCACCAAGACCGTTAAGGTCGCTCTTGCTGGCAGTCTGACTGCCGAGTCCACCTTCACCAATGTGCTTGCGCCTACTGACGCTGAGTCCGCCACTCTGAGCCAGTACGACATCGTTTCCTACACCATCGGCACCGATGACGTCTACGAGCTGACTCTGGTTGCCAATGCGCGTACCACCGCAACGGCTTCCGGTGCTACCAAGCTGGTCAGCAACGGCAAGAACACCTTCGTGAACAACATCAAGGACGTGAACCTGTCCACGGCTGCGACTGGCAATCAGACCACCAACGCCGCTGACGCCGAGACCGTCTTCCTGGTCGCTACGCTGAAGGCTGATGGCACGATGAAGAGCACCGCCGCTTACAAGGGCTTCGCCAACGTTCCCACCATTACGCTGGCTGATGGTGAGACCACTACCATGTCCGTCTTCATGGATGCCAAGACCAACAACAATCCCGCTACCGTGGTGTTCGTCCTCGACGATGCCGGAACGGATGTCACCGTTTCCAGCAACAACAAGGACATCATCTACATCAAGGGCAACAGCAGCCACACTGGTGCTCCTAATTACACTGGTCGTTCCTACACCAATGCTCTGGGTCACTTCTATGAGTATGACTGCTTCGTCAACGGTGACACCACCGCTACTACCATCAAGACCGAGAGCCCGTTCACCAAGGACACTCTGATCTATGGTCCTTCCTACAACAGCAAGGGTATCCTGATCGATAGTGACGATTCGGCCACCTATTCTACTGTTACCAGCGATAATGTGGTCGCCGGTAGTGAGATGGCTTACCGCTATGGCACCGACTCCGTCAAGAACGACGTCATCAAGCTCGGCGGCGCGTCCTATGCGTATGCCAAGAACGTTGAGGTCTACTTCATTGACGTTGACGGCAAGCTGGTTGCCGGCACCATCGACGAGATCGCCTATGACGAGGACGACAGAGTCTACCTCAAGACCGACGATGACGGCATTCTGACCAATGTCTATATCAAGGTCATTGATAAGGCTGAGGAAGTTACTCCGGGCGCTGCTACCGAGAACATCGTGAAGAATGTTGCTCTGACTTATGCTGCCAATACTTACACGGTGACTTGGGACGTTGACAACTACAAAGCGAACACCACTGCCAAGGTCGAGATCTATACCATCAATGGCAACAAGCTGGCTACCTCTACGACTTGGCCTGGCGACACTACGGAAGGGAATCGCGTTGGTTTCTCTCTGACTGCGCCCTATACCGCGCTGAACCCGAGCGTTCAGTACAATGTTGTCGTCACCATGGGCAATGTGTCGAGCACTTTCCGTTGCGAAATCGTGTAATCTCTGATTACTGACTTAGCATAAGGATAAAAAGGCCCCCGCTTCGTTCGGAGCGGGGGCCTTTTTTTGCTTTAGTTTGCCGCCAGCAGAGCAATGTAAAAGTAATCTGTGCCGGAAAGATTTTGCTGCTTGTCCGCGTTTTCGGTGCTGTACCACGATACGGAGCGGTCACCCCATGTTAAGGGGAGACTGAGGTCCGCCAGCGACGGGCTGGAGAGGGTTTGCACAAAGCTGCAGCCCTTAACGGCAAAGAAATGATATCTGCCGGACAGGGCAACGAAAAGCGGTGTGCCGTCAAACGTCAGTGTTTTCGGATTGCTGCTGCCGTATTGACCGTTTCCGACATAGCTGCCGTATACGATGCGGCAGTTGCCGCAGGCCGCCGCCGTTTCCGCGATGGCGTCGGCGTTGGCCTTGAGTGCCGCGTCGATCTTGGCGTTGTCGGCGTTGAAGTCGTCCATCATCACGCGGTCGGACTTCGCCCATTGGTTGAGCTGGTAGTTGGTGGTATGGTTGCTTGCCAAAAAAGTTTCCTCCGTAAGTGTAAAATTCCGAGGTTTCCGCCGGTTTTATGATTTTTTCTTACGGTGAAAATATCTCGAATCACCTGTAGGAGTGATTCGCCGGTTTGGTGTCCGTCCGCGTGCAACGAGGGCAAAAAAAATTCCGGCTTGACATTTTCGCCCGCCGGATTATAATGAAGATAGAAAGGGACGCTGCGACAAGCGGTCGACCCAGTTTTGGTTAGTTAGGAAATCCTAAGAAACCGTCACTTTGCCGAGTGGCGGTTTCTGCTTTTCACAATGATCGTTACCGTAAAGGAACCGATATGTAAAGTGATCCGCATGGTCTCACCCCCTTTCGGGTGGTGTGGCCGACCGCCTGCCGTCTGTGCAGCGTCCCTCAATACGATTGTACCATACCGCGCACAAAAGTCAAGCCCTCCCGACCGGGAGGGCTTGACTGCGTATTCAGCGTGGGATACGCAGGCAGCGGTAAGTGCTGCTGTGCGCGTTGAGCGCCGGCTCGTCCGCCGGACGGGGCCACGCTCTTCCGAGTTGCTCCAGGATGCGGCAGGTCTTAGCGTGCGTCATGTCCATCAGCTCCAGCACGCGCTCGTGGGGCGTGCGGTCATCCGGCCAGTACGGCACAAAGGGTACCTGCGGCTCAACCTTTTTCATGTCCTCACCTCCTTCCCTTTTTGTGCCGCCGGACCGGCGCGGGGCACACATCCGTGCAACCGAAACGAAAAAATTCAAAAATAGATAACAAACCCTTGCGGTTCTGTGCTATAATCAGCACAAATATATCACCAAAGGAGATGCCGCTTTATGGCAAAGAAACAATTCAAGGCAGAATCCAAGCGTCTGCTCGACCTGATGATCAACTCCATCTACACCCACAAGGAGATCTTCCTGCGCGAGATCATCTCCAACGCGAGCGACGCCATCGACAAGCTCTGCTACCTCTCGCTGACCGACGATAAGGTCGGCCTTGACCGCGGCGATTTCAAAATCGAGATCACCGCAGATAAGGACGCGCGCACGCTGACCGTGAGCGACAACGGCATCGGCATGGACAAGGACGAGCTGGAGAACAACCTCGGCGTCATCGCCTCGTCCGGCTCGTACAAATTCCGTCAGGAGGCCGAGCAGAAGGAGGACATCGACATCATCGGTCAGTTCGGCGTGGGCTTCTACTCCGCGTTCATGGTCGCGGACGAGATTACGGTCGTCACGAAGAAGTACGGCGCGGAGACCGCCTACCGCTGGCAGTCCTCCGGCGCGGACGGCTACACCGTCGCCGAATGTGAGAAGGACAGCGTCGGCACCGACGTCATCATGCACCTCAAGGCGGACACGGACGAGGAGAAATATTCCGAGTACCTCGACGGCTATCGGCTCTATGAGCTGGTGAAAAAATATTCCGACTACATCCGCTACCCCATCCGTATGCTGCGCCCGACGCGCAGGGTCAAGGAGGGCAGCGACCCCGAAAAGCCCGAGTACGAGTATGTGGACGAGATGACGACGGTCAACTCCATGGTGCCGCTCTGGCAGCGTCCGCGCGGCGAGGTGACGGACGAGGAGTACGAGAAGTTCTACCAGTCCATCGCCCATGCCTTCGACAAGCCGCAGCGCGTCATCACCGCGAGCGTCGAGGGCGCCGTGACCTATAAGGCGCTGCTGTTCATTCCCTCGCAGCGGCCGATGGACTTCTACAGCGAGGGCTATGAAAAGGGCTTGCAGCTCTACTCCGCGGGCGTGATGATCATGGATCACTGCGACGCGCTGCTGCCGGATTATCTGCGCTTCGTGCGCGGCGTGGTGGACTCCCCCGACCTGAGCCTGAACATCTCGCGCGAGCTGCTGCAGCACGACCGTCAGCTCAAGGTCATCGGGAACAGTCTGGAGAAGAAGCTCCGCGCCGATCTTGAAAAGCTGCTGCGCGACGACCGCGAGGGCTACGAAAAATTCTACGAGAACTTCGGCCGCGCCATCGGCTTCGGCATTGCCGGGCCGGACGGGCTGAGCCGCAAGGAGGCGCTGCAGGATCTGCTGCTCTTCTACTCCTCGACGGAGAAGAAGCTCGTCACCCTGCGCGAGTACGTCGACCGGATGCCGGAGAGCCAGAAGTACATCTACTACGCCGCGGGCGAGAACGTCTCCGCCATTGACCACCTGCCGCAGACCGAGCTGCTGAAGGACAAGAACTACGAGATCCTCTACCTCACCGGTGAAACGGACGAATTCGTTCTGCAAATGCTGGGCAAATACGCCGACCACGAGTTCCGCTCCATCGTCGACGGCGAGCTGGACCTCGGCGGCGAGGAGCAGAAGGACATCGACGAAAAGCCGGAGCTGATGCAGTTCGTCAAAGAGACGCTCGGCGATAAGATCAAGGAAGCCCGCGCTTCCCGCCGCCTCAAGACGCATCCGGTCTGTATGACCGCGGGCGAGGGCCTGAGCTTCGAGATGGAGAAATACTTCAAAAACTTCCAGATGCCTACGCCCGTCAAGGCCGACCGCATTCTGGAGCTGAACACCGACCATCCCGCTGTGCAGGCGATGGAGGCCGCCATGACCTCCGACCGCGCCAAGGCGGAGCTGTACGCGAAGATCCTCTACGATCAGGCGCTGCTCATCGCGGGCCTGCCGCTCGAGGACCCGAGCGAATACACCGATCTGGTCGCAGAGCTGATGAAATAAGGATCGCCCCGAAAACGCATTTTGGAGGACGCCGCTATGAAAAAGCTGTCCGCGCTGCTCCTGTCCCTGCTGCTCCTGCTCACCGCCTGCGGCACGCCCGCTACGCCGGGCGACGCCGTGACACTGCCGACGCCGAACGACGAGATCCTGGTCGAGGAGGGGCTGCGCGCCGAGGATCTGCCCGAGGTCTGCCGCCTGTGGTTCGACCTTGCCGAGACCTCCGGTGCGGCGGACAAGAACAGCAATCTTCCGCTTGCCTCCCGTGCCGACGAGGGCGCGTGCGATTACCTCGCCGTCCGCCTGCCGGACGGAACGTACACCGATCTCATTCAGGAGGGCAAGCTTGCCGATGAGGGCGTCACGCTTGCCGATTTCTCCGGTGGCAGGGCGAAGCAGGAGGGCTCCTACGGTCAGCTCGCGTGGAACGGCGAGCTGTACCACGCCTTCACCGTCTCCGCGGCGGACTGCACCCTCCCGAACCTCACCGCGCCGGACGGCGGCATCCTCCGCCTGAATATTTCCGGCGACTGCACCGTGGACGGCGGCGGCACGGAGTACGCCTGCTTCGAGGGCTTTGACTGCGTGCTTGTCACCGGCGGCGGTACGCTGACGGTCTCCAATGCCGCCGCCCTCGACTGCGGCGGTGGGGACCTCCCCATTCCCTCGCTGGTGCTTGACGGTGATGTGACCCTGCGCTGCGACGACATTCGCCTCGCCGCTCCGAATACAGTCGACGTGCCCGCGCTCGCCGTGCTCGGCGGCACGCTCTGCACCGATATGCTCTGGCTCAGCAACGGTATGCTCGTCAACGCCGGCGGCACGCTCAGCGTGCAGGGCTCCGTGCAGGAGCTGAAGCGCGCGGTGTTCCGCGGCGGCACGACGCTCCTCGGCGCAGCCGAGCAGAAGGCGGAATTCATCCTCTCCGGCGGCACGGCGCACCTTGCGGGCGGTCTTGCCGAGGGCTCGACCGTCGAGGGCGGCGCGGGCGTTTTTTCCGCGCAGAGCTTTTCCGGCGCGGCGGTCAACGACTATGGCGCTGTCCTGTGGGACGGCGCGGATGGCTCCGCCTATCGCGGCGTTTATGGCGCGGGCTATTACCCGACGGACTACAGCCCGGATTGGGCGGGCACGGTCCCCAGCGCGGTGTGGGATGCGCTGAACGCCGAAAACCCTTATGAAAACGATTGGTTCGCCGGTACGCTGACGCTGGAGAACGCTCACGCGCCCGAGCTGCTGCCGTGGGGCGGAGCGCACCTGCGTGTCCTCGGTGAAAACGTAGTCGACGGGACTCTCGGCGGCACGGGTCTGCTCTTCACGGGCGGCGGTTCGCTCGCCGCGGGCGAGCTGAACGTTTGGGCATGGGGCAGCGTCCGTGCGCCCCTCCTCGCCGTGCAGGACGGCACGGACGTCCGCTGCGGCGCGCTGCACATGGGCAGCAATGCCGAGGAGAAGGGCACGCTGCTCGTGGAGAGCGGCAGCCTTACGGCGGACGGTGAATTCTGGCTGCAAAATGCCGCGCTCGGAGTCACCGGCGGCGAGCTGACGCTTGCGGGCGACGCGAGCATCGACCGCGGCGAGGTGCATATCTCCGGCGGCACCGTCTCGTTCGGGCACGGGCTGTGGCTCGGTGAGGGTGACATCGTCATCACCGGCGGCACCGTCATCGTTCCCGGCGGAGAAGCGGGTCTGACCGCCGAAAACGGCAAGGTCACCATCTCCGGCGGCACCGTTCGTGAGCCGTGACCGCATAAGGAAAAAGAGGCGCGAGCCGACGGCTCGCGTCTCTTTTTGTCGATTTTCGGCGACAAATCGTATAATTCATAGGCGATAATACATTTTGTATTCATATTTTCAGCCATATCGCCGCCAGATGCACGGCAAAGCAGACCGTCATGCCCACCGCCGTTGGCAGCGCGACGCCGACGAGCGTCCATTTCAGGCTCTTCGATTCCCGCGCGAGCGTGAGCGTGGTCGTGCCGCAGGGGAAGTGGAACAGCGAGAAGAGCAGCATACACAGCGCGGTCATTCCCGTCCAGCCGTTCGCCAGCAGCATGGTCTTGAGCTCCGCGAGCGACGCGCCGTCCACCAGCGTTCCCGCCGAGGAGTAGCCCATGAGCAGGATCGGCAGCACGATCTCATTCGCCGGAAAGCCGAGCAGAAAGGCAAGCAGGATCATGCCGTCCAGCCCCAGCGCGCGCCCCAGCGGATCGAGCGCCGCCGCGCCGTGCGCGAGCAGCGTCGTGCCGCCCACGGTGCAGTTCCCCAGCAGATAGATGAGCAGGCCCGCGGGCGCGGCGACCGTCACCGCGCGGCCGAGAACGAACACCGTCCGGTCCAGAAGCGAGCGCACCAGCACCTGCCCCACGCGCGGACGGCGGTAGGGCGGCAGCTCGAGGGAAAAGGCGGAGCCTTCGCCGCGCAGCAGCGTGGTGGACAGCAGGCGTGAGACGAGCAGCGTTACGCACACGGAGAGCACCAGCGCCGCGAGCAGTCCGGCGCTTGCACCGAGCATGGCTTCTCCGGAAAGGAACGCGGTCAAAAGCGTGATGAGCAGCGGAAAGCGCCCGTTGCACGGCACAAGGCTGTTCGTCAGCATCGCGATGAGCCGCTCGCGCGGCGAGTCAATGATGCGGCAGCCCGTCACGCCGCAGGCGTTGCAGCCGAGACCCATGCACATCGTCAGGCTCTGCCGCCCGTGCGCCCCGGCGCGGGCGAAGCAGCGGTCGAGCACGAACGCCACGCGCGGCAGATAGCCCACGTCCTCGAGCAGCGTAAAGAGCGGGAAGAAGATCGCCATCGGCGGCAGCATTACCGATACGACCCACGCAAGCGTGCGGTACATTCCGTCCACCAGCGCGCCGCGCCAGAACGGCGGCAGGAAGGTGAGAAGCTCCCGCAGCGGCTCCTGCGCCGAGAACAGCGCCCGCGAGAGCAGCTGTGACGGCACATTCGCGCCCTCGACCGTCAGCCATAAGATCGTCCCGAAGAGCGCAAGCATTACGGGGATGCCCGTCGCGCGGGAGGTAAGCAGGCGGTCGAGCCGCCGGTCACGCCGCTGCGCGGCGGTCTCGTCCCGCCGCTCGCACAGCCGCACCAGCTCCGTGGCGCGGGCGGAGAGCGCACCCACCAGCGCGTCGCGCAGGGCGTCGCCGGTCAGCTCCCCCAGCTCGGCGCGGGCGCGGACGCAGACCTCCCCGATGCGCTCCGCCGCCAAAGCGGGCAGATCGGCGCCGAAGCGGGCGAAGAACAGAGCGTCGTCCTCCAGCAGCCGCAGCGCGTAGAATCGGCTCTGCTCCCGCGCGAACGGCGCGAGTGCCGGCTCCAGCACGCGCACCGCGCGCTCGACCGCGCGGGGATATTCGACCGCCGTCTCTCTCCGCCGAGGCTTTTCGCGGACGGCGGCGGCCAGCGCCGCACGCAGTTCGTCCAGCCCCTCTCCGCAGCTCGCTGCCGTGCCGACGACCGGCACGCCGAGCGCGCGGGAGAGCGCGGGCAGGTCGAGCACGATGCCCTTCTTCGCCGCTTCGTCCAACAGATTCACGCACACGACCGCAGGAACATCCGCCGCCTCGAGGGTTTGCAGCACAAGGTTCAGGCTCCGCTCCAGACAGGTCGCATCCGCCAAAATGAGCACGGACTCCGCCTCGCCGGAGCAGAGATAGTCCCGCGCGATCTCCTCCTCGGCGGAGTTGGGAAACAGCGAGTACGTCCCCGGCAGATCGACGAGCGTGAAATGCTCGCCGCCGTATGTAAGATCGCCGCGCGCCGCGGCGACGGTTTTCCCCGGCCAGTTGCCCGTGTGCTGCCGCAGCCCGGTGAGGGCGTTGAACACGGTGGATTTGCCCACGTTCGGGTTTCCCGCCAGAGCAATGATATGCGCCTCGTTCGGCATGGGGCGATCCCTCCTGAAAAATCAAAGCATTTCGATCTGCACGCCGCCCGCGTCCTCGCGCCGCAGCGCGATGACCGCGCCGCGCACACCGTAGGCGACCGGGTCGCTCCACGGGGAAACGTGCAGGGCGCGGACGCACGAGCCCGGCACGAAGCCGAGGTCGAGCATCCGGCGGCGTTGTGCACCGGTGGAGCGCAGCGCCATCACTACGGCGCTCGCGCCGACCGGCAGCGCGTCAAGTGTCATCTGCATCGGGGCCACTTCCTCTCCCTTTGTCAAGGTATGCGCGAGGCCGTGCGGTGGTGCGGAACCGAAAAAACAGCTGCCCCGAAGGGCAGCCGTCCGGTATGGTCTGTTTGATTGTCTGTCGGGGCGTTACACCTGTGGGTCCCAGGAGATGCTGTTTTCCCCGACGCGGATGTCCGTGGCAAGACAGACGCTGCGGCTCTCCGCCCCGTTCGTCACGGTGGCGGAAAGCGTAACGCCGTCGTACTGCGAAACATTCAAAAGCCGCACAGTGCAGATGCCGCCGTCCGTCGTCGTTTCAACGGAGATCAGACCGTTGTTGTCCGGCGCGCAGCTCGCCGACCACTCGTAGCCCTCGCCGCTGACGCTGGGGACGAAGCGGAATACCAACGCAATACCATCGATGTCGAGCGTCAGACCGCTGATGGTGATCGTGTCCGGCAGGGGTGCGGGCGTCGTTATTTCATTGCTCGGTGCCTTGCTGTTTTGGAGTGAACGGTATCCCGACAGCATGGTCAGCACGCCGCAAATCAGCACCAGTATGCCTACGACGTAGCGCAGAGATCTGTTCTGCTTTGCGATCCTCCGGATCTCCTCCGCAAAGGCTTCTCTCTCGGCAGCATCCCCCGCGAAAGCCGTTGCGGGTACCTCGCCGCACAAAGCAGCCGGCTCGCGGCCGCACAGCTCGTCCGTGCTCACGCCCAGCTCGTCGGCGAGCGCCGCGAGCTTATAGAGGTCGGGGAGCGATTCCCCCGTTTCCCACTTGCTCACCGCCTGCCGCGAGATGCTCAGCCTTGCCGCCAGCTCCTCCTGCGTCATACCGCGCGCCTTGCGCGCACGGATCAGATTTTCCTGAAAGCTCACCGTCGCTCTCCTTTCTGTTTCCTGTCCTCATCGTAGCGCATTCTGCGGTGGCAGGCAAGAAAAGCTCTCGGGATTTGCGCAACGGACGGTTGCATCAGCCGTTTTTCGCGGCCCTTTCGGCGCGTTTGAGCTTGTAGAGCTCCTCGGCGGCGAGCCGCGTCTTGGCGACCACATCGCCATTCCCCTGCGGGAAGCAGTAGTAGAGCACGTCGCGGTCACCGATGCAGATCATGTCGCCCAGCTCATACCAGAAGTAGTCAGCGTAGAGACTGTAGCTGGTCTCGGGCTTCTGCGTGAAGTCCAATTTTCCGCCGCAGCCCGTGAGGCGGAAGCCGTTCGCATCGTGGCGCAGGCGGCCCTCGCCGACGCGGCAGATCTGCCGGAAGTTGACCATCACGCAGATGCTCACCGGAGCGTCGAGCAGATAGCTGCCCTGCTCCAGCTCCTCGCGCACGCACGCGCGTTCCCACGCATACCAGTCGGGAACATGGGTGAATTTCGCCTCAGCGTTCTCACATTCGAGCGCGCCCAGCTCCGTCAGGCGGTAGCGCACGCCGCAGTCGCGGCAGATAAGCTCCGTGCCGCGGCCCTCCGTTTCGCCCTCGGTGCCGCAGTGCGGGCATTTGTAGAGCACGCGGTTGAGACCGTCGGCGCGGGACGGCTCGTTCACGACGACGCTGTTTTCCTGCTGCCAGCGGAAGTTATCAAAGGAAAATTCATCTGCGAGCAGTGCGTTGATCTCGTCCGCGCTCTTCTCCGCGGCCTCCTCGGGCGAGAGCAGATAGCGCAGCTCGGCGGAGACATTGACCCTGCGGTTCTGCAGTCCGTTGTAGAGCGGGTCGCGCGCGAACGCGCCGCAGGTACGCAGCAGCACGACCGGCACGCCGAGCGCCTTGACGCACTTGCCGAGGCTCTCCGGCAGCGGCGTGGCCGTGCCGTCGAAGCTGTAGCTCGCCTCGGGATAGAGGAGGATGGAGCTTTTGAGCTTCTTCACCGCGTAGAGCATATCGCGCACGAGCGCGGTGTCCGGCTGAAACTTCCGCGTGGGAATGCAGCCGAGCGCGCGCATCAGTCCCGCCTTGCCCACAAAGCCGTCCGACGTGCAGACGATGTTGAAGGGGCGCGGGTAGAGCACCGCCGCAGCGATCTTCAGGTCCAGAAAGCAGGAGTGATTCATCAGAACGAGACAGGGCTCGTCAGGGCCGAGCCGCTCCATGCCCGCGCGGTCACAGCGAAAATGCGTCGCGCGCAGGTCAGGCGCGGACAGCGCGCGCAGGAGCGCGCGGAACAGCATGGACGGACGGCGCGGCGGCGTGTGCTTTTCTCTCGGCTGCGCGAGCGCCTGCTCGTAGGGCATATCCACGACCTTGATCTTCATGGCGGACCTCCTGCAAGGGGATTTATGTTTCCTCAACAGGATACCATGAACAAGGGCGCAATGCAATCCAAAATCAGGCGCGGGCGAGAACGTGGCTGCGGTCGAGCACCGCGTAGACCGCGACGCCGGCGGCAATGCCGAACACTCCCTGCACGAGGTTGCCGGGAATGGACGCCGCCGCGGCCAGGCCCTTGCCGAGCCACAGGCTCGCATAGCCGAAGTAGCCGAGGACCATGATGATCTCCGCCGCCGCGCCGCCGATGAGCTGCGCCGCCAGCTTGCCGCTGCGCTCCCGCATGGCCTCAAAAATATACGCCGCGGCGACCGCCATCGTGAACTTGATGACGAGCGTGCCGGGGGCATAGTGCGGATAGCTCAGCAGATCGGCGAGCATCGAGCCGAGGCCTGCCGCCGCGCCGCCGTACCACGGCCCCAGCACCCACGCCGAGAGCAGCACGGCGCAGTCGCCGAGGTTGACGTAGCCCTGCATGGGCGAGGGCACCTGTATGACCATCGTCATCACGGTGCAGAGGGCGGCGAACAGCGCCGCGAGGACCAGCTTACGCAATTTCATATCCGTCATGAAAATCATCTCCAAAAAAGTCTTGCATTTCTGCTTGCTCTGTATTTTAATCAGAATTGGACTTAATAAAAGTATCAAATCAATATATTTTCATAGAACCAGATTGGAGATGCCCATGCTCACCTACGATCTTGACCGGCGCGGCAAGCTCGCGCGCTACGATTATCTTTACCGCTGCATCCGTGAGGACATTCTCGCGGGCCGCCTGACGGCGGGCGAAAAGCTGCCGAGCAAGCGCTCACTTGCAAGCCATCTGCAAACGGCGGTCATCACGGTGCAGAACGCCTATGCCCAGCTCGAGGCGGAGGGCTATCTCTACACGCGCGAGAAGCGCGGCTACTACGTCGCCGACGTGGAGCGGCACCCCGCCGCGCCCGGGCGCGCCCCGGCCCGGAGCGCGCCGCAGCCGCAGCGTTCATGGCTGCTCGATCTCAGCTCCGGCGGCAGCGGGACGGAGGACTTTCCCTTTTCCGTGTGGGCAAAGCTCATGCGCCGCGTGCTGAGCGAGGAGGGTGAGGCGCTGCTGCGCGCCACGCCGCCGAACGGCGCGGACGCACTGCGCAGAGCCATCGCGCAGCATCTCTACCGCTTCCGCGGCATCTCCGCCGCGCCGGAGCAGATCGTCGTCGGCGCAGGCACGGAGTACCTCTATAACCTCATCGTCCAGCTGCTCGGGCGCGAGGCCGTCTACGGCGTGGAGGACCCCGGCTACTCCAAGGCCGCGCGCATCTACGCGCTCGGCGGCGCAAGGACTGCGCCCGTGCTTGTGGATGAGGGCGGCGTGAGCCTGAGATCTCTGGAAATGAGCGGCGCACAGATCCTGCACACCTCACCGAACCACCAATTCCCCACCGGCGCGGTGACGCCCATCGGCCGCCGGCAAAGCCTGCTGCGCTGGGCGGAGGCGCGGGAGGGCCGCTATATCATCGAGGACGATTACGACAGCGAGTTCCGCTTCACGCTGCGCCCCATCCCCACGCTGCAGAGCATCGACCGCGCGGGGCGCGTGATCTATGTCAACACCTTCTCGCGCACGCTCGCGCCCTCGCTGCGCATCAGCTACATGGTGCTGCCCAAGGGCCTGACCGAGCGCTACCGCGCGCAGCTCGGCTTCTACTCCTCCACCGTGCCGGCGATGGAGCAGCACACGCTTGCGCGCTTTTTGGACGAGGGGTATTTTGAAGCGCACATCAACCGGATGCGCAAGTCCTACCGCGCGCAGCGCGACGCGGTCATCGACACCATTCTGCAAAGCCCGCTCGGCGAGCACTGCCGGGTGTCCGGTGAGGACGCGGGGCTGCACTTCCTTCTGACGATCGACACGAAATGCACCGACCATGTGCTGCGTACCGACGCCGAGGGGCGCGGCGTGCGCCTCTCGTTCCTCTCGGACTTTGCCCTGTCACCCGACGCGGCAAAACCGCACACGCTGGTGGTCAACTACCCCGGCATTGACCTTGCCCATCTTGACGTGGCGTTGAATATCTTGAATTCTCTTTTATGAAGGCAGAAAATGAACTCCGTGTAAACATTTCTATAATTCGCTAAAATATTTATATAAATCTATTGACAAAAGTTTTCGCTGTGCTATGATACGGTACAGCAAAGAAAAACCCGGTAAGGAGGCGCATGATGAAAAAGAATCTATACAGCCTGACGCTCTCGGACGAGGTGGTGCGGGAGGTCGACGCGCTGGCGCACCGGCTGGGCACGAACCGCTCGGCGTTGGTAAACCGCATCCTGTCCGAGTACGTCTCCGTCCCCACGCCGGAGCGCAGGATCAACGATATTTTCGAGGCCATCGAGGCGCTCGTTTCCCCCTCACGCGAGCTGGTGCCGTTTTTCGCGCCGAACTCGCAGTCCATGTCGCTCAAATCGAGCCTCGCCTACAAGTACCGTCCGACGGTCAAGTATGAGGTCGATCTCGGCGGCGGCGAGGATACGCTGGGCACGCTCAACGTCGTGTTCCGCACGCAGTCGGCGGAGCTGATCGCCGCGCTGACGGACTTCTTCCGTCTGTGGGCGCGTATCGAGAATGTCTGTCTCGCGCCGGCGCTCGGCGGCACGATCGCCTGCTCGCTCTACGACGGGCGCTTCGTCCGTCCGCTCGCCATGCCGCGCGGACACGCCCGCTCGGCGGAGGACATCGCCGGCGCCATCAGCGCCTATGTGCAGCTCTTCGACCGCCTGCTCAAGGGCTATCTGAGCGGCGATCTGAGCGCCAAGGACGTGGAGTTGGCCTACCGCGGCGACCTGCGGGGCCGCGGGCTTCTGATTTAAGCGATTCGCAGTTTTGTCAATAGAGGTGAATTTATATGAACGCTGAAAAATATACCCAGAAAACGCTGGACGCCGTCAAGACCGCGCAGAGCATGGCACAGGAAAACGGCAACCAGTATCTGACCCCCGAGCATCTGCTCTATGCCCTTGTCGATCAGGACGGCGGACTCATCGCGTCGCTCTTCGGCAAGATGGGCGTGGACTGCGACGGCCTGCTCTCCGAGCTGGACACGCTGATCCGGCGTCTGCCGAAGGTCTCCGGCGGCAGCGGCGAGGTGTACGCCTCACCGGAGACCGGCAAAATTCTGAACCTTGCCGAAAAGACCGCCGAGAAGCTGCACGACGATTATATCTCCGTCGAGCACCTGATGCTTGCTATCTTCTCCGAGGGAACGAGCGACGTCAAGCAGCTGCTCCAGAGCCACGGCATCACGCGCAGCCGCTTTACCGACGAGCTGAGCAAGGTCAAAACCGCTCCCGTGACCTCGGACAATCCCGAGGAGACCTACGACGCGCTCAAGAAATACGGTACCGACCTTGTCGAGCGCGCCCGCAGCAAGGAGCTTGACCCCGTCATCGGCCGCGACGCGGAGATCCGCAACGTCATCCGCATCCTGTCGCGTAAGACCAAGAACAACCCTGTGCTCATCGGCGAGCCGGGCGTCGGCAAGACCGCCATCGCCGAGGGCCTTGCCCAGCGTATCGTGCGCGGCGACGTGCCCGAGGGGCTGAAGGACCGCACCATCTTCTCGCTCGACATGGGCGCGCTCATCGCGGGCGCGAAGTACCGCGGCGAGTTCGAGGAACGCCTGAAGGCCGTTCTGAACGAGGTCAAGAAGTCTGAGGGGAAGATCATCCTCTTCATCGACGAGCTGCACACCATCGTCGGCGCGGGCAAGACCGAGGGCAGCATGGACGCAGGCAATCTTTTGAAGCCTCTGCTCGCCCGCGGTGAGCTGCACTGCATCGGCGCGACCACGCTCGACGAGTACCGCCAGTACATCGAAAAGGATGCCGCGCTCGAGCGCCGCTTCCAGCCCGTACAGGTCGATGAGCCGACGGTGGAGGACACCATCTCCATCCTGCGCGGACTCAAGGAGCGTTATGAAATTTACCACGGCGTGCGCATCCACGACAACGCGCTCGTCGCCGCCGCGACGCTGTCCGCGCGTTATATCACCGACCGTTTCCTGCCCGACAAGGCCATCGATCTGGTCGATGAAGCCTGCGCGATGATCCGCACGGAGATCGACTCCATGCCCGCTGAGCTGGACGATCTGCGCCGCAAGATCATGCAGCAGGAGATCGAGGAAATGGCCCTCAAGAAGGAGGACGACCAGCTCTCCCGCGACCGTCTGGAGGAATTGAAGAAGGAGCTTGCCGACGAGAAGGAGCAGTTCAACGCCATGAAGTCCCGCTGGGAGGCGGAGAAGAACGGCGTGGAGAGCGTCAAGAAACTCAAGAGCGAGATCGAGCAGATGCACGGCGACATCGAGCGGGCACAGGCAAATCTCGAGTACGAGAAAGCCGCGAAGCTCAAGTATTCCGATCTGCCCGCGCTTGAAAAGCAGCTCAAGGACGCCGAGGCTGCGGCCGAGAAGCACAATAGCGACAACTCCATGGTGCATGACACCGTGACCGAGAACGAGATCGCCGACATCGTCGGCAAGTGGACGGGCATCCCCGTCAGCCGTCTGATGGAGGGCGAGCGCGAAAAGCTGCTGCGCCTCGACGAGATCATCCACAAGCGCGTGGTCGGACAGGATGAGGCCGTTCGCCTCGTGACCGAGGCCATCCAGCGCTCGCGCGCAGGCATCGCCGACCCGAACCGTCCCATCGGCAGCTTCCTCTTCCTCGGCCCCACGGGCGTGGGCAAGACGGAGCTGGCGAAGTCCCTCGCGGACTGCCTGTTCGACGATGAGCACAACCTCGTGCGCATCGACATGACCGAGTATATGGAGAAGTTCTCCGTCTCGCGTCTCATCGGCGCGCCCCCGGGATACGTCGGCTACGACGAGGGCGGTCAGCTGACCGAGGCCGTGCGCCGCAAGCCGTACAGCGTCGTGCTGTTTGACGAGGTCGAAAAGGCGCACCCGGATGTCTTCAACATCCTGCTGCAGATCCTCGATGACGGCCGCATCACCGATTCGCAGGGCCGCACGGTGGACTTCAAGAACACCATCATCATCCTGACCTCGAACCTCGGCTCGGCTGAGCTGCTTGACGGCATCCAACCGGACGGCAGCATCGCCGAGAGCGCGCGCAATGCCGTCATGGGCGAGCTGCGCCGCGCGTTCCGTCCGGAGTTCCTCAACCGGCTGGATGAGATCATCCTGTTCAAGCCGCTGACGAAGGAAAATCTGAACGGCATCATTGAAATTCTGATGCAGGGGCTGCGCAAGCGCATGGCGGACAAGACGCTCAAGCTCGACGTCACCGACGCGGCGAAGAGCCTCATCATCGAGCGCGGCTTCGATCCGATCTACGGCGCACGCCCGCTCAAGCGCTACCTCCAGAGCGCGGCGGAGACGCTGATCGCGAAAGAGATCCTGCGCGGCGACCTGCCCGCCGGCAGCACGCTCGTGCTCGACGCGGAAAACGGCGAACTGACCTGCCGCAAGAAGTAAAAAGAGCAGCAAAAAAGCACCGCGAAAGCGGTGCTTTTCTGTTACTCTGCGTCGAAATCGGGATAGCCGTTCTTGAGCTCCTCGTTGTAGATGGCGCGCTCGCCGCCGATGAATTTGGGGCGCACACGCGCCGCCAGCACGATGGCCTGCCCGATATGATCCTGCTTGAGCCGCACGGGAACGGCGACCTTCTTGAGGTGCATCCCGATGAGCGTGCCGCCGATGTCCAGTCCCGCGTCGGCGCGGATCTCCTCGAGCGCGACGGGGTGACGGAAGCTCTCATAGGCAGCGGTCGCAAACGAGCTGCCCGCCTTCGGCTGCGGCAGAACGTTGACGATCTCCGCGTTCGGCACCGCATCGTGCTCCACGATGAGCGCGCGGTTCAAATGCTCGCAGCACTGCGCCGCGAGATAGACCCCCCTCGGCGCGAATACGCTCTGCAGCCCGCGGAAGATGGCCTGCGCCGCCTCCGGCGTAGACCAGCTGCCGACCTGATGGCCGACGACCTCGCTCGTCGAGCAGCCGATCACCACGATCTGCCCGCGGTGCAGGCGCGCCGCCTCGACCAGCTCCTGCGCGGCATTTGCCGCCTCGCGCTCGACCTCGGCGAGCAGCGCGTGGTTTTCCACTTCATGTACCGTTCCTGCCATATAAAAGCACCTCTTTCATTGTCTGTTGTGTTCTGCCGCTGCGATCTTGTCCCTCGTCTCCCGACGGACCTCCTCGCGCAGCCGCTTGAGATAATCGGAAAACGCCACGTTTTCGTCGGCGTAGGTCAGATTCAGTTCATACTCGCGCGGCAGCCACGTTGCAATATCGGACTCGTTGTGCTGGATGACCGCCTCGAGCTTGTCGAGCGCCTTGTAGAGCCTGGCCTCGTCCGTCTCCAGCGCGTCCATCTCGGCGTAGAGCGTCTTCAGCTCCGCGCTGTACGGCGCGGGAAGCGACGCGACCCAGGTCTCCAGCGCCGAGCGCTCGCGCTCCTCGTCGCCGCCGGACTTGAGAAAGCTCGGGATATCGCCGGTAAAGCACTCGCCGAGGTCGTGGATCAGGCACATCCGGATCACCCTGTCCATGTCCAACGCGGGAAACTCGTCGCGCAGGAAAAGCGCCGTCAGCGCCAGCCGCCAGCTGTGCTCGGCCACGCTCTCGTGCCGTCCGCCGGAGGTGTAGCAATGCCTTGTCTCGTCCTTCAGGCGCTCCGCCGTGTGCAGCACGCGCAGCAGCTCCTTTGCCTCCATACCGTTCTCCTCCGTTTCGCAGCGTTCCTTACGGGCAGTATAGCACGGCGCGGACGGTTTGAAAAGCCCCCGCGAAAAAATCGCGCGGCGCGTCCTTGCATTTTCCCCGCCGCTCGGGTACAATAAACGCAGCTGCGGAAAAGGAGGTCACGCCATGTCGCAGGTCACGAAGCGGGCGCTGGAGGCGTCGCTGAAGCATCTGCTGCTGCAAAAGCCGCTCAACAAGATCACCATCAACGACATCGCCGAGGACTGCGGCATCAACCGCATGACCTTTTATTACCACTTCAAGGACATTTACGACCTTGTTGAGTGGTGCTGCGAGGAGGACGCAAGCCGCGCCCTCGCGGGCAAAAAAACCTACGAAACGTGGCAGCAGGGACTGCTGCAGATCTTCGAGGCCGTGCAGGACAACAAGCCCTTTATCCTCAATGTCTACCGCTCCGTCAGCCGCGAGCAGGTGGAAAACTACCTCTATCGCATCACCTACGATCTGCTCGAGGGCGTGGTCGAGGAGCAGGCGCAGGGCATGAGCGTGCGGCAGGAGGACAAGGCCTTTATTGCCACGCTCTACAAATATATGTTCGTCGGTCTCATGCTCGACTGGATCAAAAGCGACATGAAGGGCGACCCCGCGCTCATGGTGGAGCGGCTCGAGCAGGTCATCCACGGCAGCGTTTCCGCCGCGCTCGGGCGGCTGCGGACGGACAAGCCGGTTTTATCAAACCCGGCGGAATGATAAAATTTTATACAGCTCCGCGCCCCGTGATAAGTTTTTTATCACGGGGCGTTTTCTGCTGATTGTTCTTTTTTCGAAACCGCGGTATGCTTTCCCCATCAAAAGGAAAACCTACCGTCGCCCGGCTCCCAAGGTCGAACGTGTTTCGTGAGCCGGCGGCCAAAGCAGAAAGATCGAAAGGAGAAATGATCCATGTATTATTCCAGCGGCAACTATGAAGCCTTTGCCCGCCCCAAAAAGCCCGAGGGCGTGGACAACAAATCCGCCTACATCGTCGGCAGCGGTCTGGCGGCCCTGACCGCCGCGTGCTATCTCGTCCGCGACGGACAGATGAAGGGCGAGCGCGTGCATATCCTTGAGAAAGGCCCCACCGCAGGCGGCGCCTGCGACGGCTGGAAATTTGAGAACATCGGCTACGTCATGCGCGGCGGCCGCGAGATGGACAACCATTTCGAGGTCATGTGGGACCTGTTCCACTCCATCCCCTCCATCGAGACCGAGGGCGTGAGCGTGCTCGATGAATACTACTGGCTCAACAAGGCCGACCCCAACTACTCCCTCTGCCGCGCGACCGAGAAGCGCGGCCAGGACGCGCACACCGACGGCAAGTTCGACCTCTCCGACAAGGGCGCGATGGAGATCATGAAGCTCTTCTTCACCCCCAACGAGGACCTGCAGGACAAGCGCATCACCGACTTCTTCGACGACGAGGTGTTCAATTCCAACTTCTGGCTCTACTGGCGCACAATGTTCGCCTTTGAGAACTGGCACAGCGCGCTGGAGATGAAGCTCTATATCCAGCGCTATATCCACCACATCGGCGGACTGCCCGACTTCACGGCGCTGCGCTTCACGAAGTACAACCAGTATGAGTCCATGATCCTGCCGATGGTCAAGTACCTTGAGGGCTTCGGCGTGCAGTTCCACTTCGGCGTGCAGGTGACGAACGTGGAGTTCGACTGCAAGAGCGACCGCAAGGTCGCCAAGCGCATCGACATTCTTGAAAACGGCGCGGCGAGCGCCATCGACCTCACCGAGAACGACCTTGTGTTCATCACCAACGGCGGCTGTGTGGAAAACTCCTCGATGGGCAGCCAGAACACCCCCGCGCCCTACAACACCGAGATCAAGGAGGGCGGCGGCTGGGATATGTGGCGCAAGATCGCCGCGCAGGACCCCGCCTTCGGCCACCCCGACAAGTTCTGCTACGATCCCGAGCAGACCAACTGGATGAGCGCCACCGTCGAAACGCTCGATCAGCGCATCATCCCCTATATCACCAAGATCTGCAAGCGCGACCCGTTCTCCGGCAAGGTCGTCACCGGCGGCATCGTGACCGTGAAGGATTCCAGCTGGCTCATGAGCTGGACCATCAACCGCCAGCCGCAGTTCCGCTCTCAGCCCAAGGACCACTGCCTCGTGTGGGTCTATTCCCTCTTCACCGACAAGCCCGGCGACTTCGTCAAGAAGCCCATGCGTGAGTGCACCGGCAAGGAGATCTGCATGGAGTGGCTCTACCACCTCGGCGTGCCTGTCGAGCAGATCGAGGATATGGCGGAGAACAGCGCCAACACCGTGCCGGTCATGATGCCGTATATCGACGCCTTCTTCATGCCGCGCGCCTACGGCGACCGTCCGAAGGTCGTGCCCGACGGGGCCGTGAACTTCGCCTTCCTCGGTCAGTTCGCCGAGACCCCGCGCGACACCATTTTCACCACCGAGTATTCCATGCGCACGGGCATGGAGGCCGTCTACACCCTGCTGAACATCGACCGCGGCGTGCCCGAGGTCTGGGGCAGCGTGTATGACGTGCGCGACCTGCTCGACGCGACCGTGAAGCTGCGCGACGGCAAGAAGCCCATCGACATGGAGCTGAACCTCGTGGAAAAAATGGCGCTCAAGAAGGTGCTCGGCAAGATCGAGGGCACCGACATCGAAAAGCTCCTCAAGGAGTACCACATCATCTGATACCGTTTCCACGCGAGCTTCTCATAATGAAAGCGAGACGCGGAGCCTCAAGCAGGGCTTCGCGTCTCGCTGTTTTCTTTTGTTATCTCCGTCCCGCAAGGCAGCAGAGCAGGAACACGAGCAGATTGCAGAGCACCACGCTCGCGCCGACCGGCGTGGAGAGGAGGTACGAGGCGATCAGCCCCGTGCAGAAGCACACCACGCTCAGCGCGCCCGCGCACACGACCACCGCGCGGAAGCTCTTGAAAATGCGCATGGCCGAGAGCGCGGGGAAGATAATGAGGCTGGAGATGAGCATGGCGCCCATCATGCGCATTCCGAGCACGACCGTCAGCGCCGTGAGCAGCGCGAGGAGCGAATGGTAGGCGCCTACCTTCACGCCCGTCGCGCGGGAAAAGCTCTCGTCAAATGTGACGGCAAAGAGTCGATGGTAGAAAAGGATAAAGAGCGCCAGCACGGCAGCCGCCAGCGTCACCGAGAGCGCCACGTCGCCGCGCGACATGGCGAGGATGCTGCCGAACATATAGCTGTCCACATCCGTGGTCATGCCCGTGGTGAGGCTCGTGACCACGATGCCGATGGCGAGCGCCGAGGCCGAAAGCACCGCGATGGCGGCGTCCGCCCCGATGCGGCTGTGCTCCGCGATGCGCAGCAGCAGGAACGCCGAGGCCACCACGACCGGCACGGAGAACGCCAGCGGCGCGAAGCCGCAGGCGACCGCGACGGCCAGCGCGCCGAAGCTGACGTGGGAAAGGCCATCGCCGATCATCGAGTAGCGCTTCAAAACGAGCGGCACGCCGAGCAGCGCCGCGCAGAGCGAGACGAGGATGCCCACGGCGAAGGCCCGCAGGATAAAGGGATAGGTGAACATTTCCAGCAGCAGACTCACAATGCACCTCCAAACCGCTTGCCGGCGGGGGAGGCAAGATACTCCGCCACCGTGCCGAAAAACCAGCCGTCGCGCCCGATGTGCAGAATCGTGTGCGCCTCGCGCAGCGCGCCGCGCATATCGTGCGTGACCATGATGACCGCCATCTTCTCTTTTTCGTTGAGGTAGCGCAGGGTCTTATAGAGATCCTGCGTGGCGGCGGGGTCGAGGCCCGTGACCGGCTCGTCCAAAATGAGCAGGCGGTCCGCCGCGCACAGGGCGCGCGCGAGCAACACGCGCTGCTGCTGTCCGCCGGAAAGCTCGCGGTAGCAGCGGTTCTGCAGCTCCAGCACGCCGAGCTTGCCCATGTTCATCAGCGCCGCGCTCTTCTCCGCGGCGGAGTAGAAAAAGTGCAGCCCGCGCTTGTTGGCAAAGCCCGAGAGCACGACCTCGCTCACCGTAGCGGGAAAATCGCGCTGCGCGCTCGTCTGCTGCGGAAGGTAGCCGATGGCGCCCGCGCGCTGCGCGGGGCAGTCGATCGTGCCGGCGAGCGGAGGAAGCAGCCCGAGCAGGCTTTTCATCAGCGTCGACTTGCCGCTGCCGTTCTCGCCCACCACGCAGAGGTAATCCCCCGCGCGGACGGTAAACGTCAGATGCTCGAGCAGCGCGCGGTGCTCGTAGCCGAGGCTTGCGTCACGGCACGCAAGCAGAATATCCCGGTCCATCACAGCAAGCCTCCTTTCAAAGCCTCGTAATTTCGCTGCATCAGCGTCAAATAGGTCTCGCCCGCATCGAAGTCCGTGCGCGAGATGGTCTGCATCGACCACAGCCGTTCGATGCGCGCGCCGGTGCATTCGCTCACCGCCTCCGCGACCTTCTGGCTGCTCAGGTCGATGGTGTAGACGGCCGGAATGTGCTCGTCGTTCACCTTGTCGATGAGGTACTTGAGCGTGGCGAGGCTCGGCTCGGTGTCGCCCGAGCAGCCGTGGAACGCCGCGCGGTAATGGAGGTCGTATTCCTCACAGAAGTACAAAAACGGGAAGCGGTCGGCAAAGATCAGCAGATCGCGCACGGCGTTCGCGCGCAGGGCGCGGAGGTCCGCGTCGAGAGCTTCAAGCTGCGCGCAGTAGTCCTCGCAGTTCGCGCGGTAGAGATCGGCGTTTTCCGCGTCCGCCGCGCAGAGCGCGTCGGCGACGGCGCGTCAGAGCCTGATGGCGTTTTTCGGCGACGTCCAGATGTGCTCGTCGTACTCGACCTCGTCGCTGTCGTCATGGTCATGCTCCGCATGGTCGTGAAGCTCGTGGTCATGGTCATGCGCATGCGCGTGGTCGTGGCTGTCCGCGCCCTGCATCCCCTCGGAAAACTCCTCCTCGCGGGCATCGACAAAGTCCATCATGCGCAGCACCGTGCCGATGTCCTCGCCCACGGCGTCGAGCATATCGTCCGCCCAGACCTCGCCCTCGCCGCCGTTGTAGATGAAGACGTCGGCGCGCGAGATGGTCACGGCGTCGAGCGGGGTCGGCTCAAAGCTGTGCGCCTCGCGGCCCGGTGCGAGCAGCAGCGTCACGTCCGCGCGGTCCCCCGCGACGGCGCGGGCAAAATCGTAGTAGGGGAAGAGCGTCGTCACGACGCGCAGCCGCCCGTCGTCTGCCGATCCCTCCCGCACAGCGCAGCCGACGAGCGAAAGCGAAAGCATGAGCGCGAGCAGCGCGCCGACGAGCCGTATCCTGTTTTTCCTCACCGTCACGGCGCGCCCACCTCCCCGAAAAGACTGTTTTTCCAATCATACCATGCTTTTGCGGATTATCAAGTGATTTGTAATGAAATCGTCACACTTTCCCGCCGCGCCCTATGCTATAATAGCCACACCAGAGGATTTCATTCCAGCTTATTCTGTGAGGAGGCGCTGACCATGAAGCGTATGTTTTCTTTCTTCCTTGCCCTTGCGCTGCTCGCCGTGCTCAGCGGCTGCGGAAAGCAGGAGCCCACCCCGAGCAGGCCCGACGAGCCGACGCCACCGCCGGAGGAGGGCATCACGCTCGCGGAGCTGAATGTGGAATTTGTTGCGGGCGACCGTGACACAGACGCGCTGATGCAATTAAAGAAGGAGCTGCCGCCACTGCTCATCGGCGCGCTCGCCGACGAGGGCGTGACGGTCGGCAGGGTCAATGTGACCTTCGGCGCGAGCGACGAGGCCACCGCCGACGCGCTCGCGCGCGGCTCGGTGCAGGTCGGCTTCATGCCGATGGAGACGTATCTGGCGCACGAGGACACGCTGCGGCTGGTCTCTGTGCCGGAGGAACCCGCCGGCGACACGGAGCGTGTCGGGCTGTATTTCCCGGTCTCCGACCAGAACCGCACGCTGCGCGCGGCGTTTGAAAAGGACGCGGCGGGCGGCGGCGCGCTGCACGCGTGGGAGACGCTGCTCGGCAGCTTCTGGATGGATAATGGGAGCGACCCCGTGTTCGCTGTGCCTGTGGATGACGATGTGGCCCGGCGGTTTCTCGACAGCATGATGGACGTGAACGCCAATGGCATGACGGCGGACAGCATTCCGCGCCTGACAGAGTACGTCAGCGCGGATGAGGTGTTCTCCACTGCGGATCTTGTGGTGCTGCACGGCGAGGCTCCGGATGAGGCGCTTTGGATAGAGATCTACGGCTGCACGGTCGGCGGCGAGACGGTGTCCGTCAGTACCGCTGACGCCATCGTCGGCGGCGACGAGTTCGCTGCGGCGCTGCTTGCCGCGCTGGAAAAACTCAGTGCGGACGAGACGGCACAGACAGTGCTGCGGCTCTACGATGGAGACGGTGTGCGCTACGGTGGGGCCGACACGCAGGCTGTGGAATTTGCGCAGTATCTGCTTGGCAATACAGAGGGCGTTTACCAGCTCACGAGCGAGTAAAAGAGAAACGCGCGGCGACGCCGCGCGTTTCTCAGTCTCTGCACAGGCTCAGATCATCATCTGTATCCCGTTGTCCTCAATGCCGATCTCGATTTTCGGCACACCGGGGGCGTATTCGCCGTCGAGCGTCCATGGAATGCTGCCGTCGCTCTCCGCCGTGACATGGCGGACATGGCGGAAGATGAGCGCATTGCTCGTTTCGTATTCCTCGTAAACGATGGCGCGGATGGTGCGCTGGAGCTGCAGCGGTGTTTTCGGCACGGGCACGAGCATCAGCTCAAACTGCCCGTCGCACAGGTCCACCGCCTCGGGCGAGAGCTTCATCAGTCCCGCGATGGAGGTCGAGTTGCATACCGCGCCGAAGAGGTACTCGCCGTCGAACACCTCGCCGTCGGCGGTAATCTTCATGGGATAGGGGCAGAGCGTTTCAAGGTCCTTCACGCCCTCGAGAAGATAGGCGAAGTGGCCGAACATATTCTTGATGTCCTGCGGCACGGTGTAGGCCGTGCGCGTGAACGCGCCGAAGGACGCGACGTAAACGAAGTTCTTTTCATTGAACACGCCCACGTCCAGGTCGCGCGGCTGAAGGCGCATGGCGCTCTGCGCCGCGAGCGCGGGATCGGAGGAAATGGACAGGCTTGCCGCGAAGTCGTTCGTGCTGCCGCCGGGCAGGTAGCTCAGCGGCGGACGCTTCTCCCGCGGCAGGCGCATGATGCCGTTGACCGTCTCGTTGAGCGTGCCGTCTCCGCCGTGGCAGACGACGAGATCGAAATCTCCGCCGAAGCGCTCGGCCAGCTCGGTCGCGTCGCCGTGCCGCCGCGTCTCCGCCACGCGGACCAGATAGCCCGCCTTGGAGAAGATCGAAACGGCGTCGAACAGCGGTGCGCGCGATTTCGTCTTGCCCGCGCGGGGATTGACGATGAACAGCAGCTTCTTTTCCACAGCATTCATCCTTTCTGCGAACGGAAAAAGTTTGAAGATTCGGTTAATTTTAGTATAGCACAGAAATTGTGCTATTGCAATTCCGCAATAATCATAGTATGCTAAGATTGATTTATTCTGAATACGGGCAGGCACTGTGCCGGCCGAGGGCAAGGGAGGAAACATGAAGCAGAAAACCTATCTTCACTGGGGCGTGACCATTACCGCCGCGGCCTGCGCCATTCTCGTGTTTTACGACACCTTCTTTCAGGACGGTGTGCTGTTTATTTTTATAGAAAAGCTCTTCGGCATCCTCAAGCCCGTGCTTTACGGTCTTGCGATGGCCTACCTGCTCACGCCCATCGTGGACTTTTTCGACCGTCTCCTCCGCGACAGGCTCGGCGCCAAGCGTGCCGGACTGATGCGCTGCCTGAGCATCCTTGTGACCTGGCTCCTTGCGCTGGGACTCGTGTATCTGCTCTTCAGCATCCTGATCCCCGAGCTGGTCGCGAGCGTATCGCTGCTCTTTTCCAATCTCGAGAGCTATTACCGCACCATCTACACCTGGGTCACGCAGCTTGTGGAGGACAATCCCTACATCTCCGAGCGCGTGCTCACGCTGGTCCGTGATTACTACAACGAGCTGGTCGACTGGGTGAAGAACACCGTCATTCCCGGCGCGCAGGTCGCCATCGTCGCCGTGACCGGCGGCGTGCTGAGCGTGCTGGTCTTTGCCAAGGACCTGCTCGTGGGCATCGTCGTTTCCGTTTACATCCTCGCCCGCAAGGAGACCTTCGGCCTCCACACGCGCAAGCTGCTCTACTCGCTCGTCTCCGCGCCGCACTATGAGCGCGCGCTGCGCGCCACCCGCGAGGCCGACCGCATCTTCTCCGGCTTTGTGCGCGGCAAGCTGCTCGACTCGCTCATCATCGGCATTCTGTGCTTCATCGTCTGCTCGATTTTGAAGTTCCCCTACACGCCCATCATCGCGGTCTTTGTGGGCGTGACGAACATCATCCCCATCTTCGGTCCCTTCCTCGGCGCGATCCCCAGCGCGTTTTTGATCCTGCTCGTGAGCCCCCGCCAGTGCCTCTACTTTATCATTTTCATTATTGCCCTCCAGCAGTTCGACGGCAACATCCTCGGCCCCAAAATTTTGGGCGAGACCGTCGGCATTTCGAGCTTCTGGATCGTCGTCGCCATCCTTGTCGGCGGCGGCTTCGGCGGCGTGCTGGGTATGTTCCTCGGCGTGCCGGTGTTCGCCTGCATCCACTCCGCCGTGAGCTTCCTGTGTGAATCGTCCCTGCGCAAAAAGGGCGTGACGGACGACGCGATATTTGAGCCCCGTCGGGTTTTGACGGGCACGACCACAACACCAAAAGGAGAATCCCATGAATAAGCACATCCTCACCCTGTTCCTTTCCCTGACCCTGCTGCTCTCCCTCGCCGCCTGCGGCGGGAACGCCGACACGACCGACGCGCGGCGCGACGCGAACGAGATCGTCGTCGGCATCGCGCAGGACCTGGAAAACAGCCTTGACCCCTATACCTCCGTCACCGCCGCGAACCGCGAGGTGCTGTTCAACGTGTTTGAGGGGCTCGTCAAGCCCGACGCGGACGGCAACCTGAGCCCCGCCGTCGCCGAACGCTGGGAGGTCTCCGACGACCAGCTCACTTATACGTTCCATCTCCGCCCCGGTGTGAAGTTCCACGACGGCAGCGAGGTTACGGCAATGGATGTCGCATGGTCGATCGACAAGGCCATGCAGTCCGGCAGCTGGGAGGCGCTGGATAACATTGACGCCATCGACATCGGCAGCGACTATGTCTCCGTTGTGCTCAAGGCTGCCGACAGCGATTTTCTCTCCTACATGACGCTGGCTATCACACCGGAGAACCACGCCGACGGCGCGGACCCGGTCGGTACCGGTCCGTTCAAGTTTATCTCCCGCGCCGCGCAGCAGAATCTTGTGCTGGAGCGCTTCGCCGATTACTGGGGCGAGAGCGCGAAGGTGGACAAGGTCACCTATCAGATTTATGAGAATGCCGAGGCGCTCGTCATGGCGCTCAAGAGCGGCGCGGTGGACATCTGCGCCCACCTGACCGCCACGCAGGCAAACCAGCTCACCGAGAGCTTTGACATTCTCGAGGGCACCATGAACCTCGTGCAGGCCGTGTATCTCAACCACGCCTACGAGCCGCTTGCGAACGAAACGGTGCGCAAGGCGCTGTGCTATGCGCTCGACCGCGAGCAGGTCTTTGACGTTGTGGCCGACGGTCACGGCACGGCGGTCGGCAGCAGCATGTACCCCAACTTCCGCAAGTATTTCCTGCCCGAGCTTGCCGACCTCTATCCGCATGACACGGAAAAGGCCAAGGCGATGCTCGCCGAGGCGGGCTATCCCGACGGCTTTGACCTCACCATCACCGTTCCCAGCAACTACCAGCCGCACATGGACACCGCGCAGGTCGTTGCCGAGCAGCTCCGCGCCATCGGCGTGAACGTGACCATCGACCCCGTCGAGTGGGCGAGCTGGCTCGAGAATGTCTATTCCGGCCGCCGCTATCAGGCTACCGTTGTCGGCGTGGACGCCAGCACCCTGACTGCCCGCGCCATGCTCGAGCGCTTCACCTCTACGGCGAGTAATAATTTCACAAATTATTCCAACGCAGAATACGATGAAGCCTTTGCCGCCGCCATCCGCGCCGCGACCGACGAGGAAGCGACCGCCCAATACCTCCGCTGCGAGGAAATCCTTGCCGAGACCGCCGCGAACGTCTACATTCAGGACCTCGCGGACCTCGTCGCCGTGCGCAAGGGTCTCAGCGGCTACCGCTTCTACCCGCTCTACGCCATCGACCTGAGCACCGTGGCCTACACCTGACGAAAATCCGAGGGCAGACGCCCTGACCGACAAAGCGAGGCGAACACCATGCGTTATACAGCGAAAAAAATCGCAACGATGCTGCTGACGATGGTGATCGTCTCGTTTTTGACCTTCGTTGCCTTCTCCCTCCTCTCCGGCGACGCGGCGACGCGCCTGCTCGGTACGGAGGCGACTCCCGAGCGGCTTGAGGCCCTGCGCATCGAGCTGGGGCTGAACGACCCGCTTCTCGTGCGCTACGGCCGCTGGCTGTGGGATGCGCTGCGCGGCGACCTCGGCACCTCGTACCGCTACGGACAGAGCGTGAGCTCGCTCATTGCGCAGCGACTGGGGCCCACGCTGACGCTCACAGCGCTTGCGTTCGCGCTCATCGTGGCGGTCTCCATTCCGTTCGGCGTGCTGTCGGCCAAATACGCCGGCGGCCGGCTCGACCGCGCGCTGACCGTGATCAATCAGGTCGTGATGGCGGTGCCGCCGTTTTTCACCGGCATCCTCTTTACCTATCTCTTCGGCCTTGTGCTGCATCTGTTCATCGCGGGCGCGTTCCCGGCGGGCGGCGTGGGGCATTACATCGGTTATCTCTTCTTCCCCGCGCTCGCCGTCGCGCTGCCGCGTATCGCCATGACGGTCAAGCTCCTGCGCACGTCGATCTTAGACGAGGCACAGCGCGACTACGTCCGCACCTCCATGAGCCGCGGACGCTCGCGCAGCGGTATTCTCTACCGCCATGTGCTGAAAAACACGCTCGTGCCGGTCCTGACCTTCCTCGCCATGACGGTCGCCGACCTGCTCGCAGGCAGCGTCGTCATCGAGCAGGTGTTCGCCGTTCCCGGTCTCGGGCGGCTGCTGCTGACCTCCATCGAGGGGCGCGACGAGCCGGTCGCGCGCGCCATCGTTGTGCTGCTGGCCTTCGCCGTCATACTCTGCAATCTCCTTGCCGATTTGCTCGCGCGGCGCATCGACCCGCGGCTCGGCAGCGGAGCGGGAGGTGCGGCATGAAAAAGAAAAATACCTTTCTGCGCGTGGGCCTCGTGCTCACGGCGCTGGTCGTCGGCTTCATTGTCCTTGGCCTTTTCTGGACGCCCTACTCCCCCAACGCCATGGACTTTTCGCGCCTGCTGCCGCCGTCCGCCGCGCACCCGATGGGCACGGACAAGTTCGGCCGCGACATTTTCAGCCGCGTCATGGTCGGCGCGGGCGATACGCTGCTCATTGCGCTCGGTACCGTCGCCATCGGCACCGTGGTAGGCACGCTCGTCGGCGCGCTGACCGGCTGGTACGGCGGCTGGGTGGACGAGGTGCTCATGCGTCTGAACGACGCGCTCGCCTCCTTTCCGAGCATTCTCATTCTGCTCGTGCTCGTGAGCCTGCTCGGCGGCGGGCGAGAGCACATGACGCTTGCGCTCGGCATCGTCTTTGTCCCAAGCTACGCGCGTATCGTGCGCAGCGAATTCGCCCGCGCGCGCACGCAGAACTACGTCCATTCGGCGGAGCTGATGGGCGCGTCCACCGCGCGCATCCTCTTTGTTCACATTCTGCCGAACATCTGGCACACGCTCGTCTCCGCCATCACCATCGGCTTTAACAACGCTGTGCTCGCCGAGGCGGCGATGAGCTACCTCTCCATCGGCGTTTCGCCCGACGAGGCGAGCCTCGGCTATATGCTCTCGGAATCACAGAGTATGCTCGATTCCGCGCCGTGGTACGCGCTCGGCACGGGCGCGGTCATTGTGCTGCTGATCCTCGGCGTGAGCCTGATCGGCGAGGGCCTGCAGCGCGGCGAGAACTGATTTTCAGAAAGGAGATGCCCCCATGGTCGAGATCCATGATCTGCACGTCCGCTTTCACGGCGCCTCGCGCGAGGCCGTGGCGGGCATTGACCTGACGATCCGCGACGGCGAGGTCGTCGGGCTCGTGGGCGAGAGCGGCAGCGGCAAGACCGTGACCGCCATGACGCTCTCGGGCCTCATCGAGCGCAAAAAGGTCACGCTCTCCGGCGAGGTGCGCTTCGACGGGCGCGATATTCTGCGCCTGCCCCGCGCGGAGCTACGCGCCATCCAGGGCCGCGAGCTCGGCGTTGTCTTTCAGGAGCCGATGACCGCGATGGATCCCCTCATGCGCATCGGTCCGCAGGTCGAGGAGGCGCTTGCCGTCCACACGCAGCTCACAAAGGAGCAGCGCCGCGCGCGTGCGCTCGAGGCGCTGCGCGATGTGGACCTCCCCGCGCCGGAGGAAATTTACCGCAAGTACCCGCACGAGTGCTCCGGCGGTCAGCTCCAGCGCGTGATGATCGCCGCGGCCATCGTCACCGATCCGCATTTGCTGCTGCTCGACGAGCCGACCACCGCGCTCGACGTGACCGTACAGGCGCAGATCCTCGCTCTGCTCCGCCGGCTCAACCGGGAGCGCGGCATCTCGATGCTGCTCATCTCGCACAATTTGCAGGTCGTGCGTCGCATCTGCTCGCGCGTCGCCGTGATGCAGCGCGGTCACGTCGTTGAGGAGGGCGCGCCCGAGCAGCTTTTCACCGCGCCGCAGCACCCCTACACCGCCGAGCTCATCAACGCCATTCCGCGCCGCGTGCGCAGAGGTTAACGCCATGGACGACCTTGTTTTAGAAGTCAAAAGCCTTACAAGCTGGTACCGCGACACCGATGAGCATGGGCGGCGGCACGACCATACCGTGCTGCACGACGTGAGCTTCACGCTCCGCCGCGGTGAAATTTTGGGGCTTGTAGGTGAAAGCGGCACCGGCAAAACCACGCTGGTGAAAAATATCCTCGGTCTGGTCAAGACCCACACGGGCGAGATCATCCACTACACCAAGCGCCCGCAGATGATCTTTCAGGACCCCTACTCCTCGCTCAACCCCGCCTACACCGTCGGCTGGAGCTTAGAGGAGCCGCTGCGCATCTACGGCAAGTACGACGCCGCCGAGCGGCGCCGCCGCGTCGCGGAGATCGCCGAGAAGGTCGGACTTCCCGCCGAATGCCTGACGCGCAGGCCGAACGAGCTTTCCGGCGGGCAGCGCCAGCGCGTCTCCATCGGCGTGGCGCTCATTCAAAAGCCGCGGCTCATCATCGCCGACGAGCCGGTCAGCGCGCTGGACGTGACCATTCAGCGCCAGATTTTAGAGCTGATGCGCACGGTGCGCGACGAGCTGGGCATCTCGTTCCTCTTCATCTCGCACGATCTCAATGTGGTCTATCAGCTCTGCGACCGCGTGATGGTGATGAAGGACGGCCGCATCGTGGAGGAAAACACGGTGCAGGAGCTTTTTGACCACCCGCAGCACGCCTACACGCGCGAGCTGCTCTCCGCCGCCGACTGACGCCATGAAAGCCTTGTTTTCCCGTTACAAAAAACTGCATCTCTGGCTGCTCGCGGACCTTGCGTTCCTTGTGGCCTTTTTGCTCGCGCGTCAAAGCCGAGGCGCTATGAACGCCCTGACGGAGGGCTTCACAAACCCGCTGCGCCGCATGCTCGGCAGGCTGTGCGAGTGCGTCCCCTTCTCCGTTGCGGAAAGTTTGTACGTCCTCGCGGCGATGGGCTTTCTCGCCTTCCTCGTGCTGGGTGTGCGCGCCGTCGCGCGCAGCCGGCACAGAAGCGGCACAGTCTACGCGCTCATATTGGGTCTGGTCAACGCCGTCGCGACGGTTTATGTGCTCTTTTGCCTGCTCTGGGGTGCGAATTACTACGCTGACAGCTTCACCGACAAATGCGGCATCGATGTCGGGCCGGTCACCGTCGACGACCTCGAGCGCGTGACGCGGCAATTCGCCGCACTGGTGAACGAATACGCCGGAGACGTCCCCCGCGCCGCCGACGGCGCCTTTGCCGGCGACCGCGCGGAGATCCTCGCCTACGCGCCGAAAATCTACGAAAATCTGTATGAGGAATTTCCGTTCCTCGAAATGACCGACGTGCCGCCCAAGGCCATGCGCTTTTCCCGCGTGATGAGCGCGATGGGCTTCACCGGCTTCTACTTTCCATTCACGGGCGAGTGCAACGTAAACGTCGACTTCCCCGCTGCAACGCTGCCCACCACCGTCGCGCACGAGCTTTCCCATCGCCGCGGCATCGCGGGCGAGCAGGAGTGCAATTTCCTCGCCGTGCTCGCCTGCCTGCGCTGCGGCGACGCCGCCTACCGCTACGCGGGCGCACTGTCGGGCTACATTTATCTTGCCAACGCGCTCTATTCCGCCGACGCGGAGCGCTGGCGCGCCGTGCGCGAAACGCTCGACGAGCGCGTGGTCGCCGACCTGCGCGCTTCCGGCGCCTACTGGGCGCAGTTCGAGGGGCCGGTGAACACAGTCTCCAATGCCGTCTACGACGGCTTTCTCAAAAGCTACGGCACCATCGGCGTCAAGAGCTACGGTGCCTGCGTCGACCTGCTGGTGGCGTATTTCAAGTGAAACAGAAGCGGCTTGCATTGCAAGCCGCTTCGCGCGTTTCGTCTGCCGGCGCGAGTGCGCCGCCGCAAGCGTTTTGCGCAGCAAAACCTTGGCGGAGGGTGAATTCACTTCGCCCAAGCATTTTAATTCCCGATCCGGGATTCCAAAACAGAAGCGGCCTGCATTGCAAGCCGCTTCTGTTTTGGAGCAGGGTACGGGAATCGAACCCGCCTTCTCGGCTTGGGAAGCCGATGCACTACCGATGTACTAACCCTGCAAAGTGAGGCTATTATAGCAGACTTCCCCGCGCAATGCAAGGCGAAATTTGCCTGCCGGCACAGTTTTCCGTATATGCCCCCGGCGGGCGGCATAGGATGGGGCAAAGGACATAAAAAGGAGTGCATCCCATGAAACGAACGGTATTTTCTCTGCTGGCAGCCTTCGCCCTGTGCGTCAGCGCCGCGGCGGTGGGGCCGGCGGTGAGCTGTCCGAGCGCGCTGTTGATGGAAAAGCAGACCGGCACGGTGCTCTTCGCGCAGGATGAACACACGCCGCGCGAGCCGGCGAGCGTGACGAAGATCATGACGCTGCTGCTGGTGATGGAGGCCATCGACTCCGGCGCGCTCTCCTACGACGACGTGGTGACGGGCTCGGCGCACGCGGCTGGCATGGGCGGCAGCCAGATCTGGCTCAAGGAGAATGAACAGATGACGGTGCGCGACCTGCTCAAGGCTGTGTGCATCGTCTCGGGCAACGACGCGGCGGTGGCGCTCGCCGAGCACCTTGCCGGCAGTGAGGACGCCTTCGTGGAGCGCATGAACGCGCGGGCGCAGGAGCTCGGCATGAATGACACGCACTTTGTCAACTGCACGGGCCTGCCCGCCGAGAGGCATCTCACAAGCGCCTATGACATCGCGCTCATGTCGCGCGAGCTGATCCTCAGGCACCCCGACATCCGTCAGTTCACGACCGTTTGGATGGACTCCCTGCGCGGCGGAGAGTCCATGCTCGTAAATACAAACAAGCTCATCCGCTTCTACGACGGCGCGACCGGTCTCAAGACCGGCTCGACCGGCTCGGCGGGCTATTGCCTGAGCGCGACGGCGGAGAAAAACGGCATGGAGCTCATCGCGGTCGTGCTCAAGGGCAAGACGAGCGACGAGCGCTTCTCCGACGCCAAGAGCCTGCTCAACTACGGCTTTTCGACCTGGTCGCTCGTGACCGTCACGCCCGACGAGGTGCTACCGCCCGTACCGGTGATGCTCGGCGTGCGCGGCACGGTGCAGCCGGTGCTCACGAGCGAGAACACCCTGCTGGTGGAAAAGACGCTGGCAAACGGCCTGACGAAGGAGGTCGCGCTGGCGGAAAGCGTCGCCGCGCCGGTATACGCGGGCGACACGCTCGGGCAGCTCACGGTGCGCGACGCGGCGGGGAACACGGTCGCCGAGCTGCCCATCCTCGCAGGCGAGGACGTGGGCCATGTGACCTTCGTGCAGATGCTGGGACGCTGTCTTGCGCGTGGCTTCTGCATGGGACCGCAGAGCTGAACCCCACCGAAAGCGGCAGAATTCGCGGAATGACCAAAAAAAGACACAAAATTTTTACATTTTCTCTTGACAAAACGTTGTGAGGGTGTATACTGTCCTTGTTTTTAATAAGTCTTGATAGAGGCGCGGCCAACATCAGTAGCTCTGCATGACCGGCAGGAACCGGAGAGTGAAAGGGGCGGCCGCCGAGGGGACACACGGATTCCTGTGCGTGCGTTCACCGGGCCGGGGGATAACATCCGTCGGACTGTCGCCGAAAGGCGGAGAGCTGTCATGATCGGAATACGACCGAAAGCGTATTTGCAAAGGGTGTTGTGTTTAAGTCATGATGGAAGCATCATGGCTTAAATTTTTTGTGCAGACGCACGAAAGGAGAATCCCTCATGTTTGTCAACACCTTCTGGTCCCTCGTTCCCCCGATCGTCGCCATCGGCCTTGCCCTGCTGACGAAGGAGACCTACTCCTCCCTCTTCATCGGCATCGTCGTCGGCGCCCTGCTCGCCACCGACTTCAGCCCCATCGGCGCGCTCGACACCATCATCAACGACGGTCTGACCGCCGCCATCGCCGACAACGCCGGCATCTTCCTCTTCCTCGTGATCCTCGGCGTGATGGTCGCGCTCGTCAACGCCACTGGCGGCTCCGCCGCCTTCGGCCGCTGGGCCGCGAGCCACATTCACTCCAAGGCCGGCGCGCTGCTCGCGACCTTCGCCCTCGGTGTGCTGATCTTCATTGACGACTACTTCAACTGCCTCACCGTCGGCTCCGTCATGACCCCCGTGACCGACAGCCAGCGCATCTCCCGCGTGAAGCTCGCCTACCTCATTGACGCCACCGCCGCGCCGATCTGCATGATCGCGCCGATCTCCTCGTGGGCGGCCGCCGTCTCCGGCGTCGCCGCGAAGCTCGACACCGGCGTGTCCGGCATTCAGCTTTTCATTGAGGCCATTCCCTATAACTTCTACTCTCTGCTCACCATCGTGTTTGTCATCACCATGGTCGTTCTCGGTGTGGACTACGGTCCCATGGCCGCGGCAGAGCTCAAGGCTGCCCAGACCGGCGACCTCGGCGCGCTGAGCGAGGAGCAGGAGGAGGGCTCCTCCCGCGCGAATATGTGGGATATGCTCATTCCCATCATCCTGCTCATCATCTTCTGCGTCATCGGTCTGATCTACGTCGGCGGCTTCTGGGATCCCGAGACCAACGCGGGCGACTTCATCGCAGCCTTCGGTGATACCGATGCCTTTGTGGGTCTGCCCTGGGGCGCGTTGATCGCGCTGGTCCTGTCCATCATCTACCTCTGCGCGCGCCGTGTCATCACCTTCAAGGGCGCTATGGGCTGCATGACCAAGGGCTTCAACGCCATGGTCCCCGCCATTCTGATCCTCACCTTCGCCGTCTCCCTCAAGAGCATGACGGGTCTCCTCGGCGCCGCCGATTATGTGGAGGGTCTGATGAAGCAGGCGTCCGAAGGCCTCTTCATGCTGCTGCCCGCTATCATCTTCGTGGTCGCCTGCCTGCTGGCCTTCGCCACCGGCACCAGCTGGGGCACCTTCGGCATTCTCATTCCCATCGTGCTTCCTATCTTCAACGCGGCTCCCGACCTGCAGATCATGGGCATTTCCGCCTGTCTCGCCGGTGCGGTCTGCGGCGACCACTGCTCCCCCATCTCCGACACCACCATCATGGCGTCCGCCGGCGCAAACTGCAACCACATTGACCATGTCTCCACGCAGATCCCCTACGCCGTCACCGTGGCTGCCATCTGCTTTGTGAACTACATCCTCGCAGCGTTCATCCGCAACGTGGTCATCAGCCTCGCCATCGGCGTGGTCATGGTCATCGGCACGCTGCTGGTCATCCGCTCCGTGCAGAGCAGGAAGACCGCTTGAGCGCAAGGCTCCGCGCACTGCTTCCGCCGATAAAAACGCTCCGACCGAAAATCGGTCGGAGCGTTTTCTTATAGGCTTTGGTATTCGGTCCTCATTTTGTCCGAAGCTGCCAGAACGCCACGGCGCTTGCCGCCGCCACGTTGAGCGAATCCACGCCGTGCGCCATGGGGATCTTCACCGTGTAGTCGCACGCGGCAATGGTGCGCGGCGAAAGGCCGTCGCCCTCCGTGCCGAGCACGATGGCCAGCCGCGGCTCGGCAGCGAGCCACGCGTCGTCAATGCTTACGGAGTCGTCCGTCAGCGCCATCGCCGCGGTCCGAAAGCCGAGCGCGCGCAGACGTTCGACGCCCTTTTGCGGCCAGTCGGCAGCGTCCTCGCCGATGCGTGCCCACGGCACCTGAAAGACCGTGCCCATGCTCACGCGCACCGCGCGGCGGTAAAAGGGGTCGCAGCAGGTCGGCGTCACCAGCACCGCGTCGATGCCGAGCGCGGCTGCCGAGCGGAAGATCGCCCCCACATTCGTGTGGTCCACGATGCCCTCGAGCACCGCCACGCGCCGCGCCCTCGCGCAGACCTCCTCCACGCTCGGGAGCCTTGGCCGGCGCATGGCGCACAGCACCCCGCGCGTGAGTTCAAAGCCCGTCAGCCGTGCGAGCGTTTCGCGTTCGGCGGTGTAGACGGGAATGCCGCCGCAGCGCGCAAGGATGGGCTGCGCGTCGCCCTCGATGTGCCGCCGCTCCATCAAAAGCGAGAGCGGCTCATAGCCCGCGTCGAGCGCGGTGGCGATGACCTTGGGGCTCTCGGCGATGAAAACGCCCTTGTCCGGCTCCAGACGGTTTCGCAGCTGCGCCTCGGTCAGGCGGGCGTAGACGTCCAGCTCCGGCGCGGCCAGGTCGGTCACTTCGATGATGTGCGGCATAGTCTCGGCTCCTCTCCCCTCGCCGGAACAAGCCGGCAAGAGCGGAAATTCTACTCTCAGTATAGCAAACGCACCGGGGCTTGTCCATCGAAACTTCTCCCCTCGCCGCCGTTCGACGGAAGTTCGCTATATTTTTTCGTTTCAGGTGTTGACACGGTGACCGAAATATGGTATATTAATCGCTGCCGATATCCGCCGGTGTGGTGGAATAGGTAGACACAGGGGACTTAAAATCCCCCGGTAGCGATACTGTACCGGTTCGAGTCCGGTCACCGGCACCAGTATTTCCACAATTCCATATCGCGGGATAGAGCAGCTGGTAGCTCGTCGGGCTCATAACCCAAGTAGTTACCTCCATTCTCGGGGCAGCACCGGGAACCGCGCAAAACTGAATATCGCGGAGTAGAGCAGCTGGTAGCTCGTCGGGCTCATAACCCGGAGGTCGCAGGTTCAAGTCCTGTCTCCGC